>JACCDI010019901.1_pt1 | contig 28149 bp, 23 predicted proteins | sample 7442791 | NCBI WGS metagenome assembly JACCDI01 (sample SAMN15323434, study PRJNA562643) | freshwater metagenome | isolation source: river surface water | place: USA:Blue River Watershed | collected 2017-08-15
CACCACCCATTCGAAAAGTTTGAGCAGCTACAGAAGTAGTTGCTTTTTTACAAAGGTGTTTTGCAATGGTTTTAGTTTCTTCCGAAATTTTCCACTTTAATGGTTTTAAAGAATCTACAATTAAAAATGTTTTTTCAAACATGGCACGAGATTCATATTGGGTTTGTGTAGCAATATCTGTAAAAGTGGAAGTTTCTGGCATTCTGAACATAAATCGCTGTCCGCCACGATCACCTCCATTGTTGGCAAAAGGATCGGGTGCTTCATCCTCAGGAACGGTTCTAAACAAACTAGCTTGCTCATTAAAAAGCAATTCAAACTGCGAGGTTCTAAATTCTGGAATACGCGCACGCATTTCAGGATCGGTGATCATACGGTGCATATTGATCTTGCGCTCGTATACAATTTTTCCTTCTTTCATTTGAGCCGATACAGTTGTGATGGCTATCACAAGCACTGCTAAAGACGCTACTATTTTTTTCATAGGTTTTATATTCAATTTTATTTTTTGTTTTTGTTTTTGTTTTGCAATTACATTCTAATGGTCATTCTTGGACCGCCTCCGCTTCCTCCCGTTAAACCTGATTTTTGTAAGCTGTAGGTGAATCCTATCAAGAAGTATTGATTAATTACATTATAGGACTGATCCACAATTTGGTTTTGTGATACATTTCTAGAAATACCTGCGTTTTTATTTAATAAGTCAAAAGCGCTAATTTTTAGTTCCGCTCTTTTGTTTTTCATGAAAAATTTTGAAATACTTGCATTCCAAATAGGAATAGCCGTATTAAACCCTGCCGCACGCCCTTCATTAATGGTATAATTCATAGATTGATTCAGCACGATCTCAAAAGGTAAATAGTTGGTTAAATCTGCGCCATATACCCTGGTTACGAAATTGGTATTTAAAGCAGGGTTGCGGGTATTATTTGTTTTACTATACGAGTGTCTTGCCGACAAATTAAAGTCAACCACCTCGTCCATAGAGAACGTATAATTAAAGCTTGGCCCAACAGATTTAATTAAAGTGGTATTTAATAAACCATTGGCATAGTTAACGTTGTTATTGATGCCGCCATTTAATCCTACATTAAAGCGAGAATATATTTTTTTAATACCAAATCCATAGTTAACAGACCCGTTGATACGGTAAACCCCATTCACGTTTACTGGCTTAGAAAGTATGGCTCTATTGGGAAGTACACTATCATAGTTCACAATAGAATTGTCTACAATTTGTGCGTTTAACAAAGCAAAGAAATTTCTTTGCGCCAATATTTTAGTAGAAAAATAACTTAAGTTAATATTATTGGTATAGCTTCTTTTTAAATTAGGATTACCAATACTTTGATTGTTGATATTAGTTTGATCCAATACAGGTTGTAACTGGGTTAAAGAAGGCTGATTGGTAGAGGTTCTATAATTGAAACGGAAATTTTGTGTTTGCGAGAAATTATATACAAACATAGCCGAAGGCAATACGTCTTTGAACTCTTGTTTTATTTTAACACGCGCACTGATATTTTCTCCGTTCAATATCGCATCTTGTAAAGAAAAGCCAACACTAAAATTATATTTTTTCTGATTGAATCTATAATTCATTCCTCCTCCCAAGTAAGTGTAAACGCTATTGAACTCATTGGTAAGTCTGGTATTGAGTATGTCATAAGCATTGGTTCCTGAGTTCTTATCATACACGAGTCTGCTGGTAGAACCAATATTATTGTTTACAAATCCATTGAATTCTAAAAGGGACTTTTTGCCAAGTGGCTCGGTGTATACAACATTCGCAGAATAAGATTCATTGATTCCTTTTCTTGTACTTTGTTGATCAATAATAGAATCATTTAAAAGGGTTCCATTATTATAAAATAGCTGTTCTGTAAATTGACTGCTATTAGAAGTAGACTTATTATATCCTTGTGTCAAGGTTGAAGAAATAGTTCTTCCTTTTTTAGCAAACTTTTTTCTTAGTAATAAGGTGTTAGAAATATTCACCGCATCCGTAACCGATCCCGATGTAGTCGTGTTGGCATTGGTTAAAGTGCCGTCTGGCAATTCCGTAGTACTGTTTGAATACCCAGAAGATACATTGTGTTGATTCGAGAAAGAGGGCGTGTATTTATAGGAAAAATTTTCAGACACTTTATTGTCAATGGTCACCCCTGCTCTTTGTTGTTGGTTTCTAGTTGTATTGTTAGAATTGCTAGTACGATTAAATAAATTACCTGGAATCAAATTTTGAGTGAAGCTTGAACTAATATTATTTCTTTCAACATCGCTTGCATTGACATTGGCATTAAAATCCATTTTTTTATCATTCAAGATATTGGAATAGTTGCCGCCCAATGAAAAGGTATTGGCTACCCCTTGTGCGTTGGCATCAGATCCGCCACCACCGCCGCCAACAAAATTGATGGCCACTCCACCGCCGCCTCTTCCGCCGCCGCCGCCAGAGAAATTAGCAATATCACCATTGGAGAACGATTGTCTATTGGTATTATTGGCAGATCCAATGACTGAAAACTGCTCATCGTTATTGATTCTATTCACATTCCCTTGTCCATCGAATCTACCCGGCACACCGGCACTGGCATTCAGTTTTCCAAAAGTAGATTGCTTTCTATCTTTTTTGGTTTTGATATTAATGGCGGTTTCTTCATTGCCATCATCAATGCCTGTGAACATGGCTTGATCAGATTTTCTATCGTATACCTGAATTTTATCTACAGCATCAGCGGGTAAATTTTTAGTGGCCATTTTAGGATCTCCCGTAAAAAACTCTTTACCATTTACATATACCTTGGTCACTGATTTTCCATTCACGGTAATGGCTCCAGATTTATCTACCTCAATACCTGGCATTTTCTTTAACATGTCTTCCACTACTGCATTAGGGACCGTTTTAAAATTTTCAGAATTGAACTCTATCGAATCTCCATTAATGACTACAGGCGGTCTACGTGCAGTAACGGTAACTGTACTAATTTGGCTTGCATCTGTTAAATAAATATTTCCAAGAGAAAGTTTTTCAGAAGATCCTACCTTAATTCCTAACCACAAAGGTTGATATCCCACATAGGATACAGACAATAAATATTTTCCAGGGACTACATTTTTAAATTGAAAAAAGCCATCGTCATTGGCTCTTGTAAAACTAATTAAAGAAGAATCTTTAGCATTGGCTAAAGATACCGTAGCAGAAGTTAGATTTCTTTTTGAAACACTATCCGCAATGGTGCCTTCTATAGCGACATTTTGTGCACTTGCCTGAAACCCCATTAACAAGCTACTCACAAAAAGTAACCTAAATATTAAATTTTTTACCATATTGTAAAATTACGATTGAATTCGTAAACAGCTTCCCTTTAGGGGATTAAATCCATCAATTTATTATATCAAAATTGGTTATGATGGATAAACGGCAACTTATTCATTTGAAATGTTCGGCCTTTAAGCAGGGTTTTATTAACTTTCCTCAAAATAATTGCTATGAGACTGCTTACTATGACATTTTTTTTAGCCTTAGGTTTAATCCATGCCGGGGCACAGACCAACCCATCCGCCAAAAAGGACAGTATGCAATTTTCAAGTTTCAAAGGACTTCCTTTAAAGGCCAACAGAGCCATTCCATTAAAAACCAATGAAGGGACCTGGACCTCCGTTCATATCAGCCCTGACGGAAAAACCATTGTTTTTGATTTAATGGGGGATATTTATACCCTTCCCATAGAAGGGGGTGTTGCAACGGCGGTTACCAAAGGTTTAGCATACGATAACCATCCAAGCTTTAGTCCTGACGGAAAAAGAATTTTATTTATTTCGGACAGAGGAGGTGCAGAAAATGTATGGTACATAGATACAGAGAAAAAAGATACCATTGCATTGACCGATGACAATAATCAAAATTTTCCTGGCGCGGTATATACCCCAGACGGAAATTATATTGTGTACACAAAAGGAAGACGCAATACAAAATTGTATTTGATGCACAAAAATGGTGGAAGTGGTTCACAGCTTATTGCGAATCCTGCTAATTTAAAAACTATTGACCCTGCAGTAAGCGCAGATGGTCGTTATGTATATTTTTCTTCTAGAACCAGCGCATGGAATTATAATGCAATGCTTCCACAATACAGTATTGGCGTATATGATAGAGAAAAAGGAAATGTAAGAACCATTGCTTCTAGGTATGGTTCTGCTTTCACACCAGTACTTTCTAAGGATGGGAAATGGTTGGTGTATGGAACTAGATTTGAAGACAAGACAGGTTTAGTAAAACGTAATTTAGCAACTGGAGAAGAGCAATGGCTTGCCTATCCGGTGCAACGTGACGATCAAGAATCCATTGCAGTACTGGGTGTTTTACCTGCTATGAGTTTTACACCAGATAGTAAATATTTACTGGCTTCTTATGGTGGCAAAATTCATAAAATAAATATCGAAACGGCTGAGCAAGAAGAAATTAAATATACAGTGGATGCTAATATTGAAATGGCTCCAGCGGTTTTATTTAAATATGCCATTAAAGACAGTACGGCAGCCAAAGCAACACAAATAAGAGATGCAGTACCTTCTCCTGATGGAAAAAAATTAGCCTTCACGGTATTAAATAGATTGTATGTAATGGATTATCCTTCTGGAAATCCAAAACGACTTACCAAAAATAATTTTACAGAGGCGCAACCCGCTTGGAGCCCGAATGGAAAGACCCTCTATTTTTCTACTTGGGATCACCAAGGAGGTCATATTCATAGCATTGATTTAATCACTGGCAAGGAAGCGACTGTCACAAAAGAAGCAGCACTTTATCAAGGAATTGCTGTAGATCCAACAGGAAAGCGATTGGTGTTTAACAGAACCTCCGCTCAAAAGTTTTTAGATTCCAAAGATCCAACTTACAATGATGATGAGGATGAATTGTGTTGGCTTGACCTAAGCAATGGAGAGATTCATGCCATTGATAAAGCAAATGGCAGATCCAATGCACATTTTGTAAAAAATGAAAATAGAATTTACTTAAATAGTTATGGAAAATTATTATCCATACAATGGGATGGTGGAGATGAAAAAGAAATTATGAAAGTAACAGGGATTACTACTTTTGGTAGCGTTACAAAACGCGATGGGAAACCAATGGGCGATCCTTGTATGTTGCCACAAATGCTTGCAGAAGACTTAGATGAAGCAGCAAAAGAAAATAATCCGCCTTCTAATGCAGCAAGCATTATTATGTCTCCTTTAGGAAAGTCGGCGATTGCACAAGTAAATAACAATATTTATTTTATTACCGTACCCCAAACTGGGAAGTTGGTAGAAGTTTCGGTAGCTGAGGCTAAGAATGCGGCCTTCCCTAGTAAATTGCTGACAGAAGTTGGGGGAGAGTTTCCAAACTGGGAAAGCAATGGTAAAACCATACACTGGAGTTTAGGCGCTGCACATTTCACCTATGATATTGAAAAAAGTTATGCCTTTGATGATAGTTTAGCGATTGCTAAAAAAGCAGAAGATGCTGCAGCAGCATTGGCGAAATTAGATACTGTTAAAAAAGATACCACAGGAAAAGAAACGCTTGCTAAGAAAAATGAAAAAAAGGAAACTCCTAAATTCAAAGCGACAGAACAATGGGTATCTGTGTATTATGATAAAGATATGCCTAGCGGAACCGTATTGCTAAAAAATGCAAGAATCATTACCATGAATGGAGATGAAGTTGTAGAGGGCGGTGATGTTTACATTGTCAACAATCGCATCAAATCAATTGGCAAGTCTGGAACCCTTTTGGTTGCAAATAATACGCAAGTAGTGGATGTGTCCGGCAAAACCATTATTCCAGGATTTGTAGATACCCACGCCCATATGTGGCCAAGCTGGGGCATTCACAAAAACCAAGCATGGGTGTATGCTGCAAATTTAGCATACGGTGTTACTACTACGCGTGACCCGCAAACGGCTACTACCGATGTATTAACTTATAGCGATATGGTGGAAGCTGGCTCTATGGTGGGCCCAAGAATTTATTCCACAGGACCAGGTGTAGGCTATTGGTCATACAATTTAAAAGACTCTGCACAAGCTGAGTCTGTATTGTCACAGTATTCAAAATATTTTAACACTAAGTACATTAAAATGTATTTAGTGGGCAATAGAAAACAAAGACAGTGGGTAATTCAAGCAGCAAAAAATCAGCAGTTAATGCCAACGACGGAAGGAGGCTTGGATTTTAAATTAAACATGACCAATTTATTAGACGGATATCCAGGACAAGAACATTCTATTCCCATTTATCCGCTTTATAAAGATGTAATCAATACTATTTCTGCTTCTAAAATGACCCTTACACCCACTTTGCTGGTTTCTTATGGCGGACCTTGGGCAGAAAATTATTTTTATGAAAATGCCAATCCTTATCATGATCCTAAAATGCAGTACTTCACTCCATACGAGGAACTTGCGGCTAAATCCAGGAGAAGAGCTACTTGGTTTTTACCAGAGGAGCATGTATTTCAAAAACATGCTGTGAGTATGAAAAATTTAGTAGAAGTAGGAGGATTAGCTGGCATTGGTAGTCACGGACAATTACAAGGACTGGGTTATCATTGGGAGGTTTGGTCTATGCAAAGTGGAGGTATGCGCACGCATGACGCCTTAAAAGTAGCTACCCTATTAGGGGCTACGGGATTAGGCTTGGACAAAGACTTAGGAAGTATTGAAGCAGGAAAATTAGCCGACTTACTGATTCTAGATAAAAATCCTTTAGAAGACATTCATCATACCAATAGCATTAAATATGTGATGAAAAACGGACGCATATACAATGCCAATAACTTAAATGAAGAAATCACTGGTCGCCGTCAACTTGATCGCTCTGAATGGCAAGACAACAAACCTGTTGCCAACACCGGTATAAAAGATTAAATTTAATTTTCAATTCATAAATTATGAACCATTCAAGAAGGTCTTTTATAAAAAGTTCAAGCATGGCCTTGATGGCTTCCGGCTTCTTACCCAAAGTAATGCAAGCAGCGGCTGCGCCAAAACTTCCGAAATCACTTATTGGTATTCAATTGTATGCAGTAAGGGATGATATGTTTAAAAATCCAGTAGCAACCCTAAAGGCATTGGCTGAAATGGGCTACCAGTATGTAGAGCACGCTAACTATAGCAATCGTAAATTGTACGGTTATACCACCAAGGAATTTAAAAATTTACTTAGTAGCAATGGATTGGCCATGCCAAGTGGTCACACTGTAATGAATACAAATCATTGGGATGCCAGCAAAAAGGATTTTACAGATACCTGGAAATACACCGTAGAAGATGCCGCTTTTTTAGAACAAGAATTTGTAATCAGTCCTTCGATTGATGAAAAAGTAAGACATAGTTATGACGCACTCATGTATCAGTTGGATTTATTTAATAAGTGTGGGGCGCTCTGCAAAACAATGGGTATGAAATTTGGATACCATAATCACGAATTTGAATTCGTAGAAAAAATAAATGGAACCCTTATTTATGATTTAATCCTACAAAATACCAACCCAGACCTAGTGATTCAACAATTAGATTTTGGCAATATGTTTGGTCATGGTGGACGTGCAAAAGAGTGGATTGATAAATATCCAGGACGATTCCCATCCTTACACGTTAAAGACGAGATGAAGTCGGAGGGTCGCGGAGAACTAAACGATGGTTATGACAGTACAACCATGGGAAATGGAGAAGTAGATCCCAAATCATTGTGTATTCTAGCCAAAAAAGTAAGTGGCGCGAAGCATTTTATTATTGAACAAGAATCCTATCAAAACAAAACGCCACTAGCCTGTGCTAAAATAAACCTGGACATTATTAAAACCTGGGGGCTAGTATAAAAGAACTTCTATAAATTACACAAAAGCACCATCTTTAAGGATGGTGCTTTTTTATTTTCCCTAACTTTAAGAACACATTCAACTTGTTGCCATGAAAATCATGTACACTATTTTAGGAATCTTACTTATTTTATTCACTCCTATGAGTTATGGACAGCAAAAGCTGATGAGTGAAAAAGCAAGATGGCAAAAGCATGTTCAACAAACCAATATCATTAGAGACGAATGGGGCATCCCACATATTTATGGGAAAACCGATGCCGATGCCGTATTTGGTTTAATGTATGCGCAATGCGAAGAAAATTTTCCTCAGATAGAAAAGAACTACTTAGAGATGCTAGGGCGTTTACAGGAATTAAAAGAGAACGACATTGCCAAAACACAAGATCAGCTAAAAATTTATGAAGACTTAATGATGCAATTGATTCAGGATAGTGTAGAAGCCATAAAGGATTATCAAAACAGTCCAAAATGGTTTCAACAATTATTACAAGCACATGCCGACGGAATTAATTATTATTTATTTAAGCATCCAGAAGTACATCCAGAAGTAATCACTCAATTTAAACCTTGGTATCATTTAATGTGGACAGATGGAAGTGTCTCTCCTACAAGAACGGGTGGCATTAAAGAAATGGATGTAGCTAAGTTTTATGGAAATAACACAGCTGCATTGGCCTATCAAAAAGAGGAACACAATTTTCCTTTTGATATGGAAGAAAAAACATTGAAAGGATCTAACGGATTTGCTATAGCCCCAACACATAGTAAATCTGGCAATGCCATGTTGTATATTAACCCCCATGTGCCTTTTTACTTTAGATCAGAAATGCATATGGTAAGTGAAGAAGGATTAAATGTGTATGGAGCTGTTACCTGGGGACAAATGTTTATTTACCAAGGATTCAATGAGCATTGCGGATGGATGCACACCAGTAGTTATGCCGATGTAGCAGATGTATATGTAGAAAAAATAACGCAACAAGGTGCTGGCTATACCTATGAATATGAGAAACAACAATTGCCTGTAACTACGCGCGATATTGCCATAAAATATTATGATGGTGGCGTTTTAAAAACAAAGTCTTTCACTACTTATAAAACGCACCATGGGCCAGTAATGGGGAGCAAGGATGGAAAATGGTTAAGCTTGCATGAAAACAATCGATCTTTAAATGCACTGTTAGAATGTTGGACCCGTACCAAATCAAAAAATATTAAGGAATATACAAGTGCACTAAACTTACTTGCCAACAATAGCAACAACACCGTCTATGCCGATGCAGCGGGTAATATTGCTTATTGGCATGGTAACTATATGCCTAAAAGAAATGATCCAAATTTTGATTATACCAGACCAGTGGATGGAAGCATAAAAGCAACCGATTGGAATGGGGTGCATGCGCTCCACGAAATTGTACAAAGTGTCAATCCTATCAATGGCTGGCTTCAAAATTGCAATGCAACGCCTTTTACCGTTGCTGGTAAAAATAGTCCTCAAGCAGCCAACTATCCAAACTATATGGCACCCGATGGTGAAAATCCTAGAGGCCTCAATGCAGTAAAATTATTAGAAGGGATTGATAAAATAAATTTAGATGAATTAATTCAATTGGGTTATAATAAGCACTTAGCTGCTTTTGATATCTTATTGCCTTCCTTAATAAAAGAAGCAGGTAAGATACAAGCGGATACCAATGTGGAGAGAGGAAAAAACTTAATGACTACCAATATTCAAAAAGCATTAAACTATTTAGAAAAATGGAATCATGAGGCAGATACCAATTCCATTGCTCAAACCATTGCTATTATGTGGATGTCCGAAATAAATAACCCATCAGGTCCCTATCCGTTTGCACCGGCAACTGAAGAAGAAGGCACACAAATTGTGAAAAGGTATGAAGCTATTAATGCGCGTCCGATTGAATTTAAATTATTGTGTTTACAGAATGCTCTGAACAACCTGATAGCTACTTATGGAAATTGGGAAATTCCATGGGGACAAATCAATAGATACCAGCGCGTAAATCCTGGAGCCAATTTTAATGACGCCGCTAGCAGTATTGCAGTAGCACAAGCCTCTAGTAAATTTGGACAATTGCCTGCTTTTGAAAGTAAACAAATGATGCTTCCCAATCAATCAAAAACCAAAAAAAGGTATGGCTACTCGGGCAACAGCTTTATTGCCGCAGTTAGTTTTGGAAAAAAAATAACGGCAAAAACCATCATTACAGGAGGACAAAGCAGGTGGGCCGAAAGCGCGCATTTTACTGACCAAGCCCAAATGTATATAGACGGAAATTTTAAAACGATTCATTTTTACAAGGAAGAGGTGTTAGCACACCAGCGAAAATCATATAAACCTGGATTAGAAAGATAATTGTCATATAGTTTAGAAATACAGGCAATTTTCACCAATCCGGCCACATTTTTAACTTCAAACAATTGCATCATTTTAGTGCGATGTCCTTCCACGGTTCGTTTACTATTGCCCATTTCAAAAGCAATTTGCTTACTTGGTGCTTCTTGACAAATCCGAATTAAAATGTATTTATCATAACTAGATAGCCCATTGACCTTATCCATTAAATAGATGTCTTCCATAGACTGTGACAATGCCGCAACACGTATAGCAATTTGCTTACTAAAAAATACTTTCTGCTGCTTTGCCATTTCTAATCCCTTTAGCCATTCTTCTTTACTTACGTCTCTAGAAACAATCACAGTGAAATCATCGTCTATCAATTGAAACAATAACAAATTATCCTGGTCATTGAGTACCACCATGATGGGCATTTTTTTCTGAATCGTTTTAATATGTTCAATGCTAGTATTACAGGCGTAATTAAAAAGTGCACTATCTAAAACCAATACTTTGGGCAATTGATTAAATAATATAGCATGTAGGTGGGCTAGATCACTAATAATTTCTGTGTTTAAGTAAGCTGGGTGTGCTTCAATGAGTAGCGCGCCCCCTAGTGCATATACCGATTGTTGATCGCAAATGATGACTTGACTTTGCATAAGCATAATTTTATATTTTAAAGCAAGACTAAATTGCTGCCATTAAGTTGGATACGTTTAAGTTTTACAGCAGAGGATGCATATATAATGGCGAATGCCCCGCTTAGCATAAGTGCCTACCAATTATAATTTTATAAAATTTTCTAAGTTTCAGTACATCATTTAAAATATTGGTATTAAATTGGGGATCACAAATTAGCCATCATGAAAAAAATAACATTGCTGAGTATTGCATTTTCTGTAAGTACTTTAATTGCCCATGCTCAATCTAAATTCAAAAGCAGACAGGATAGTTTAGAATTTGAAGCGGCTAAAACAGAAGTGTGGAATCCAATCCCTAAATCAGTAACACCTGGTGCACAAATGAATGACGCACCCTCTGATGCAATTATTTTATTTAACGGAAAGGACTTAAATGCTTTTCAGAAAAAAAATGGTGGCGCTCCAGGATGGAAAATTGAAGCAGATGGGATTATGACTGTTGTGAAAGGATCGGGCGACTTAGAAACCAAAGAAGGTTTTGGCGATTGTCAATTTCACTTAGAATTTAGAGAACCTGCAGAAATTAAAGGCAGTAATCAATCAAGAGGCAATAGTGGCATTTGGTTTATGAGCAATTATGAATTACAGATTTTAGACAATTACAATAATCCCACTTATGTGAACGGGCAGGTGGGTAGTATTTACAAACAGCATCCCCCTCTGGTAACGGCTTGTAAAAAACCAGGGGAATGGCAAAGCTATGACGTTATTTTTTCTGCGCCTCAGTTTAAAGACAATGGTGAACTAGCAACACCTGCAAGAATGACGGTTTTATTAAATGGAATTTTAGTGCAAAACAATGCCATCGTTTATGGTGGTGTAGAATGGATTGGTTTGCCAAGATACAAGAAACATGCAGACAAAATGCCAATCATATTACAAGACCATGGTTTTGATGGTGGCAATCCGGTAAGTTTTAGAAATATTTGGATCAGACCTTTATAGAATATGGGAAAAATTCATCCACACGAATTTATTGAACCCTTCTCTCCATTTTGGTGGCAATGTATAATCACTGTAACCCTTTTAATTGTGGTGATTGTAAGACTTCCTTTGCACTGGAAGAAATTAAAACATCGCAATTACGATTTATTTATTGCAGGGATCTTATTGCTCAATACCCTCGCAGAAAATGTTTACAATTATAAGACGGGTTACTGGACTTTACAACAAAACCTTCCCGTGCATTTGTGTAGCGTTACCAATATACTTTGTATTGTATTACTCATTAACTATAAGCAATGGATAGCAGAGCTTGTGTATTATTGGGGACTTGCAGGAGGTATTCAATCCCTACTCACACCTGAGTTTACGATTGGCATGGAAGGGTTTAACTTTTACAGTTATTTTATCAACCATGGTGGATTGATATTGGTGGTTGCTTATATGATTGTGCATTATCAATTTACACCAAGACCCAAATCCTGGTTATGGGTATTGGGCTACACACAATTACTGGCTATTGGCGTAGGTGTTGTCAATTACTTAGTAGACGCCAACTATATGTATTTAAATAAAAGGCCGGAAGTAGATAATCCCTTTTTAATTGGAGACTGGCCTTATTATATTCTTGTTTTAGAGGGAGTGGCTTTATTGCATTTTTGGGTGTTCTATTTGCCTTTTGCAAAGAAGAACAAAGCTTTATAATTCTTCAATTCTTTTGGCCTTGTCATCAATCACTAAATCAAAATTAGGTTTTGTTGCACCGCCGTTTGGACAATATCCAGTGATTAACTCATTAAATTTACAACCCCATTTCGTTAACTGCTCAAGGGTAAGTCCCCTTAAATCTCGCTTTGAGCTCTCTCCTCTTCCTGTCCAATAGGTAATATGCCAACCTTCTTCATATAACTTATTAATCTTGGCAATATTGTCAAAATTAGGTTCCGCTAATTCATATACACGCTTGTCCGTATAAAAGCAGATGGTTTCATCGATATCAACCAGCGCTTTCTTAGAACCAAACCTTTTAGACTCAATCATTGTTATGTATTTTGTATTTAATAAGTAACGCAAATTTAGATATAATCTATAAATTACAGTTCATCATTTTTAAAATCAACACATGGGCGACTCTTCTGTAAAATTATTACTGGTACTAGCTTTCTCCTGGATAAGCATAGCTACTCAAGCGCAAGAAATGGATGCACCAAGCATTCAGGTAGAAAAAATCAATATTGTTAGAGATGCTTACGGAGTACCGCATATTTTTGCACCCACCGATCCAGAAGTTGCTTATGGTTTAGCATGGGCACATGCCGAAGATGATTTTAGAACCATCCAGACCTTATTATTAACGGGGAAAGGAAAGTTGGCCACCTATTTAGGCAAAAAAGGTGCTCCCGTTGATTTTGTAGTGGGTTTATTAAACACCAAAGAAATAGTTCAGGCACAAATAGGCCAGATGGATCCAAAATTTCTTGCCTTGGTAAAAGGATATTTGATGGGCTTAGAAGCTTATGCAAAAGCACATCCCAATGAAGTACTTAACAAGCATGTGTTTCCAATGAGTGTGGAAGATTATTTATCCTCGACTGTATTTTCAGTAGCCGTATTCTGTGGAGTAGATAAAGCTTTGCCAAAAATTTTAAATGGAACTATCCCACATTTAGCCGGATTTACAGGAGAAGGGAGTAATGCATTTGCTGTACAAGCCAATAAATCTGCAACAGGCGAAAACATGTTGGTCATTAATGCGCACCAACCCATAGAAGGAGCCACTGCATTTTATGAAGCCCATTTACAAAGTGAGGAAGGTTGGAATATTTTAGGAGGCTTGTTTCCTGGTGCACCGCTCATTTTTCATGGTGTCACGCCTAATTTAGCTTGGGCACATACCGTAAATTTTCAAGACAAAATAGATGTATATCAATTAGAGACCAATAAAGCGCATCCGAATCAATACAAGGTAGATGGCAATTGGTTGAGCTTAGAAAAAAGAAAAATTAAATTAAACATAAAAGGAATTCCTTTCCCTATATATAAGACTGTTTATAAGTCTATCTATGGACCTACGGTAGCAACACCAGAAGGAAAATTCTTTTCCATGAGATTGCCTTCTTTAATGGACGCAGGCGCATTGCAACAATGGTATGCCATGAATAGAGCTACTAATTATACAAGCTTCAAAGCGGCTATCAACCAAAACCATTTAGCCATGTTTAATATTATGTATGCCGACAAAAGGGATACCATTTATTATATATCCAATGGCAAAATGCCTTATCGTAATGCAGACACGGCTTATCATTGGAATAGTACGGTACCTGGAAATACCATGGCTACCTTATGGACTCAATTTAAACCCGTAGATGCACTTCCACAATATATTAATCCTGCAAGTGGATATTTATTCAATACCAATCATTCTCCTTTTTTAGCAACGGAGGAGAAAAGTAATTTAAATCCTGCGTTGTTTGATGTGAATGACGGATACGAAACCTATCATAACAACAGAAGCAGACGTGCAAAAGATTTATTAGATCCTTTATCAAAAATTAGTTACGAGGATTTAAAGCGCATTAAATTTGATCAAAGCTTGCCTGAAAAAATATTATTCCCTTATGGATTCAATGCCGATAGTATGTTCTTAGTAAATGAACTATCTTATCCGCAATTGGCAAGCATTATCACCAGTTTGAAAACCTGGGACCACAAAGCAATTGCGAGCAGTAAGGGTGCCTTAATTTATAACTTGGCCTACTATTATGTTCCACAATTAATGGAAGGTAGAAAAAATGATAAATTAACACTAAACGAAGCTGTAAAAGTGTACCAATATATTTATGATTTTTTAATGGAGCATTATGGCAACACCAACCAAACCTTAGGGGATGTTCAAAAATTAGTAAGAGGGACAGAAAGTTGGCCTCAAGGAGGTATGCCTGATGTATTAGCTGCAGTAATGTCTGAACCCTACGGTAAAGGTCAAAGAAAAATGAATAGCGGGGACGCTTATATTGGTTTTGTAAAATTTCCAAAAGACGGTGGACTTCCTTTAATTGAAACGGTAAATACTTTTGGAGCCAGCATGCATAAAGAAAGTCCGCACTTCGCAGACCAACGCGCCATGTATCAAGCGCAACAAGTAAAACCCATGACCTTGGATAAAGCAACCGTATTCAAAAATGCAAAAAGCATTTATCATCCACAATAAAATAGGTTGTTAAAATAAAGAAGAGACTTTAAAAATAGTTACAGCCTTGCTGTAACTATTTTTTTGTCCAATATAGACTTGGTATCGTAAATGACTGTTTGGGGCGAATTCATTAGACTAGTATAATCAAGTGATTTGAAGAAATCATGTGCTACGGCTAATAAAATGCCATCGTATTTTTCAAGTGCATGAACCAATTGTATTTGGTGTAATGCAAGCACATTGGCCTGGTCTGCAAAAGGGTCAAATGCATCTATCTGATATCCCTGTGCTGTTAAATGATGTACTATTTCAAATACCCTTGAATTGCGAATGTCTGGGCAGTTTTCTTTAAAGGTCACGCCCAGTATTAAGAGGCGGGCGCCCTTGTTTCCCATTCCCTTCTCCTTTAACAGTCTTATTAATTTATTCGCAACAAATAAACCCATTTCATCATTCACAGCTCGGCCCGATAAAATAACTTGGGGATGGTGTCCTAGTTGTTTTGCTTTATATGCCAAATAATAGGGATCTACGCCAATACAATGTCCTCCCACCAATCCTGGTTGAAAAGGAAGAAAATTCCATTTTGTAGCAGCGGCTGTTAATACTTCTTGGGTGTCAATATTCATTTTATCAAAAATCAAAGCCAATTCATTTACAAAAGAAATATTAATATCTCTTTGCGCATTTTCAATGGACTTAGCAGCTTCCGCTACTTTAATACTGCTTGCCTTATGGGTACCTGCTGTAATTATGCTTGCGTACAAGTCATCCACTCTATCTGCAATGGCTGGAGTAGAACCAGAAGTTACTTTTATTATTTTAGTGAGTGTATTTATTTTATCGCCTGGATTAATTCGTTCGGGAGAATAGCCGCAGAAAAAATCTTGATTAAATACCAATCCACTTGCCTTTGCTAAAACAGGAACGCAGTCTTCCTCTGTGCATCCAGGATATACCGTACTTTCATACACAACCAGATCACCTTTTTTTAATATAGATCCAATCATCTCACTCGCTGCTAATAGCGGCTGTAAGTTGGGTTGTTTCTTTTCGTCTACAGGCGTGGGCACCGTTACAATATAAATAGTGCAATCCCGAATACTTTCAAGTTGATTCGAGAAAGATAAATGAGCTGCCGATGCGATCTCGTTTGAAGTAGTTTGTAAGGTGTCATCTAGACCTTTGGATAAAGCGGTAATGCGATCTGCGTTAATATCAAAACCAATGACATTGTATTTTTTACCAAACTCAACAGCCAAAGGCAATCCCACATAGCCTAGCCCAATGATGGCAATTTTAGGTTTTGAGTTGGCATGCTTATTCATAGATGCCAAAGTTAATGGACTCCCTAATGATGTCCATAATTTTTTTCACCTGCCTCAATTTTCAATGCAAGTCTATTTTGCTTAGGAGGCAAGGGGCAAGTGGCAAAAGCAGTAAAGGCACAGGGTGGGTTATAAGCCATGTTAAAATCTATTTCGGTATTGCCCAAACTATCGGGTCTGGGTATTTCAATAAATCTACCTGCTCCATAAGTGGAAACGCCGGAGGATTGATCTGCAAATACAATAAATAAATTAGAACCTCCTTCATCAATTACATCCAAGCTGTAAGTTTTGCCCTCTTTTTCAAAAACCAATTTCCCTGCATTTTTACTAGCCGTAGTTTGTCCAATAATATTGGTAATCATTAGGAAATTTTGTTCCGGTTGGACTAATTTGGCTTTTAATTTCCATTCAGATTGCACAGGGAAACGCTTAATGCCTTTAAATTGGAGCAATGTTTTGGCTTTTAAATTTCTAAAGCGAATCCCTATTTTATCTTCTCGCTTAATAACGATCCAGGAAAATTGGGCATAGTCCATAATGGCTGCTTTTTCATCAGGTCCAAATACCTTATAGGTTCTACCTGTAACTGTAGCCTGCTTATTGATTTTTATTGTTTTTGCACTTCCATTTTGCCAAAGTACGGAGTCTCCCTCATAAATGAAAGTGCCTAATTCTGCTGGAAAATGAGGATGGGTATAGTGACAGTCCGCATTTTTTTGTGTACCCAATACATTCCTTCCCTTATGCAACCAAAATAAACCTTCTAAATTTAACCATCCATCGGGTGCTTTAAGATCTTCAATTCTATCTGCATGCCATTGATTAACAGCTGCTATATATTTAGCATCTTGTGCTTTAACACCTACTACACTAATTATTGCAAATAGAAAGAGTATCCCGTTTTTCATGCTAAATTTTTTATCAAGTGAAATACAAAGATAGTTGATATTATTTGTCTACAAAAATAGTAGATTAATATAAGATTTTGCATTGTTATGGTGTTAAAACTAACAGTCCTTGGGCATATTTAGTACCTTAGTCCCAATTAAAATGGGGGATATGAAATACCTAATGGTTATTCTTTTTCTAGGAGCAATGCATTTTAGTTTTGCCCAGCAAACTAAAGCGAAATCGCACATGAATCATACCGCTATTTATGTAATGGACATTGCCAAATCTGGGAATTTCTACTCCAATATGATTGAATTAGACACCGTGCCAGAACCTTTTCACGACGGCAAACATATTTGGTACAGAACAGGGGAGCACACCATGCTTCATGTGATTCAAGGTGCAGATAAAATTAAAGAATACTATAAAAATCAACACACTTGTTTTACCGTATCCAACTTTAATAAGTTTGTACAAAAATTAAAGGATTTGAATTGGACCTTCGAAGATGTAAATGGCAATAAAAATAAAATAACTACCCGTGTAGATGGTATACACCAAATTTGGTTACAAGATCCGGACGGTTATTGGATTGAAATTAATGACGATACTTTTTAGGGTAATTTTAAATTAAATACAATGAAGCAAGGAATTGAAGTATTTATTACTGGAGGTACTTTCGACAAAGAATACAACGAGCTAAATGGTAACTTGTATTTTAAAGAAACACATCTACATGAAATGTTGGATTTGGGACGTAGTAAGTTAGACTTGTCTATTCAAACGCTCATGATGAAGGATAGCTTAGACTTTGTTTACGCTGATCGTGCATTAATTGCAAAGGCTTGTAATGAAAGCGTTCAAGATAGAATATTAATCACGCATGGAACAGATACCATGACCATCACGGCTGAATATTTATTAGAACAATGTAAAAATAAAACCATTGTTTTAACTGGCGCAATGGTGCCCTATAAATTTGGTAGCAGTGATGGATTATTTAACTTAGGTAGTGCATTGGCATTTGTACAAGTATTAGAAGCAGGGGTATACATTGCCATGAATGGAAAAATATTTGAGGCAGGTAAGGTTAAAAAAAATACAGATAAAGGCGAGTTTGAGGACCTTCTCTAATTTAACGGAATAAAAATTTAACGATACCTGGTATCAATAATATATTGAATTTTCCAACCCTCTGTTAGCTTAACGAGTTGAAAAGAATTTACTCCTGAATGGGAGTATTTTTGTTTATAGAAAAACTGATAAGGGGTCCATACTGATGCTAGTTCTCTATTTACTTTGATGGAATCAAATTGAATTTGCTCATCTAAGCTCCCTACGGGCTGCTTGCCAATACTATTTATAAAATCTTGCAGAGATTCATTTTTAACAGTAACTTCTCCCGCTTTATTCACGATTGTTTGAAAAATAACATTACTACTAAAACAGGTTTTTAATAAAACCGTATCGCTATTTTTCATAGCTGTAAACATATTTTGTACTACTTGTTTAACTGCTTCAACACTGTCTTGATTGTGGACAGTAGTGCTTTGTGCGTTTGCTTTTTGAATGTTGATTACTATTATCAATAAAATAAAAAGGATCAAGCTGCGCATATTTAGAAGAATTTGTTTGTAAATTAGACACAAATATTCAAAATCACACTATGAAAACCACTAAAATTATCTACTGGGTAAGTACCAGTATTATTTGTTTATTTGCTTCCTCTGCAATTATGATGAATTCTGAAATGGCCAAAGAAGGAGCCGCACATTTAGGTATCCCTAGATGGCTTGGATTAGAAGTAAGCATTGGCCAACTTGTTGGATTGGTACTTTTAATTGTACCCGCAGTTCCTGCCCGTTTTAAAGAGTGGGCCTATGTAGGATTTGGCATTTTGTATTTAACGGCCGCACATGCCCATATTGCAATGGGTGATCCCATTGGCAATACGGTAATGGCGATTGTGTTTTTTGGTTTATTACTATTGTCCTATACTAGTTTTCATAAATTACAAAATGCGAAAGCAGCTGCCTAATTCAATTGAAATTAGATATAGAAAATTAAAATTGAAACTTAATTTTGAAAATGAAGTGTATAATAAAGGCTCCCATTGGGAGCCTTTATCTTTTTAGCAAATTGTTTTATATAAAAATTAAAAGTGATTATCTGCTTTTAGGTAAAGCACTCAATAAAATTTTTAAGAAATCATTTATTTGCTTGTCTTCCATCCAACGTGCCACTACTACTAAATCATTTTCTCTATCTACATAGATGGCATTGGTGCCATTCCCAATATGTGTTATAGCTGAAGCAGGAACATCGGGATACATTGTCTTGTTGGTGTTTAAAAAATAATTCATAAATCCATAACCAACATTAACCTTAGTTGGCGTAGTTGATTTAGCAATCCAATCTTCTGAAATAATTTGTTTCCCATTCCAATTTCCCTTTCTTAGGGTTAACAAACCAAATCTTGCCAAGTCATAACTGTTGATAAACAAGCCTCCTCCAAAATGTCCACCGCCACTCACGGACTGTATCATTTTGCCATCTAAAATAATCCAAGCATTATGATACCCTGTCCAAGCCCAGGTATTGGAAGCACCAATAGGATTCATTACTTGTTCTCTTAAAACCTCCGGTAAGGGTTTACGCCAAACGGATGTTGCTGCCAGCGCCAACGCATTGACACGCGTATCATTGTAAGTAAATACGGTTCCAGGTTCAAAACGCTTTCTGGTAGTCCAATCCTCTTGTTGATCGGAAGGTCTATCCGCCCAGTCCGGCTTACCCCAAAGCACCCCCTCCCAATCGCTTGTTTGTCTTAACAAATGGTCCCAATTAATTTTTCGGTTATGTGGGGTTTCAAATGGATAAATGAACGCCTTTTTGGCAATCGGATTTTCATTCCCATTCACCACAGCTTCAGTTGCTATTTGTATTGGAGGCAAATAAGTATACACTTTGTCTTCAAGGGAACGAATAAGGCCTTTGTCAAATGCCAAACCTACTACCGTAGATACCATACTTTTAGTTACGCTATTGCTCATTTCCACTGCTAAAGGATTGCCCCATTCTGCAATGATATACCCCTTATATATAATGAGTCCAGTAGCTTCCCCTCTCTCAGCCATTGGACCAATTGGATCTGAATAAGGTTCTTTTCCGTATTGCATGGCCTGAGACAACCATAAATTTTTAGGATACTTTGTTTCATTGTCTTTTGCAAATTGAACTGCTTTATTCAATAAAATAGTATCTACCTGAAAACTACTTGGATGCTTTCTTTCCCAGTCACCAGAGACAGGGTAATAGTTTTTAGTTTGTGCATGCGAGGTAAAACAAAAGCACAATAAAATACAAACGAATGGCTTTTTCATAATATATACTTGCAACAAATTATTTTAATTGAGTCGTATCTACTCTGCTAGGTGTGTCTTTACCAGCAACAATAGATCTGGAACTTATGGCAATAGCTTTGATAATTTCATTCATATTATCCATATCCAAAGTTTCAAATTGATCGCTTACTTTATGATAATTAGGCTCGCTATCCATTTTAGAAGTAGAAATGGTATGTGCAGGAACACCCAGTCTTGCCAAAGTTGCATTGTCTGAACGATAAAATAAATTTTGATCAGTATACGGGTCAGGATAAAATTTAAAAGCAGACCCTTCTAGATTTTTTTGTAAAATCTCACCCATATTCGTTTTTTCATATCCAGTTATATACGCGCTATTTTTTCCCCATTTACTTTCTGTTCCAATCATTTCCAAGTTAAACATGGCCTTAACAGTTAGTGGATCAAACTGTTTTGAAAAATACTGTGCACCAAATCCACCTACTTCTTCTGCAGTAAATGCCACAAATACAAGGGTTCTTTCATTGTTGCCTAATTTTTTAAAATATTTAGACAACATAATCATAGCAGTGGTTCCAGCTGCATCATCATTGGCTCCGTTGTAAATGGAATCTCCGTTTACCGCCTTAGCACTATTCACACCTAAATGGTCATAGTGTCCTGAGAAAATAACATATTCATTGGACAAAGATTTACCAGGAAGCACGCCCACCACATTGGCCAATCCTAATGCTTCTATTTTATGAGTTGCTTCAATCGTATATTTTGCAGGAACCGTAGATCCCAAAACAAATACCATTGTTTTTTGCTGCGCACTTAGGTTTGACTTTAATTGGGTGAGTCTGCCAAAAAAATTGGCAAAACTTTCATCTACCAATACAAGCTGGTTTTTATTAGCGGCAATCACTTTTCTTACTGCTGTTCCAAAATTATCTTCTTTAGCAATTTTTACCAGTTCATAGCCACTCGTCTCATTAATGGATACAGTAGGTTCTGCTGTAACTACTATTAAATTTTTCATTTCCAATAGATTCCCATCAAAATTTCCACTTGCAGATACAAATTTTACATTGGTCCTAGAAAACTTTTGTAAATAACTACCATTATTATTTAAAGTAGCTAGTCCGGTTTGCTTAAACTCATTGGCAATAAAATCGGCAGCTTTTTCAATTCCTTTTGAGAAGGTACGTCTTCCTTCTAATTCGTCAGAAGATAAATATTTTTCAATTCTTTCTGTTTCTGCTTTATCAATAACCACATTAAGCTGTGCGTGAAGCCTAATTTGACTAAAAACAGTGATAACTAATAATAAAATAGTTGCTTTTTTCATGAATAGTTGCTTTATAAGTGAGGCATTAAAGATAAAGCATTAAACCTTTATGAGAAACTATTGTCTAATTTTACAACATGCTAAATGACCAAGAATTAATTATGCAGTTTAAGCAGCCCTCCCAAAAGGAAGCGGCTTTCACGCAATTATTAAAACGTCATCAGCAAAAAGTGTATTATCAAATAAAGAGAATGGTTACCGAACATGCAGATGCAGATGATATCGCACAGCAGGTTTGGATTAAGGTTTGGAATAAACTAGATGGTTTTAAAATGGAAAGTGAATTTGCTACCTGGGTATTTAGGATTGCCTATAATGAAACCATCAATTTTATACAAAAATCCAAAAAAATGGGATTACAGCATGTAAATGAAGACAATACCCATTATGAAAATGCAGCAGGTGGACAGGATAGTCCAAAAGCGGTGCAAATTGAAATTGTACTGAACGAGGCAATTAAACAACTACCTGAAAAGCAAAGATTTGTATTTATGTTACGCTATTTTGAAGAAATGAATTATGAAAAAATAGCATCCATCACAGGAACCACTGTGGGTGGTGCCAAAGCAAATTTTCACCAAGCTTTAAAAAAAATGGAAGAAATGATTAAAGGACATTAAACCAAATAGTCCATTTAAGGTCAAAATAATGTTATGCAAAAGAGAGATAATGACATGGAGTTACAAGTAGATAAATTAAGGACAGAAGCCCTGTTCAACAAAGCCGTTTTGGACCAATGGGATACTTCTAATAAGGCAGTTCCACACAATTACTTCAATGCCTTTGAAGCCAACACCTTACATACCATTCAAAACATTCAACCAAAAGCCAAAATAGTTTCCTTAAGCACCTGGAAAAGGATTGCTGTAGCTGCTAGTTTTTTAGCTTTTATCACTAGCACTTATTGGTGGATGGAAAAGCATGCTTCCAACAATAATAGCATTGCCGTTTTGAATATTCAACAAATTCCAACAGAAGAAATTGACGCCTATATTCATGCCAATGATTGGATAGCAGATGTCGACTGGCAAACAGAACTAAACAATGAAGAGATAGATATTCCAAGTCTGAACGCCGTATTTAAAAACGATAGTAACTAATACATTATTCAACATTTTCCTTATTAAATTCATTTTATGAAAAAACAATTATTATTTTTAGTTTTCATTTCTTTTTCCCTTGCAACCATTGCACAACAACCGCCTCGTCGTCCCTTTATGGAGCGTCGCATGAAGGAGAGAGGGGGTCCAGAAAATAAGAAAGAAGTTCAAGAAAAAATAGAACTCTATAAAATTCAATACATCACCAAAGAATTGAATCTAACGCCCTCTGAAGCGGAACAATTTTGGCCAGTATATGAAATTCAGCATAAAGCAGTTCAAGAAATTTTAATGAATAAAGCAGGGGACGAAATACAATTACAAGAGTCCCTATTAAACGTTAGAAAAAAATACAAAAATGATTTGAAGCCTATTTTAAAATCTGAAGAGCGAATTAATGAAGCTTTAAAAGTAGATAGGGAATTTTTGAAAAAAGTACGTTTTGAAATGATGCGCAGAAAAGGGCAGTCATCCTAATGATCCTATTGAATTGCAATGAAACGCCTCCTAAATTAGGAGGCGTTTCATTTTTTGATATATACTAAACTTATGTATGCTTTACTTGGTAGCCTTTCCATCCAAAAAATGCAACTACTAAAAAACAAAACAAGGGCACTAAGTAAGCTATTTGTATACTTCCAGTAGCATCGCTTATAAGTCCAAAAATTCTTGGTATGATTGCCCCGCCTACAATAGACATTACTATTAAACTACTTGCCATTTCGGTATCTGAGCCCAAGTCCTTAATACCCAATGAAAATATGGTTGGAAACATAATAGACATGAAAAAGCAAATGCCAATTAGGGCATATATTGCGAGTGTGCCCTTAGAAGTTATAGCTACCACACACAATAACATACTCAATAAAGCATAAACCATTAATAATTTGTGGGGTGCAACGTATTTCATGATGGCTGTTCCTAAAAAACGTCCAATTAAAAAAGCCAATCCTCCAATGCTTAAATAATCCGCCGCTTGTACTTCGGAAATGGGTGCAACAGAGGTTGCATACAATATAAATAAGCTTAGCACACAAACTTGTGCGCCTACATAAAAAAACTGGGCAATCACCGACCAGGTTAAATGGGAATGCCTAAATGTGGCTAATAAGTTTCTATTGGTGGTTGTAGTTTCTTTATTTCGAATATCTGGAAGCTGAATAAAATAAAAAATAAGGGCAATCGCTAATAAAACCAATCCCAATAAAGTATAAGGCGTTTTTACAGAATAGGCCTCTGTTGCAAGCGCTACTTTTCTAGCCCCATCAGACATGGCTACTAATTGTTCATTGGTATACCCTTTAGTTAGTATGACCCTCGCTCCAATAGCAGGGGCAAGTGCAACAGCAAGACCATTAAAAGACTGTGCCAAATTAAGTCTTTGTGTTGATGTAGCAGGGTCACCCAGTGCTGCCACGTAGGGATTGGCTGCGGTTTCTAAAATAGTAAGCCCACAAGCAATAACAAATAAGGCAATTAAAAAATAGTTATAGGATTGTTCATTGGCTGCGGGTACAAATAAAAAGGCACCTAAGGCAAACAAGACCAATCCTGCAATGATGCCCATTTTATAGCCCCATTTTTTCATTATATAACCCGCTGGAAGGGCCATGAAAAAATAAGCAACAAATACGGCAGAATCTACTAGTGTAGATTGAGTAGTGGTAAGCGTAAAGGACCTTTTTAAATGCGGAATTAAGATAGGATCCAAGTTGTGGGCGAAACCCCAAAGGAAAAACAAACAAGTGATGAGTATAAAAGGAAGAAGATTTGTTTTTGTATTTTGCATACCGTATTTATTATACTTAAATATAATAAAATTTCAGATTAGAATTCATAAACCCCTACATTTACAATTCAACTTAATTCATATGAAAAAAATAGGATTGACTTTAGTGTTAATGATACAATTGTTTAGTGGATTTTCTGCTTCAGTCAGTATAGTTCCTCGTGAATACTATTTGTTGCAAATTTATCATTGTAATTCACAAAAGCAAATAGATCATATTGATCGCTTTTTACAATCCACCTATTTACCTTATATGCATAAAGCAGGTATTGTAAAAATGGGTGTATTTGCTCCCATTGAAAATGATACAGCAGTAGATAAAAGGATTTTTGTCTGGATACCTTTAAAAAATATAGAAGCACTAGAAAGCCTAGACCAACAAATTGAAAAATTAGATCCAATGGGCAATAATAGCATCATTCATTTGGAAAACCAAGATAGCAGTTTGCCCTATGTAAGAATTGAAACCGTATTATCTAAAGCCTTTAAAGGCCATACGCAGTTTGCAAAAAAATCAAGCTTACAAAAAAATAATCCTGACGAACGAATTTTTGAATTTAGAAGTTATGAAAGTGCAACTGAAAATATGCATTTAAGAAAAGTACATATGTTTAATGAGGGAAAGGAAATAGATCTATTTACGAGATTAAATTTCAATGCTATTTTTTATGCAAAAGTAATTGCAGGAGCCCATATGCCTAATTTAATTTACATGACCAGCTTTAATAATATGGCAGACAGGGAAGCGCATTGGAAAGCTTTTGGATCCGATCCCTATTGGAAAAAAATATCCACCGCACCTGAATACCTCAATACGGTTTCAAAACATGAGGTGATATTAATGAAAGCCAAGCCTTACGGAGATTTTTAATGTAAAGGGCCCATCACCAATTAATTTTACCAAATATAATTAAGTATTTAGCTATTCTATGGTCAAATGATATTCTTGAATAAGTGCGGGATTTTCAGGTGTCAAAGTGAAGGCTAATTTTATAATTCCTTTTTCACATTCGATTAAACAAAATCCTCTTAACTGATTTTCGGCAACCATCGGGTTTATTTTTTTGATACTGCCCACCTGACTAAAAATTTCCTGCGATTCCTTTTTAAGCATCCCTACAGGATAATCATCAAAGAAATTTTCTGCAAAAATGGGAGAGATTTCAGTCCAATTGACAATTATCTTTACAAGTTCTGCTTGTCTTTGTGCTAAAATAGGTGATACTTTTACCAGCCTTGGTTTTAATTTTGCCATTTGCACCAAACTATCCAATACGGCTATATTAATAGGAGAAGTTGCTGCATAGGTTACATTCGCAAATAGCATTACGCCAATTCCATAGTCCGGTAAAATTCTCCAGTTACTCCCAAACCCTGGAAGACCACCTGTATGACCAATACTTTTTTTATGGTCTTCGTCTATCATCCATTTTAATCCATACGTATAACTATTGGCTGTTGTCATTTTTTTCCCTGTGGGCAAAATACGCTCTACTTTTAAACCCATGAATCGCACTGGTTGATGCATTTCCCTAATGGTACTTCTTTTTACAGGAAAGGTTTCTGCGTCATTTCTTTCTGGCCAAGCATTTTCATGCATGGCTACATATTTTCCAAACTGATCGATACTGGTAATCATCCCACCCATTGCTCCATAGATACCATTATGTAAAGGCGTTTCTTTTATCCATTCATTGTTAATATATCTATACCCATTTGCAAATTTATCTTTGGAAATAGAAGCGTATTCAAAACTAGTTGCCTGCATGCCCAAAGGCGCTAAAATATGTTTTTGAATATACGCGTCATAGGTTTCTCCAGATACTTTATGAATAATATACCCTAGCATAGCAAAACCTAAATTGCTGTATTCATAATGGATGCCAGCTGTGTTTGAAAAAGAAATTTTTTGTTGGATTAAATCCAATAGGTCCTTTTCGGTGTCTGCAAGTTGTCTATCTCCCCAAGGATTGTCTTCCGGAAAACCAGCACTATGGCTCATTAAGTGTCTAATGGTAATAGGTGGAGCATCTTTGGTTAGTCCCTGTCCCTTCATTGCAGGAATGTATTTTTCTACCAGATCATCTAAGTTTAATTTACCTGCATCTCTTAGTTGTAATATGGCCATGGAAGTAAAACTCTTGGACATAGATGCAATACGAAACATGGAACTTGTAGTTGCAGGAATTTTTTCTTCCAAATTTGCATAACCCGATGCACCTTTATATAACAATTGTCCATCTACCACAATACCATACGCATATCCAGGAAAATTATTTTCTAAAGCATAGTCTTTATACATTTTTTCAATGACAGGTATCGCTTTTTGTATGCGCTCTAAACGGGTTGGATCATTAAATGCATCCGGCACAAAGGTGTTAGGGAATTGAGCATTTAGGTTGGATGCCATAAATAGCATGCAAAATAAAATAAGCTTTTTCATTAGAAATATATTACGTGAATACAATTAATTAATAAACGTAATATACACTTTATTTAGGATAGCCAAAATTTACAACAACAAGCTAGTAGGTACTTTATAGGCTGTCATTTTAAAACGACCTGTTTCTTTGATATCCTTGAAACCGCCTTTCACATCTATTAAATGTTCAAAGCCTCGGGCTTTTAAAATAGAAATAAAAATCATGGAGCGATAGCCGCCTGCGCAATGCACAAAATAGGTTTTGTCTTTGTCAATCATGGCCATGCTTTCGTTTATAAAATCCAATGGCGTATTAACCACGTCATTAATATGTTCGCTTGTATATTCAGAAGCCTTACGTACATCTAAAATAAATGTGGCTGGATCTTTTTCTTTTTGATCCGCTAATTCCAAGGCCGAAATGGATTGAATCTGATCCACTTCTTTTCCAGCAGCTTGCCAAGCGTCAAATCCGCCCTCTAAAAAACCAATCGTATAATCATAGCCCACTCTTGCAAGTCTTGTAATTACTTCGGCTTCACGACCGGGTTCGGTTACCAATAAAATTTCCTGTTTAATATCTGGAATCATGGCACCCACCCATGGAGCAAAACTTCCATCAATTCCAATATTGATTGCATTGGGAATAAACCCTTTCGCAAAAGTTTGCGCCTCTCTTGTATCTAAAATCAAAGCGCTAGTTTCATTGGCGGCCATCTCAAATGCATCGGGCGTGAAAGCGTGTTGTCCTCTTGCCAATACCTCATCAATACTATCATAACCTTGTATATTCATCATTACATTCAAAGGAAAATAACCCGGAGGAGCAACCAGTCCATCTAATAC
>JACCDI011471754.1_pt1 | contig 28097 bp, 20 predicted proteins | sample 7442791 | NCBI WGS metagenome assembly JACCDI01 (sample SAMN15323434, study PRJNA562643) | freshwater metagenome | isolation source: river surface water | place: USA:Blue River Watershed | collected 2017-08-15
AGCGCTTGAGGGTGAAGAACCGCTCCCATGCTGCAGCGAGAATCCATCAATTGGGAATTGGTTAATCCTCAAGGTTCATATAGGAGACCTGTTCCTGGAACTCCTTCGAAGTAGCCCTTAATTCGGCGAAACTACCTTGTGCCACGACACGGCCCTTATCCATCAAGAAGATCTGGTCAGCTTCCTTGATCGAGGCAAGACGGTGGGCGATCACGATGATGGTCAGGCTCTTTCGAAGCCCGAGGATTGCTTGTGTTACTTCGAACTCTGTACGGCCATCGAGGGCACTCGTCCCTTCATCGATGATGAGAAGACTAGGGTTGTTATAGAGAGCGCGGGCAAGAGCGAGCCTCTGCTTCTCACCACCAGAGAGCCGGGAGCCGAAATTACTCAAGTCGGTTTGTAGTCCATCGGGGAGTGCGCGAACCAAATTAGCTAGCTGCGCCTTCTGCACAACCTCCTCGACTCGCTTGATATCGACTTCATCTTCCGGAACACCGAGTGCGATATTGGTGATGAAATCGCCACCGAGGATGTACGGGGCTTGAGGGACGTATCCAACTCCACCCGGATTGGCCTTGACCCACTCGCGATTTGAAAGACCATTGAATTCGACGCTTCCTGAATCTCCCGAGTAGATACCGATGATGATGTCAGCGAGAGTCGTCTTTCCCGAGCCCGAGGAACCTGCGAGAGCGACAAAGGAACCAGGTTTGATGGTGAGCGAGACATCGCTCAAAACGTTCTTCTCGCCATCAGGATACTTGAAATCGAGGTCGGTGACCGTTACCTCGACAGGCACGAACTCACTGCGCTTTCGATCCAAGACGCTCTCGAGCATCGGCACATCCATCTCATCGAGCGCACGGATCACCTTGAGCGTCACTTCGGCGACACCAGCCGAATTTCTAAACCCGAGGAAAGAGGCCTGAATGCGAAGGATCGATGGCGTTAGACGACTCGCAGCAGCAAGAAAAACCAGCAATGTGCTCAATCCGGTTGCGGCGTCGCTCTGCCATGCCTGTAATCCGATCAATCCACCGCCACCAAGGACGAGACCGATCTCAGCATTCGCCTTAGGGATCTGGCCGAGCCAGTTGTACTTTGCCGTTGCTTGAGTTGCCCTCTGTCTGGTGCTTACGAATCCATCAAGGAAGAAACGTTGCCGTTGAAAGGCATAGATCTCCTTGTAAGCCAAGATCATGGACGAGATTTGGTTACGTCCGTAGATCGAATACTTGGCATTCTCTCGTCCGAGCCTTGCTGAGTATGCGCTGATGGACTTATAGGTGACGATCGCAAAGAGCGAGAAGAAGGCTAAGGTAAAGAACGCCGTCATCGGATCGACAGCAATGAGACCCGCGAGAATCAGCATCAGGAAGAAGACTTCACCGACGACGACCATGAAGTTGGAGATCACTCCAAGCATCAGGGCACCAACCCCATCGGTAAGTGCATAGATCAACTCATTGGTGTCCTTGCGTTTGATCCAGGTATAAGAGGTGCCGGAAAGACGCTTGGCGAGATCAACCGAGATCCGAGTCTGACGATTGGCGAGATAGAGGTAGATCCGCCTTGTCAGGATCAAACTCGATACGGAGCGAAAGACGAAGAGGAAAGCCGTTGCCAGAGCGAAGACGATCAAGAGTTCTTTCGTGGAATAAGAGCCGAGCCCAATGCGATTGATCAACGTCTGAATCTGGGCTGGAAGGGCGAAGCCAGAGACATAGGTTGCACCCAAGGAACCGAAGGCGGCGATCAGCGCGAGAGCAGCGAGATCAACGAGTCCTATGAAGATCTGGATGACGATGACGACGCCGAGGTAGCCCTTTTCACGAGAGGTGAGAAGTCCAAGGCTTTCTCTAAGAGCCTGAAATGGGCGCACTTCGGGAGTCTACCTTGCGATGTATCAAGGGAATCGTGAAGGGTTACACAAGAGCAAGAGAGTCCAGGACATCAAGCGCAGTCACAGTGGTCAACCGTTCTCTCGCGTTGGCTCCGGCGCGTGAATGGAGTGTCACTGCGCGAGAGACGAGATCAAGTGCGGATCCTCCCTCTTTGTGGCTGACCAACATGGAGCCGATCAACCCAGCGAGTACGTCCCCACTTCCAGCCGTCGCGAGCTCCGGGCCACCAATCTCGTCAATGAACGTTTCGCCGTCGGGTGAGGCAACGATGGTGTGATGACCCTTCAAGACGACGATCAGATCGAAATCCCGTGCTATCTGAAGAGCGAAGTTTTTTCGTTCATCTTTAGATAAGGGCGTCGCGGCTTCGACTCCACAGAATCTCAATTCACCTTCATGAGGCGTGATCACTGTCATGGGATGAGATGCAGAGAACCCTTCTTCGCGAATGAACTGAATGCTCTCACCGTCAAGAACGAGCGGAATGTCTTCCGGAATCTTCTTGACTGAACCGAGCCCAGGACCTACGACGAGTGCATCGACTCTCGTCCCTTCAAGACTCTCCACCGGTACGACGTCGGGATACTTCGCAATAACCAAGTCTTGCAGCCGCTGGCTTTGCGACAAGAACTTCACGAAACCTGCATTTCCACGCCTTGCGCCACCTACGGTCAGTACGGCAGCTCCTGGATACCGATCGCTTCCCGCCGCAATAGCGACCACGCCCCGTGAGTACTTGTTGTCGCCAATTTGAAGAACACGCCGCACCCCCAGATGTTAAATCCCTTGTAAAGCCACCTCTCTCAGCAATGACGCGATTTCCTCAACGCCGAGTCCTGCGGTCAAACTCACAGGTTGGTGCGCCTTTTCAACGAGAAGGTCTCAGGCGGCTGTCTTATCCTCTCTCCACGGCACCATTTGAAAAGATGTAGTCAGTTCGAAAGATATAGAAGGTATAGAGAATGAAGAAGATCTCACCTCGTTGGCTTCCAGCGATCCTTGCCCCCGTGATGGTGGCCTCCTCCGTATTCCTTGCCTCGGGTCAAGCCACCGCAGTGACGGACCTTCCAGATAAGACCGCCGCTCAAATGCTTGCCATGATCAACACCGATGAGAACATCGCGTTCTCCGGTCGAGTGATCAAGAGGGCTGACTTGGGTCTGCCGCCGATGAACCTAGTTCCTGACATCTCACAGTCGATGGTCGATTCCATGGCGGAGCGACTCCCAGAGGAGATGGCTGAGTTCATTCCGCAAGCGAGCATTGAAGGGGAGCTGGCGCTAGCTCTGGAATTCCTTGCCGGAACTCATCGTGCAAACGTCTATGTTGATGGTCCAACTCGCGCTCGCCTTCAAGTCCTCGATCTTCTCTCCGAGAGAAACTTCATTCGTAATGGAAAAGATCTCTGGTTCTATGACGCCGCTAAATCACAAGTGACCCATACCGAGATCAATCTTGCTCGCGAAGCAAAGGCAAAAGAAGATGTAAAGGCATGGATTCTTGCCAATCCTTCAGAGTTTCCTTTTGACGTAACCTCACCTGCCGCCGTAGCTGACTATTTCCTTGCCGAGGCGGATGCGACCACGAACTTCGCCGTAGATGAAGATGCAAACATTGCAGGGCGAGATGCCTATCAATTGGTGATGACGCCCAAGTCGGAAGGTTCATTGGTCGAGAGTGTGAAGTTTGGGATTGATGCCCAAACGGGTCTTCCACTCGCGGTGACGGTGCAAGCGGTCAATCAGGCAGACCCTGCCTTTGAAATCGCCTTCGAGACGATCTCTTATAAAGTTCCTGCATCGAGCATCTTCGAATTCACCCCACCTCAGGGCTCTATCGTCGAAGAGATTGATGCAACTGCACTCGAAAAGAAGTTCGCTATGAAGGTCTCTCAGAAGGAGATTGACCTGGACACTCTTGCAGCTGGCCTCAACTCAGAGGAAGAGAAGCTCGCAAAGGCTGAAGTCGAACGACTCAAGAGTGAAGGTTGGTCTGCCATCGTAGCAATTCCAGAGGATCAGGTTCCCTCTGAGCTGATCACTGAGTTGCGATCAAATCGCCTTTACGAAGAACTTACGAGGAAAGTTGAAGGTGGTCGGATCTTCTCAACGGCTCTCTTCAACGTTCTCTTCACAGATGGTGGCGCGATCTATGCAGGCGCTGTCACTGCAGAGAAGCTGATCGAATCATCCAAGAAGTAGTGACTTTGTCCTCAGCCCCTGAGTATGCGATCGAGACTCGGGGGCTCAGTAAGAACTTCGGTTCCCACTTCGCGGTCGACTCCATAGATCTCAAGGTTCCAAAGGGATCAGTCTTCGGCTTCCTCGGCCCCAATGGCTCTGGAAAGACGACCACCATTCGGATGCTTTTGGGACTTTCGAATATATCTTCAGGTGAGGTCTTTCTGTTGGGTAAGGCAATGCCGGATCAATTCGATCTCGCCCTTCCCAAAGTAGGTGCGTTGGTTGAGGGTCCTGCCTTCTATCCCTACCTATCTGGAAAGAGAAACCTCATCCGTTTCGACTCCGCCAACAAACTTGCAGATCCAAAGTCTCGAAAAGAGCGAGTCGAACAGGCTCTCGCTCGCGTCGGGCTTACCGCGGCTGCGGACAAGAAGGTCCACGCCTATTCACTTGGGATGAAACAACGTCTCGCCATCGCGAATGCCCTCCTACAACCGCGAGAATTACTGATTCTTGACGAACCGACCAATGGCCTCGATCCCCAAGGCACACGCGAGATTCGAAACCTCGTTCGCAATCTTGCGTCCGAGGGAATCACCTTCTTCATCTCAAGCCATCTACTCGTAGAAATTGAGCAAATTTGTACCCACCTTGCAGTCATGAGCCAAGGAAGAGTCGTAGCCCAAGGGAGCGTTGAGGAGCTCTCGAGGAGTGAGACCTTAGTTCTGACTTTGAAGACGGATCAGATCAAAGAAGCCACCGCGGTGCTCAAAGAACTGGGCATCAGGGCCAAGCGCGAAAATAGACAACTTGTTTCTACCGTCCCAAGTGATTTGATTTCACCAGAAGAGATCGTAAAGAGGCTCACCAAAGCGAAAGTAGGCATCAAGGGCTTCACACTTCTCGCCCCAACCCTTGAAGAGCGCTTTGTCTCACTGACAGGGGAGGGATTCGATGTCGCTCGTTGATAGCACTCCTGGCACTTTTGAATTCTTGAAGTCTGAGTTAGCGCTTCTCTTCTCTCGAAGGCGAACGTGGGCGATGCTCTTCACGATCTCTCTCATTCCGATATTCCTCGCTATCGCGGTATCGCTTTCTGGGTCGACAGTCCCTCCTGGTGAGGGACCACCTTTCCTTGATCGCGTTAGTCAGAACGGACTCTTCGTCGGATTCACTGCGATGGTCTTGGCAATCCCATTCTTCCTACCGCTGACGATCTCCGTAGTTGCCGGAGATACAGTGGCAGGAGAGGCAAATACCGGGACACTCCGATACCTCCTCATTGCTCCCTTGAGTCGGACCAAGTTGCTCTTAGTGAAATTCATCGGTGCTTCAGCATTTGCGCTTGCAGCGACCTTCACATTGATGCTCTCTGGAATCATCATTGGTGTCATTCTTTTTCCAGTTGGACCTGTCACTCTTCTATCCGGTGATGTCATCTCCATTCCGCAAGCGCTGATTCGAATCACCCTAGTTGCAATCTATGTCGCCGTATCCTTAATGGGCCTTGCTGCAATCGGCCTCTTCATCTCAACCCTCACGGTCGTGCCCGTTGGTGCAATGGCCGCAACAGTGATCCTCTCCACGGTTTCACAAATCCTTGGATCGCTTCCACAAATCGAAGTAATTCACCCCTATCTTCCGACCTATCACTGGTTAGGTTTTGCTGACTTCTTGCGTAGCCCCTTAGATTTCACGTCGTTCGCCAGCAATCTTCTTCTGCAACTGGCGTATACCCTAATTTTCGGGTCTTTTGCCTATGCCAAATTCACGACGAAAGATGTCTTGAGTTAAGGACAACTCATTTCAGAATCACATTTCCTGGTTTTCTAGGAAACGGGTAAACTCAACTAAATTTCTAAGTCGAAGGAAATTAGGAATTTCGCTTGGGGGAGCGTATCTATTTTGTCTACGCCTTTTGTATCTGACAGGCATACTCTTGTCACATCTGTCTTATTTCGAAAACGAGTTGCCAAGTCTCTCATCATTGCCACATTACTGGCTCTGTTGCCTTTCAATAATAGTGCTTCTGCAGTTTCCATATCCGGAGGTGGATGCACCGCAGAAGTTGGCAATTCGACAAATGTAGTGATTGGCAACAACGCGGGTTGGTGCACTATTGAATTCAAGAATACAGGAAGTAACTCTTGGACCGCACCGAGCGATGTCAGTTATATCAAACTAATTGTCGTCGGGGGTGGCGGTGGTGGTGGAGGAAGAGATTGGTCGGGCGGTGGTGGTGCGGGTGGAGTGATTTTTGGCAACGAATATCAGGTGACTCCCGGAGCGACATACAACTTAAGTGTGGGCGCAGGCGGTTCAGGTTCATCCACAAGTAGCGTCCCTGGGACTGACGGAGGCAGCTCCACCTTCGGCGTATTGACTGCGAGTGGTGGTGGCGGAGGTGCTGGCTACGGATGGAATAACGGCGGCTACACGGCCAATGGTCGGAGTGGTGGATCAGGTGGCGGATCAGCCGAGGAAGATGCAGTGGTTGCATCTGGAGGATCCTCAACTCAAGCAAGTTTTTCGGGTGTTTCGGTTTATGGCAACCGTGGCGGTAATCAAGGAAATAGAACTGGCAGTCAAGCAGGTGGTGGTGGCGGAGGTGCGGGGGGTGCAGGTGGAGATGTCCCGTCAAGTTCTTCGTCTGGGAATCGTCAACCGGGCAATGGCGGAGCAGCGATTCAAATAGGTGCGGGTAAGACTTTCACGTTGGCGGGTGGTGGAGGTGGCGGGTCAGTCGGCGTGAATGGTGCCGGTGGATCAGTCGCAGGAATCACCGTGGGCGGGCGCGGTGGAAACAATGGAAGTGGCACATCAGGTGTGGCTAATACTGGGTCTGGAGGCGGAGGTGGCGGAAGCGGAAGCGGAGGCGCCGGCGGAAGCGGAATCGTTGTCGTCGTTTATCGCTATTACACAATTACCTATGCAGCGGGAACATTTGGCACCGGATCAAATCAAACAGCAACAAAATCGTGGCTTGGGTCCTCTACTTTAGCAAATTCCGCTACTGCGAACTCGTGGTTCACAAGGAGTGGTTACACAATTACAGGTTGGTCGACTAATGCTTCAGGTTCTTCAACAACACACAGTCTTGGAGCAACGTATTCAGCGGACGCAAACTTAACTCTCTACCCCGTATGGTCATCATCGTTATCAATTAGCACGCCGACTTCCGGATTGAATGGGGTTTTTGGTCAGCCGTATTCATTATCGATTGCTTCAGCCGGAGGTACGGGAAGTAAAGTTTTTTCGCTTGCCGGAACACTTCCCAGTGGACTCGAATTTGACACTTCAACGGGTGTTATCACTGGAACTCCAACAGAGGTCAAGTCGATTAATCTGACTGCAACTGTCACAGATGCTGACTCAAATTCTCGTTCCACAAGTTCCTTCATCGTCACCATCGACTCAGCAACTGCTCTAACTCCTAATTTGGGGTCAACAACCTCATTCAACGGAGGATTCAGTTTCCTTGTCACCAATTTTGATAATTCCTTTTCATGGACAGCATCATCATCTGCTGGCTCTGCCTCAATTGACGCCAATGGCCTCGTCTCAGTCATGAGTCTCGCATCCGGAGCTTCAGCGACGGTAACCGTGACCGCGAGTCGAGCCAATTATTATTCAGGTTCCGCAACGAAAACTGGATCTGCTCTAGACATTCAGACTATAAATTTCTATAAGAATGACGGTTCCAGTGATTCAGCCTCGCAAACTGTAACCACCTCTCAAGCCACTAACTTGACGTCAAATTCCTTTTCAAGATCTGGATACATATTCGCGGGATGGACAACCAACTCTGACGGAACTGGCACCAGATACTTGAATGGTCAATCCGTTACCTTGACGTCAACACTCAATCTCTATGCTAGATGGCTGCCTTCAATTTTCACCTTGGATTTTGCGGATCAATCTCAAGGCACCACCGACACACGACAGTACTCGACGGGCACAAGTGTTCAGCTCCCATCTCCTTCTCGAACCGGATATTCGCTCAATGGCTGGTACACCAGTGCTGTAGGAGGAACGAGAGTGGGAGGTGGCGGTGACTCGTACTCGCCTCTCCAAAGTAGAGACCTGATTTTGCTATACGAACTAGACACGTCTCTAACATTTTCAGGTAGCGGAACAACACTAAATGACATTTCTGCAAATTTGAACACTTCTCTCTCAGGTTCAATAAATGCGAATATTGAAAAGAAGGATGCCGCAACAGCTGCTCCGACTTATGCATTGGGCGACGGGGGATACTTGGATCTAAACACGTCCAGTGAACACAGAATCATTACGCAAACAAGTCTTACTAGCCGCCTTGGGGCAGGTAACACTGCCGTTTCAGTCTTTATGTGGGTATATCCGCAAAGCAATGATGGAGTTTTGATCTCTGAACTTGGACAAACATTGCACAACAGTGGATGGCATGACGCCCAGATTGAAATGGTTAGTGGAAAAATTTTCTTTAATGTTTGGCCTTATGACGCGCGAGTGCCCCTTCAGACGTCGAATGCAATAACTTTGAACAAGTGGTACTACGTTGGTTTTACATATTCAAATTCTTTGCTTACCGCATATGTTTATGACGAGAACGGACTTCTTTACAGTGGAAGCCAAAGTGTCACACGACTTGCTCCATCAAACCTTTTTTACGGCATAGGTGCAAATGAAATTACTCGACTTGGGACTGGAGCCTATGGCGACTTCCGATTTGGATCATTACAGGTCTTTAAGAGTGGAATCAATTCAAATTCAGTAGCATTGAATTATCAATCAAGTTGTATGCGTTTCTATGGCGAAATCGGAGAATGTACCGGGCAGACTCTCTATGCTCAGTGGTCAGCAAACACTCTCACTATCAACTATGACGCACGCAGTGGCAGCGCACCTTCCGGTGGCAGCGTCTCCACAACGACAGGGTCGATCGTTTCTTCACTCCCGACGACGACTCGTGACGGCTATGCCTTCCAAGGGTGGTTCACCGCAGCAAGTGGCGGCACCGAGATCACCACCTCTGCAGCGCACAATCAGACGACGAACTTCACCCTCTATGCCCAATGGTCAGCCAATACCAACCGCGTCACTTACAACACCCAAGGCGGATCCGCTGTCGCTAGCGTCAACTGGACTACCGCTACTCAACTCACTCTTCCTGCAACTCCCACCAGAGCCGGTTACACCTTCTTAGGCTGGTTCGATACCCAAACCTCGGGAACGAAACTCGGTGATGCATCGACGAGCTACTCACCGAGCAATACCGACTCCTTCACCGTCTATGCCCAGTGGAGCGCGAACACTCTTACCATCACCTACGACGCACGCAGTGGCAGCGCACCTTCCGGTGGCAGCGCATCGACAACGACCGGATCGACCGTCTCCTCCCTTCCCACCACCACCCGATCCGGTTACACCTTCCAAGGGTGGTTCACCGCAGCAAGTGGCGGCACCGAGATCACCACCTCTGCAGCGCACAATCAGACGGCGAACTTCACCCTCTATGCCCAATGGGTCGCCGATGCACAATCGATTACCTATAACGCCAATACCGGAAACGGCAGCGTCGGCGCCACATCAGGTGTCACCGATGGCACCGTCACCTTGGCATCAGGATCGAGCCTCTCTCGCGCCGGTTACACCCTTTCTTCCTGGAACACCCAAGCAGATGGATTAGGAACCTCCTATGCCTTAAGTCAGAGCGCGGTGACGATGCCGGCAGGAGGCATCGCACTCTTTGCGATCTGGTCAGCCAATACCAATCGCGTCACTTACAACACCCAAGGTGGATCCGCTGTCGCTAGCGTTGATTGGACTACCGCTACTCAACTCACTCTTCCTGCAACTCCCACCAGAGCCGGTTACACCTTCTTAGGCTGGTTCGACACTGCAACCTCGGGCACCAAACTCGGTGATGCATCCACCAGCTACTCACCAAGTAATACCGACTCCTTCACGGTCTTTGCCCAATGGTCAGCCAATACCAACCGCGTCACTTACAACACCCAAGGCGGCTCAAGTGTTGATGGCGTCAACTGGACTACCGCTACTCAACTCACTCTTCCCTCAGCTCCCACCAGAGCCGGTTACACCTTCTTAGGCTGGTTCGACACCGCGACCTCGGGCACCAAACTCGGTGATGCATCGACGAGCTACTCACCATCGAATACTGACTCCTTCACCGTCTATGCGCAGTGGTCAGCCAATACCAACCGCGTCACTTACAACACCCAAGGCGGATCCGCTGTCGCTAGCGTCAACTGGACTACCACTACTCAACTCACTCTTCCTGCAACTCCCACCAGAGCCGGTTACACCTTCTTAGGCTGGTTCGACACCGCAACCTTAGGAACGAAACTCGGTGATGCATCGACGAGCTACTCACCAAGCAATACCGACTCCTTCACTGTCTATGCGCAGTGGTTGGCGAACCGCAATTCAGTGAGTTTCAATTCTCATGGTGGTTCCAACGTTTCTTCGTTTGATTGGTTCACAGCTACGGAACTCGAGCTTCCACTTGGACCTACACGGGCGGGTTATGGATTTAGTGGCTGGTTCGATACTTCAACGGCGGGTACTCGATTAGGTGGCGGGGGAGACCGCTATATGCCAGTGAATTCCGAGAGTGTCACGGGGGATGAACAATGGAGTCCAAATCAGAATCGCGTGCTCTTTTATTCGCAAGGCGGATCAGAAGTTGCTTCGCTGGAATGGTTCACAGCAAGTGCTTTGACTCTGCCATCCGCTGCAACGCGCGCTGGTTATAGCTTCACGGGTTGGTTTGATAGTTCCAGCGCTGGTATCAAGTTGGGTGATTCGGCTTCTGTGATCACACCGGGAAATACTGAAACCTTCACGGCATTCGCTCAATGGAGCATCAACACTTACACGATCACATACAACGCAGGGCGAAATGGAATCTCGCCAAGGGCGTCCGACACTTTCCAAGTAGTGGATGCTGACCTCGCGCTGCCACTACCGGTGCGTGATAATTTCACCTTTGAAGGTTGGTTTGATGCACCTTCAGCAGGCAACAGGATCGGTGGCTCTGGATCGTCGCTCAGACCTCTTGAAAACAAGACTCTCTACGCTCAATGGACACAGACCTCTCTATACGGAGTCGCGCCGAGTGCTCTCACCGAGTTGGGCGAGGTTCGTGCCAATAACGTAGCTAGGACATCATTGAGTGCCGAAGTGGATGGAAGCGCGATATCGATTTCGGTCCCTGCGGGATCTCTCCCCGCTGGAACGGTTGTGAAAGCGCAATTGGTGGGCGATTTCAGTCGGGCTTCCAACTTGATCACGTCTCCTGGAAACTTCATCTTTTCGATGGTGGTCTCATGGTTGACACCTGATGAGACGGTTCCTAACACAGCCGCCGGAAAACCACTTGCTTTAACCATCACCAACTCTTCCATCAAAGCTGGTTCGTCCATTTATAGTCTCTTAGGCAGTGATGTGACCTTCCTAGGAAGAGCCACAACGGACGGAACTGTGACTGTTGAATTAGTCAGCGACCCAGAAATCGTCATCGTCGCCAAAGTCCCTGACTCACCGACGGCAGTCTCTGCAACCTCTGGTGAAAACGGCAGATCGGTCGTTACGTGGAGTGCCCCTGCCATTAACGGCGGTAGTGACATCACTGGATACACCGTGACGTCAAGCGATGGGCAAATCTGCACAACATCAGGTGAGCTCTCTTGCACTTTCATCGGCCTCACAAATGGTACGGGTTACACCTTCTCGGTCATCGCAATCAATGCAATTGGGTCTTCGCTTTCGAGCGATACTTCTAACGTCGCCACTCCAGCCGCTCCAGCTCCAATCTCATCGGGCGGCGGTGGATTCACTCCAGCACCAGTTGTTGTAACGCCGAGCGCGCCTGTTCAGGATTCAACAGGCTCAAACCTCGCGTCAACTCCTGGACAGAGCCGAGTAATCATGAATGGAACTCCAGTCTCTGCGGTCATAGAAGTGGTTGCAGAGAAGACCATTACGGTCAAGACAGGTCCCGTCGCCATCAACCTTCAGGCTTTGACTGAAAATCGAGAGACCAAGAAGCTTGAAGAAGGTTCAACTCTTAACTTCATTTCAAGAGAATATGCGAAGGTCTCAGGGGATGGCTTCAGACCTCAAACGACGGTGAGGGTTTGGCTGCTTTCGACTCCACGACTCCTAGGTGAAGTGCAAACTGATGCCCAGGGCCGCTTTGATGCAAGCTTACTTTTCACGGTCGATATTCCTCTCGGAAACCACACTATTCAGATCACGGGAGTGTCAAAAGAGAACGCAGTCACCGCTATTGCCGTAGGTGTCACTGTCTCAGAGCGAGTTCTCCAGAAGGTCGAGTCTGTCACCTATGAGTTATCCGGCGATCTCATCAATCTGACTTGGACTGGAAATGCAAAGTCAACAAAGATCACTTTCCAACCGTCGCGGGGCAAACAGATCATCTACTTGGTTGAAAACAGTGAGCGTGAATTTAGTATCCCGGGATTGAGAGCTGGGTACGTGTACCAGATTCGTTTGGAGCCCCTTGCAGATCCTGCGAATAATCCTTTCAAGGTCGTCAAGATCGGAATCAATCCGATTGCTCCTGGTGGAATCCGAACCACTCTAGTTGCGAAGGACTCCCTGCAGGTTGATTGGAACGGAGATCCTGGCAGCTTGAGGTACGAAGTGCGCCTCTTTGATACTGAGAGAGAAATCGCAATACAGGTTACTGAATCGAATTCTCTACTTTTCGCGGTTTCACCGGGTACCAACTATCGGATTCAAATTTCAGCAATCGGTGACGATACATTGGTAGCTACATCGGAGTTGAGTTATTCGGTACCTGTTGAAGCCTCAAAGCCGAAGAAGGATCCGAAGAAGCCTAACCCAAAGCCTGACTCTGAGGCACTCCCAATGAGGTCAACTTCGGTCTTCATATCTATCTCTGCGAAGTCCTTCTCAAAGGAAACGAAGCGAGCAGCAGCATCGATTAGAGCCGCGCTGAGTAAGGGCGATCGACTCAATTGTGTGCTCTATCTGCCGCAAAGTCGCTTCACCCAAGGTACGGTGAGCAATTCCTTACGCAAAGTTGTGAGCACCTGCTCAGAGGTGCGGAGAGGTTTCAAAGGAGTACGAAGTTTCGCCTCAGTGGCTCGTGCAGGCACTCCATTGCAGATGCCCAAAGGAACCAAGTATCGCTTGGACTTCACCATCATTCGCTAAGAGTTGTAAGTCAGAAAGTAGGTTGTGGAGAAGAAGATTACTTCTCGCTGCGTTGAGATGCCCAAGCAAACACCGCAAGACCTACGACTAGCGCACCGGCGCCGACACCGTAGGAGATGACTTCTTTGGAGCGATTTGAATCCACGAAGACACCAACGAATACGACGGCCACGATGGCGACGACAACTCCGATCAGCTTTGACTTGAGATCATCGAGATCGTTGACTCGTAGCCACATCGGAACGTCAATATCAGTATCGATGAAGAGTTCATAGAGGCCATAACCGATAACGAGAAGGACAGTTCCCAGCAGGATGGCATCGACGGCCGTAAGGACTTCAACGATTGTTTCTTTGAGTGAGGCGTTCTCAGATAGGGCGTCTATGACCACCAAGACCATCTCGATTGAGCCTTGACCCATGAGGAGAAGCGCACCGATGATGGAGGCGATGGCAGGAACGATGACTGCAAATCGAGTGACGCCAAGAATTTTCTTCATTTCAAGTCTCCTACTTCTGAGAATCAGAATGGTACCTAGTGAAGTCGATCTCCACCCGTGTCGGTAGTGAAAAGTCAGCCAAATGCTTTGATTAGAGAGGATTGTCTAGATGGTGAACTTCATCTTCAGGGAATTTCGACCAGTTTCAAACCTTGGGGAATAAATCGACAGCACGCGGACCGTGGGTTGCCGGGTCAGGACTTTAGATGACCCATTGTGCTCGACTGCGACATCCAAACCATCCAAACGACCTTCCAGAAAGATCGCAACGTCATTAGCATTCGCATGGCGAACGGAATTACTGATTATCTCCTCTAACAGGCTGACAACTACGGCCACCTTTTCTTTCGGCGCCCTATCAATTTCTTCGTAATTCAAACTGACATGAGCAATTCCCTCCCAAGAGCGACAGACTTCACGAAGTCTTTCCAGCCCCTCGGATTGCAATTGCGCGATTTCCTCCCTTGATCGGTAGAGCACTTTCGATAACTCTTCTATACGCTCTTCGGATCTAGAACAATCTGAACTGTCTTCAAGCTGTCTCGAAATACGATGCAACTCTGATTGCAAAGTGTTGTGCAGGTAATCAGAAAGCCCGAAGTTGGCCTGGACACTTGCGTTATATGGATATTCACTCGATTCCCGGAAATTCACACTACGGGCAGCTGAAACAGCAAACGCTTTGTCTCTATTCACCAATCCATAGACGGCCGACAAGACAAGCAGTGCCGGTAATGCAGGTGCAATGATGGCTCCACCTACCCAGTCGACGAGCAAATCTAGGAGATATGAAACGTATTCGGACGCTATTACAGGAAAGACTGCCAATGATATTAAGAACATCAGCGAGGAAGAAATGGTCATGTGTCGAACCCTGCCTCGATACCACTCAAAAAAAGCGAATAACATCATTGAGGTGGAAGTTGCGAGTAATGATTTAATGATCCCATTTCTGAGGCCAATTGAGATACCAATTCCGAAAATGCCCATGAAGAACTGATATCCAATAATGAATGATTTTGAAAAGCGCATTTCTCTGATGGCATCAATCAGGATACTCCATGGATTCCCGATTTGAATTTCGCCCATCGAATTGATCCAAAGACGATGACTCAAAGGTCGAATCACCGTTTCAATTTGCGTTTGGATTTCAGCAGCGACATTCCTAAATCGATCCCGACTCCACTCAGACTCGTTAGTGAGGTGGGAACTCAAAGCGCCTCGCACCCTTTGCATCGCATCTTCAAAAGTCTGAACCTCTGGGTCCGAAGTGGAATCGATCTCCCTGCGAAGTCGGGCACGCATGGCCTCTTGGAACTCTTTCGAAAACTGTCTATTCCGACGCAGTAGGAGACTAATGAAGATGCTTGCTCCTGAGTAATAGATGGTCGTGTAGCAGAGTGAGGAAATCGTTGAATTGAAGAGAGAAATCCTATTTTCGTAGCCGTAGAGATCGATCACGGAGTAGAGTCCTAGGCCCCGTGTCGCACCAACAGCGGGCAACAATAGAGCGACACCAAATCGCCAGCTAAGGCCATGACGCATGGTCACATGGATAGTCTTGAAACCTAACCAAAGAAGTAAGTACGTTAACGTGGTGACGGAAAGTCCCAAAAGCAGTGAATCAAATATGTAATCGGAGCTAGGTTTGAAACCCTTAATCCGCAGACTCACGGAGAGAAATGAAGCTATTGCATAGATGGCAAAAGCACTATTTCGAAATTCAATGAGGTCGATGAGTAACCCGATTCGATTGAGAATCGCTTTCATCAAAGTTTTCCTGAAATCTTGTTGAATGCATTGACCAAAAGAATTCTGGGGTTATGCGTTCCGTCCTTGCGGATATCAAGGAATTGATAGATCCTGGCAAGGATGGCTTCAATGGCCTTCTCGCTAACCCCACGTTGTGATGCGATCTGAGCCGTGGATAAACCTTGTGCAACACTTCGCCAAACTTCAATTTGGATATCAGTGAGCTCTTCATATCGATTCATCTGGTTCACGTTATTGTTGAATGGTTTGTGTTTGGTCTGAAGGATTATCGAGATCACTTGGGCGAGGTTCTCGACTTCGGACTTGACCAGGTATCGGGACCCTTTGGGCAGTCCGAGATTTCTAGAGTCTGCAAATCGAGGATCTAAGAATGTTGTTAAGAAGATGATGCCAATTCGACTGTCGTGTCGTCGGAGTGCGTTTGCAAGGTCGATTCCGGATGGACCGAGTCCCAGATCGACATCTATCAGGGCGATATCAACTGGCTCGGCCCGGTAAGCGATCAAAGCGTCACGAACATTCGATGAGGCAACTACTTCGAAACCAGAATTCTTGAGCATGCCCTCCAAACTGGCGCGGATGAATGAATCGTCGTCGACGACTAGCACTTTGGCCAGAATTGACGATTTCATGAGCTGATAATCCCTCAGAGTTAGGGGTATCCCTAAATTGATGTAGGGGAGCCCCTAACCGATAAGCCAGCGAGACCTTGTCAACCTTCATCCTTTCATCACGACGCCCCAAGTGCTACATACGTATTAGTTCTTGGGGACGGCTACATCCTAGAAAGGGATATCTATGCTCAACTTAAAGAAATCGCTCGGGGTTGCCCTCTTGGCAGTCTCAGGCCTGATGATTTCACTCGGACTTAGCTTTTCATCAGCAAATGCTGAAACCGCCACTACAGACACATCCGTGGTGACTGAAGAACTATGTACTTGGTACATGCTCGGAGCACCATCAACTATTGCGTTGACTCCGGCCGTACCCGGCACTGAATATGAAGGCGATCTCATCGAAGTCTCGGCAAGTTTCGAGGAGGCAAACGAAGATGAACTCAATGTTTACTCATCAGGCAACGTAACTGCCGGTGATCGAACAACATTTGGCAGCTGCACCTTCTACAGCGCTGCTACTCGCCCCACAGTTACGATGTCAATTAGTGATGCTGATTTCACAGCTGACGCCTCTCTCGGTGGTGCGGATGCTGGAATGGATTTTGAAGCCACAACAGGAAATGAGTTCCAGGTAGATCAGACAAGTTCCTGTGATGTGAAGTGGTCCACATCGGACATCAACCTCAAATCCGGAGCGCTGAGCGCTAGCCCCATGAGCATTGCAACGCTAGCCGACGTTGACGCTCGCGTGACAAGCGCGAATGATCGTTGCAAGGCTGACCTCACAGTGAGTATCGATATTCCTGGCGGCAAGACTCCTGTCTACCCAGGCCAAACGTATTCATGGTCCGGGCCGAGCTTTACAACATCGTTGAGCACGAGCAACTCCTAAAGGAGCAGTCTCATAGAAGAAGCCGGCCCTGCCTGGGTCGGCTTCTTCCATATTAGGGAGAATTGATGTTGAACCTGAGAAAATTCCTGGTCGTTGCCTCAATATGTCTTGGGTTTTCATTCAATGTCTTGACGCCTTCACTGAGTGCATTTGCCTCAGAGTCTCTTGGAATCGGACTTACGGTCATTCCACTCAACGATGGAAGTGACGCGAATCTAACTTTCAACAATCAATTGTGGTTCGGCATCGACGACGGCAAGTCCCTGACTCGAAGATTTCAAGTTTCTAGTGCAAGCAAGATCGAACAGTTGATTTCATTTCAGCTCTTTGACGTCCGCTATGAGGATGGACTCAGGCGCATCAATACTGAACGACCGGGAGAAACAAGGCCGTGGGTTACTTTCTCGCCCGAAAGCGCTGTCATTAAACCCGGTGGGGTTAAAGAATTTCAAATGACTTATTCCATTCCTGCGGGCGAGTCTGATGGAGTTTTCGAATCTTTCTTGCGAGTAAACGCCACTGCCGCAAAACTCCCTCAAACCACATCGAACAATGACGGAGTGCGAGTTGAATTGATTGGCGCTGCCGCTATTGATACACCAGTGTGGCTCGGCATCGGGGATGCAGAGAGTCTCAAGTCTGACTTTGAGATCTCTAGAGTCTTCGGAGCCTTGATTGGTGGAGAAAAAAAGCTGAGAATCGAGATCAAAAACTCTGGAAAGACGCCACTTGGCCTACGAGGCACGGTGCAATTGACCGACCCTAGCTTTACTGATCGGTCTTTTGGGCCATTTGGATATAGGTCCGCGGAAGTGCCAACTGGAAAGACCGCGATCATCTATGTTGACATGCCTCCAGAAGTAACTGAGGGAGTTTGGGAGATCTACGTGATCGCCGAACAGGGCAACATCAGAAAGACAAGACTTTTCACTGAGGACTTGAAGTTTGAGCCGATCGGTAACCCATTTCCCATCCAGTACCTATTGATTGTGCTTGGGCTCGCAGGTTTATTGCTGGGTTGGTACTTGTTTAGACAACCAAGAATCGAAAAGAAGAAACCCGTTACTTCCTCTAGCGATGTATTAAGTGCTGGACACTCACAAGAGTATGACAAGTTAATCGAAGAAATTTTGCGGAGTATAGAAATAGAGGAGCTTTATCCACCCCATCGTTCGAAACCGGGTAAGCAATCTTCTAAGACGACGAAAAAGACTTCAGTCAAGAAGAAGGCAAATTCAAAGCCCAAGGCGAAGTCGCCACCCAAAAGAGTAAAAACGGCCACGAAGAAGGCAACATCAAAACGGTCAGTCAAACGACCCTTAACGACCCCCAAGAAGGGCACTAGAACGAATCCCAAAAAGCGGCTGAAACAACCAGCCTAGATCGTGGTGGGTTGTGAGGGATTCGAACCCCCGACCCGGTGATTAAGAGTCACCTGCTCTACCAACTGAGCTAACAACCCGGTCTGATTGCGCGGGGAAGGCGCAACGCCGGACTATATCGGTTGCTTCGCGTGAGCCAAAACCGACACTATCGGCTGGTGCGAAGCAATCGAGGCTCGAAAAGAAGCTTGATGGTGGCGCTGATTTTTGTACTTTCAACCGCCAATTCATCACTGATTGAGTCGTCGCTCGCAGCAACTCTGACGGCTGAGCAGGCTCTGGCGAAACTTGAGACCAAGGGTCGTGCCCCGAAGACGGGGTACGACCGAGATCTCTTTGGCACCCCCTGGTCAGATACCGATCGCAACGGTTGCGATACCAGAAATGACATCTTGGGTCGGGATCTTGCAACCAAAGTCTTTGCCGACGATGGCAAAAGGTGCATCATCATCGGAGGTCAACTCGTCGATCCCTATTCCGGTGAGCGAATCGATTTTCTGCGAGGTCGAGTTTCTAGCCTTGCTATCCAGATCGACCACGTGGTCTCACTCTCTAATGCTTGGCAGACCGGAGCATTTCGATGGAGCAGCGAGAAATTGAAGCTCTTCGCAAATGACCCACTCAACCTCTTAGCTGTCAAGGGATCTCTCAACTCTCAAAAGGGAGACGGTGACGCTGCGACATGGCTCCCGCCCAAAAAGTCGTATCGTTGCAAGTACGTAGCAAGGCAGATTGCTGTGAAAGTGGAATATCGATTATGGGTGACAAAGCCCGAGAGATCAGCGATGAAGAGAGTTCTTGCGACATGTCCAGATCAAAAACTTCCAGAGAGTTAATTCGCCAAGAAGTAAAGAGTTGGGGTGAGCGACGGGGGTCGAACCCGCGACAACCCGGACCACAACCGGGTGCTCTACCAGCTGAGCTACGCCCACCAAGCCTTATCGACTTGGGTGAATCATACCGCCCGACTACTCGGCGGGATTCTGGAAAATAGTGGTGCGATAGTGCGCTAATTCCGCTATCGAGTCACGAATATCAGCGAGCGCACGGTGGTTGCCGGTCTTTGCGGGCGCGGAATTGTAGGACTTGGGATACCAACGCTTGGCAAGCTCCTTGATAGAGGAAACATCGATCGTTCGATAATGGAAGAACGATTCCAAGGTCTTCATATCCCTTGCAATGAAATTTCGATCCATGCCGATGGTGTTACCGGCGAGAGGGGATTTCCCTGGAAGGCAATGTTGGTTCAAATATCCCAACACGATCTCTTCTGCCTCGAGCAGACTCTTTCCTTGGGGGATCTCAGCAATGAGTCCTGAGTCAGTATGCATCTTTCGGACGAAGTCGCTCATCTGCGCCATCTGCTCATCGCTTGCCTTGATCACCACGTCCACGCCATCACCGAGGATGTTCAGTTCAGAGTCGGTCACGAGCACCCCGATCTCAACCAGGGCGTCATCTGCAAGTGAGAGGCCAGTCATCTCGCAGTCGATCCAGATGATGTTCTGGCTCTTCTCGGCGGTGCTCACCGGCGCACTCTATTGCCCTGGGCCGAAATTCTTCACTTTTCGTTCACCTTCTATTCACTTAGCCGCCACGCCAGATTACGGAGCTCTGACCAAGATTCCCCTGTGGCAACAGCTGAAGTTACGGGTCAAAAACGCCCAGTTCCGGCCCCGAGAGCAATCACAACAGAGCCTCGACTCTCGGACAAAGTCTTCCGCGGTGTTGTAACAGCAGGTGGTCTTTCGTCACTGGTCATCCTCGGACTCATTGCTTTCTTCTTGGCCTATCAAGGATTCGAAATTTTGGTCCAGGAGGGATTCTCATTCCTCACTTCATCGAAGTGGGAAGTGATCACTGACGAGGGTTACGAGATCGTTGACTACTCCTTCGGTATTGCTGCGATGCTGATTGGAACCATGATCTGTGCGCTCCTTGCCGTGGTTATCGCAATTCCGATCTCTGTTGCATCCGCGCTTTTCTTAACCTTCTATGCACAGGGAAGAGTCAAGGCATTTCTTGTTGCCTGTATTGATCTGATGGCCGCATTCCCATCGATTCTCTTTGGTTTTTGGGGCTTCTTTGTCCTCATGCCACATGCTGAGTATTGGGCGATGCTCTTGAACAAATACTTAGGTTGGATCCCTCTTTTCGCAGTCGATGACAAGATCTTCACTCGGTCACCATTCCTCGCTGGGCTGGTTCTAGCAATCATGATCATTCCTATTGCGACGTCAGTCGCGCGTGAAGTCTTTGATCAGACTCCATTAGATCGCGTTCAGGCTGCTTATGCGCTCGGTGCGACGAAATGGGCGATGATCAAGGCTGTCGCGATCCCCTATGGACGTAGTGGTGTTGTTGGCGGTGCCATGCTCGGCCTCGGTCGCGCCATGGGTGAAACAGTTGCTGTTTACACCGTTCTCAACATCGTCTATGACATCAATTGGCAGATTCTCTTCGGTGCAGGTGGAAACGTGGCTTCACTGATCTTGCTCAAGTTCGGCGAAGCACAACCGCTTGAGATCAAGGCACTCATGGCCGCTGGCCTCATTCTCTTCCTGCTCACTCTTCTCGTGAACGCTCTCGCTGATTACGTCGTTAGGAAGACTGGGGCAAAGGGTCGATGACGATGACTGAGAATTTGAACACCAAGGAGATTCCAAAACCAACTCAACCTTGGAAACCGACGTCCAAAGAACGTATGGTCAATCTTTCAGTGGCCGTCGGAGCAATCCTTGCAAGCTATCTGTTGGTTTTGATAACTCCGATGAAGGGTCTCTTACCCTTCTTGATCTTCTCCGGGCTCTTCGCCATCGCATTTGGTTTCCTCAAGGGTTACAAGAATCGCGGAAGTATGGCGGCGAAGAACAATGCGGTCGGAGTCTTTTTGACCCTAGGAATGGTTGTTGCATTGATTCCTATCGCCTCAATTCTTTATTCAGTGGTGAGCAATGGCTACAAAGGATTGCACTGGGGTCTTCTGACTGAAGATATGGGCCTCAATACCGCAACGGATCCGATCACTGAAGGTGGCCTAAAGCACGCGCTCATTGGGACGATCATCATGGTATTCATCGCTTTGGTGATTTCACTTCCGCTGGGCATTCTTACTGCTGTTTACCTCACGGAGATCAAAGGTCGATTCACACGTCCGATTCGTTTCCTCGTCCAAGCGATGAGCGGTGTCCCATCGATAGTAGCCGGGCTTTTTATTCTCTCTGCTGTTGTTTACACGGTGACGAAAAGCTACTCAGGGTTTATGGGTGCTTTAGCCCTGACGATTTTGATGATTCCCACCATTGCACGTACCTCAGAAGAGGTTTTGCTACTCATACCCAATGACTTGCGCGAAGCTGGTGTTGCCCTGGGCGGCACTCAATGGCGAACTGTCGCCATGGTTGTCGTCCCTGCAGCAAGAAGTGGATTAGTTACCGCGATGATCCTTGGCATCGCCCGAGTCGCTGGTGAGACGGCTCCGATCCTTCTACTTACCGGTGGCGGAGATATCACCAATTACAACCCATTCTCGGGGCCAATGGGAACTCTTCCGTTCTACATTTGGAAGTCATTCTTCTTCGGTTCACCCGAGGCCGTAATCCGTGGTTGGGCGGGATTGTTAGTCCTCCTCATTGTCGTTCTCATCCTCTTCTTCCTAGCTCGAACTCTCAGTCAAAGGAAGGTGCGCTAGATGACCTCCCTCTCTGATGCCGTGTCATCAAATGTTTCATCACCCAAGAACCATGAAAGGCCAGCAAACATGAACTCATCAGAAGGCGTCGCAGCATCGTCATTGGCTTCCGTCGCTCAGTCTCATGTCGCGAAGAATCCAAGTGCCAAGAGGTTGGGAACCGGTCTTGAGGCGAAGGGCGTTCATGCGTGGTTTAGCGGGAAGCACGTTCTATCGGACATCTCACTCGATTTTGCATCAGGAACAGTGACGGCTCTCATCGGCCCTTCTGGATGTGGAAAGTCGACCTTTATTCGAACTCTCAACCGTATGCATGAGTTCATTCCAGGTGCTGCTATGGCTGGCGAAGTACTTCTAGACGGTAAGGACATCTACGCTCCCGGAACCGATGTCACAAAGATTCGTCTGAAAGTCGGAATGGTCTTCCAGAAGCCAAATCCATTTCCTTCCATGACTATCGGCGAGAACGTTCTTTCAGGACTTCGGTTGGCTCAATTGAAGAGCTCAAACAAGGATGACTTGGTCGAAGAGTGCCTTCAACGGGCTGGTCTTTGGAACGAAGTGAAGGATCGTTTGGGCGAATACGGTGGATCGCTCTCTGGTGGTCAACAACAGCGCCTCTGTATCGCGCGCTCACTCGCAGTGAGCCCCCACGTCCTACTTATGGATGAACCCTGCTCTGCTCTTGATCCAGGATCAACGCTGAAGATCGAGGAGACGATCGCGGAGCTTTCAGAGACGATGACGATCATCATCGTCACTCACAACATGCAACAAGCCGCTCGAGTCTCCGATTACACCGCATTCTTCCTGTCAGATGGCGGTCCTGGTGAGATGGTCGAGTACGGAAAGACCAGCGACATCTTCTCAAATCCTCGAGATAAGCGGACAGAGAACTACGTCACGGGTCGATTCGGTTAATCAACTGTTCATCTAGGTGTCAATTTGGCGTAAGCCAATTCCACCCTCTTGTTACCTCATTTCACTAACTTTCCTTACGTGTCCTTGTCCGAACCACATACATGTATCGAAAGGAAAGTAATGAAAATTTCAAAGCGTGCGAGACTGCTTGCAGTTTCGCTTGGCTTGGCGCTCACCGCCACCGTAACACCAGCACATGCTGTAGATCTCCAGGGAACTGGAGCAACCTTCGTCATTCCAATCATTGATGCATGCAAGGTTGGTTTCGCTAAGAAGTCTGATCACAGCGTCACTTATGGTGCTGGCGGTTCAAGCCGTGGAAAGACAAACTCTGACCAAAACATCGGTGACTTCTGGTTCTCTGATTCTGCTCACACTGGCTCTACCCGACGCGATTCGATCATCCACGCTCCAGTGGTTGCGGCTCCCATCGTTGTCATGCACAGCCTTCCCGCTCGAACCCAGCTTTACTTGAGCCCCGAGACTGTTGCTGGAATCTTCTCCGGTCAGATCACCAAGTGGAATGATCCAAAGATCGTTGCTGACAACAATCGTCAGGTGAAGGAAGTTGTCTATCGCAAGGGTCCAGATGGAAACGTTTTGAAGGATAAGAACGGAAACAACGTCATCCTTCGTGAGCGCGTAAAGAACATTCGTTACACCCTTCCGAATCAACCAATCAAGGTCTTCTACCGTTCGGACGGTTCTGGTACCACCAACAACTTCACCCGTTGGATGAATAACACTGCACCATCTGTATGGACCAAGTCGGCTAACGATGCGTTCACCACATCCTTCCCAGGCGATATCAACGCAAGTGGAAACCGTGGTCGAATCGTCGGTGCAAACGGATCCCAGAGCGTTGCTCTATCAGCTAGCCAAACGAAGTATGCGATCACCTATGCTGAGAGCAACTTCGCAACAACCTACGGCTTAAAGACAGCTGCCATCGCTAATGCATCTGGAAACTTCACACTGCCAACAGGACCTGCAGTCTCTGCATTCTTGGCAGAGTCGAAGGCGGATCCAAAGTCAGGCTTCTTCACCTTCGATTACGCAACGAAGGAACCAGGCGCCTACACACTTGGCATCGTTTCCTACATGCTTCTTGATACTGAGCCAAAGGACAAGGCCCGTGGCAAAGCTGTCAAGGAGTTCGCGGAATATCTGATGAGTTCAGCTTGCACAGATGGAGATGCCGGCAACAAGGGTTTCATCACTCTCAGTGGCAAGTTGCTCGATATCGCGAAAGCTCAAGTAGCAAAGGTGAAGCTCTAAGTCCTTCATCTAGCGATTAAACAAAAACGTCTGGGCCGGCTTGAGGGAGTCGGCCCAGATCTTTTTTATCTAGCGACTTTCTGAAAACGTTCCTTAGAAAGAAAGGGCGCGCCTGGCAGGAATCGAACCTGCGACAACCCGCTTAGAAGGCGGGTGCTCTATCCGACTGAGCTACAGGCGCATGTGAGTCTGAACTCGACAAATAGTACCGTCAATCCACACCCAAATTGAAGAATAGTAACGCGTCGCGTTACTATTAGACGGTTGATCTTGATTTATTCCGTTGCAACTTTCATCACTTAGGAGAGAGTTCATTCGTGAAGAGGACCAAGGCGAAGAGCAAGGCGAAAACTGGCGCGCAGAGGCGTGTATCGGCGGGATCTCGTGGCAGCCGAAAGGTGGTAGAACGGCGACTTGACTCTGTAACTCCAGGCGAGCTGCTTCTAGAGGAGTTCATGCTGCCAATGGGTCTGACTGCCTACCGTTTGGCCAAGGAGATTGACGTTCCGGCGCAAAGGATCGGCGAGATTCTCAAAGGTAGGCGCGCAATCACAGCAGATACTGATCTTCGCCTCTGTAAGTTCTTTGGGCTGACTAGCGGTTATTGGCTCAGAGCCCAGAACGCACATGACCTTGAGGTTCAGGAATCCAAAATAGAGAAGGCTTTACAGAAAATAATTCCGTGGACCGAATGAGCTTCTCGTCGAATGCCGCGGAGGGCACCTCGAACCTATAGGGTTTCCCTTCGTGGCTGAGTTCATTTATACGATGAAGAAGGCGCGTAAAGCGCACGGCGACAAAGTCATCCTTGACGATGTCACCATCATGTTTTATCCCGGAGCCAAGATCGGTGTCGTTGGTCCGAATGGTGCGGGTAAGTCAACAGTCCTTCAGATCATGGCCGGCCTTCAACAGCCATCCAATGGCGAGGCATATCTTTCACCGGGCTACACGGTAGGAATTCTTCTTCAGGAGCCTAAGCTCGATGAGTCGAAGAACGTTCTTGAGAATGTTCAAGAGGGCGTTGCTGAGACGATGGCCCTGGTCAACCGCTTCAATCAGATCTCCGAAGAGATGGCTAATCCTGATGCGGATTACGACAAGCTCCTGGCAGAGATGGGCGAGCTCCAAGAGAAGCTCGATCATCTCAATGCATGGGATCTCGCTTCTCAATTGGAACAGGCGATGGACGCACTCCGTTGTCCACCACCGGATGCTGATGTCAAAGTTCTTAGCGGTGGCGAGAAGCGTCGTGTGGCTCTCTGCGAGTTGCTCTTGCAGAAGCCGGACCTCTTACTCCTTGATGAGCCCACCAACCACCTTGATGCTGAGTCGGTTCTCTGGCTCGAACAGTTCTTGAGCAAGTACGAAGGAACGGTCGTTGCAATCACCCACGATCGTTACTTCCTCGACAACGTTGCGCAGTGGATCCTCGAACTTGATCGAGGTCGCGCATACCCTTACGAAGGAAATTATTCGACATATCTTGAGACCAAGGCTGCTCGCCTCAAGGTCGAAGGACAGAAAGATGCCAAGCGAGCAAAGCGGCTCAAGGAAGAACTCGAATGGGTCCGCCAAAATGCGAAAGGCCGACAAGCCAAGTCAAAAGCTCGTCTTGCTCGATATGAAGAGATGGCTGCTGAGGCAGACAAGATGCGAAAGCTTGATTTCGAAGAGATCCAGATTCCACCAGGGCCGCGCCTTGGAAATGTCGTCGTAGAGGTTGAGAACTTGAGCAAGGGCTTTGGTGATCGACTTCTGATCGACAATCTCTCCTTCTCGCTTCCTCGCAATGGAATCGTCGGTGTGATCGGTCCAAACGGCGCTGGAAAGACGACGCTCTTCAAGATGATCTTGGGGCAAGAGAGACCAGACTCTGGTTCGATCAAGGTCGGAGAGACAGTGAAGACTTCCTATGTCGATCAGTCTCGAGCCGGAATCGATCCAAAGAAGACACTTTGGGAAGTTGTCTCCGATGGTTTGGATTACATCAAAGTCGGAGCTGTGGAAATGCCATCCCGTGCCTATGTATCTGCATTCGGATTCAAAGGGCCGGATCAACAAAAGCCGGCGGGAGTCCTATCGGGCGGTGAGAGAAACCGACTCAATCTTGCGCTCACTTTGAAGATGGGTGGAAACCTGTTGCTCCTTGATGAGCCGACCAACGATCTCGATGTCGAAACCCTTGGTTCACTCGAGAATGCACTTCTGGAGTTCCCTGGTTGTGCGGTTGTGATCTCCCACGATCGCTGGTTCCTCGATCGCGTGGCAACCCACATCCTCGCTCACGAAGGTGATTCACAATGGTTCTGGTTCGAAGGAAACTTCGAGTCCTATGAGAAGAACAAAGTAGAGCGATTGGGTGCTGATGCTTCACGTCCACATCGCGTTACCTATCGAAAGCTGACCCGATGAAGCGCCACCATTGCATCGTCAAGACTCGTTGGGATGACCTGGATGCCTTCGGCCATGTCAATAACGCTACTTATCTGACCTATGCTCAAGAGGCGCGCTTTGATTTCACTTGGTATGCCCGCAGGCAGAAGAACGAGGATCCGATCCTGCTCTATACCGTGGTCGCTCGAGCGGAAGTTGATTTCTTGATTCCGATCTACGACGGACATAAAGAGATCGATGTTTCGATCTGGGTGGGTCGAATCGGGAATTCTTCTTTTACCTTGAAATACGAGATGGCGGCAGAGGGCATCGTCTTCGCTAGAGCAGAGACTGTGCAGGTAACAGTTGATGAGAAGACCCATAAGTCGAGATCGATGACTGCTGAAGAACGAGAATTTCTGTTGCAATACCAGGATGAGAGCGAGGAGTCATGACCCTTCCATCACGGAGCGCTCGCCAGTGGTGGCGCGATGCCGTCACTTATCAGATCTATATCCGCTCCTTCGCTGACTCCAATGGCGATGGCAAGGGCGACGTTGAGGGAATCAGAACACGGTTGCCATATTTGAAGAGCCTTGGCATCGACGCTATCTGGATCACGCCTTGGTATCCATCACCACAGAATGACCATGGTTACGACGTCGCTGACTACATGGATATCGAACCTGATTATGGAAACCTCGATGATGCAAAGCGATTGATCAAGGAAGCGCATGATCTAGGAATTCGCATCATCGTCGACATCGTTCCAAATCATTCCTCTGATCAACATCCGTGGTTCAAAGAAGCGCTTGCTGCTGGGCCCGGATCTGCTGCCAGGGATCGTTACATCTTCAGAGATGGCAAAGGCGAGAATGGTGAGTTGCCGCCGAACAATTGGAACGCTGTCTTTGGTGGACCGGCTTGGCACCGAATCACGGAGAAGGATGGGAAGCCAGGGCAGTGGTTCCTCCATCTCTTCGCAACAGAACAACCTGACTTCAATTGGGAAAATAAGGAAGTTCGTGGCTATTTCGAAGAGGTCTTGAAGTTCTGGCTCGATCTCGGCGTTGATGGTTTCCGTATCGATGTCGCTCACGGAATGATCAAGGCAGAAGGACTTCCTGATACGCCGGAGAAGGATTCACCTGAGATGTTGGCGGCCGTTGCGATGCCGTTCTGGGATCAGGATGGGGTCCATGAGATTTATCGTTCATGGCGCAAGATCTTTGATTCCTATCCAGGCGATCGGATGGCTGTGGCCGAAGCGTGGGTCAGCCCGGCATCACGTATTGCTCGCTACCTTCGCCATGATGAGCTTGCGAACTCATTCAACTTTGATTTCCTCACATCTCCTTGGGATGTGAA
>JACCDI010590556.1_pt1 | contig 28096 bp, 26 predicted proteins | sample 7442791 | NCBI WGS metagenome assembly JACCDI01 (sample SAMN15323434, study PRJNA562643) | freshwater metagenome | isolation source: river surface water | place: USA:Blue River Watershed | collected 2017-08-15
CAATCTTTTTCAATGAGATTTGAATATCTTGATTCTAAATCTCTTATTTGAGAGAGAATTCTTGTTTCTTTATCCCTCATCTCTTGAACTTTTGCAGGTCTAATATTCTCATATAAAGTTATTTGCGCTCTGATAGTTCTAAGATCACGTTCTTTCTTCTGTTGTAGAAGAGAAACTATTGACGAAGAGTCTGTAGTTTCTCCACCACCTAGTTGTTTAATGGCGCCTTTGATGTTTCCCATCTCTATCATTTCAATAATTTTAGGATTGGCAATGTTTCTAATTATATTAATGATTGGAGAATAACACTCAATATATTTGTGTTCAGATATAGGCATATTATATGATGCTGCTATAACATCATCACTATTTTTAATTGTAATAAAATCTATAAGTTCATTATAGTTCCATTCATAAGATATATGATGCATAAAACTGGTCTTGCAATTTTTATGATTATTAGCAATTGAATAAGGAGTTGCCGAAATTAACCATATAAATCCGGCTTGAAGTGATTTCATTGCCGGAACTTTTATTGTAGACGGTTCATCAAATATAAATCTCTTCCAAGCTATCGTATTATTAATTGTAACAAACTCATTGTATAATGATGGAATAATAAGAATAACATCGTAGTGTTCTATGTTTACATTAAGATGTTTATTCTGAATTACTGAATAAAAAGCAAGAGGAGTGAGCTTAAGTTCTTCTTCCCATTGTTTAATTATAGAAGAGGACATTAAAATAAGAGTGGTATCAATCTTTCTATACGGTTCAGTTATAGTCTTTTGAATCTTAGAATCAGAATAGTTTCTTGTTTTAACATGAAGATGAGGGGTTGATTTATCCCAAGTCATTTTATCTCGTGTTATAGCTGTTATCATTCCTAATGTTTTTCCATATCCTGTTTTATCAGCATATACTCCTATAGTTGTTGAAAGAGTGAAATTTGGAAGAACGATTTTTTTCTCTTCCTCAAGTTTCTCTATTCGAAATACACTTCTCCGTTGATGAGGATATAAAGATTTAGCTATACAGAGTGGTTGTAATATCATCCCTTCTTCAATAAGAGCGTTGGATATATCTTCAGTCATTTATTTATATGAGGTATAATGTGTTTAAACGTTTTATTGCAGAGATAAAATGAAATGCCCTGCATTAATTAGCACAAAAGATGCAGTATTTTTGGTGTGTGATTCTGGACAGATTAAAGATGATAAAGAAATAAATGAGAAAGATTTAATAGATTGGGGGAAACAATTCTGTTCTTTAGAAAAGACATTCATTGATATTGGCGCACATATGGGAACGTACGCATTAAGCTATGCGAAATTGTGTAAAAATGTTATAGCTTTTGAACCGTGGAAAAAGAATTATTATCAACTGTGTGGAGGAATTGCAGCATCTAATGTAAGTAATGTTACTCCGTATAATGTGGCACTGGGAGAGAAAGAAGATTCCGGAGTTATGAACATAATACATTCTGATGGAGGGAACGCTTCATTACTTGAAAGAAAAGTGTGTATTGATGAAGAGAAAGTTGAGATTAAAACATTAGATAGCTATAATTTAAGTGATGTATGTTTTATAAAAATTGACGTTGAAGGATGGGAACTTAACGTATTAAAAGGAAGCGTGAACACTCTTAAAAGTAATAACCTTCCTCCTGTATTATTGGAAAGTTTGGTTGAAACGCCGCAACATATTAAAGAACGACAAGAACTTATATCTTTCATGAACAAAATAGGATATAATGTTTTTCCAATAAACAATTATCCTCATATGTTGTTATGTACAAAAAAATAATTATTCTTTATAAAGAATAATTAAAATATAATAAATGGAAGGGATAACTCTCATAACTATGTTGTATGATATAGACATGTCTGGAACACGTGACAAAAAAATAGATATGTATCTTGATTACGGAAATTATGTTTTATCTCTCCCATACAAAATAGTTATATATACTGATAATAAAACATGCAATAAAATAAACATCGATGGAAAACAAAATATAATTAAAATAATATCACCTCTTGAAGATAATAAATATTATAAATATCGAGATGAAATTTTGAAATGCGGATACAATGTTACAAATAAAAATTATAATAAAGATACGCCAGAATATTTAATTTTAACATATTCTAAAATTGAAACCATTCGTAGAACAGTTATTGAAAACCCTTTCAATACTGATAAATTTATCTTTATGGATTATGGTATTAAAAATACAGTTAAAAATAAACTAGATTCTATGAATATACAAGAAAAAGATATTTCTAATCTTGTTTCGTTTATTATGATAAATCCATATGTAGAAAATACTTATCCGAAAGAACAATTTAAATTTAATAAGGGATATGTTGGAGCCGGTTTAATATCTGGAGATAAAAATAATTTATTAACATTTTGTAAGCTATTTGATAAAGAATTGGAAAATATAGCATCAGAAAATTGGTTTGTTCTTGAAGAATCGATAATGGCTATGATAGTTAGAAAATATCCAAAACTATTTAATTTATATTACGGAGACCACACGGACTATCTTAATAATTATAAATGTATAAATAACGTTGATTCACATATTAATAGAATTTTAGATTGTTATTTAAACAACAGAATGTACAAGGATGCACAACATGTGTTATCAAAATATAATAAGGAAAATATCAATGTTATTTCGTCTTATATTGAACGACATTTAGTAGCAGATTATTACTATTATGGAAAATTGTCAGATGAACTGTTAGATATAATTCCTAAATATCCTGATATTGGAAGGTGCGTATGTAGTAATAATCAAAAAAATATTTCATTCTATTCCAATAAAGATATATTGTATAAAATTCTCAAAACAAATATATTTAAGGGTAAAACACAGATATATGCTGATAAATACACCATAGTCACTGCTTATTATAATTTATCAAAAATGAAAGATGCAACAGACACTATTAGACAACGAAATAGAGATTATTATTTCTCACATGTTGAAACTACATTTTTACTAGAACAGAATATTGTCGTATTTTGTGAAGAAGATGATTATGAAATATTATTTAATCTTCGACCCAAACATCTTTTAGATAAAACTAAATTTATTATACATTCTTTTGAAGATTTTCCACTAACAAAATATAGAGATACTATAAATGCAAATAAGATTGCACATCCGTATTTATTCGATGGTAGATGTGTAGGTTCATATTATTTATTATGTATGGCGAGATATGCAATGCTTAAAATTGTAATGGATGAAAATCCATTTTTATCAACACATTTTTGTTGGATCAATATATGTATGGAGAGAATGGGAGAAAATAATATTTATTATTTAGATGAAGCATTAAATGTGTATAGAGATAAATTTTCAACATGTTATATAGATTACATTCCTGAATCGCGCTTAAAAGATATAGCTGATTATTTTTTATGGGGTAGATATTCAATGTGTTCTGGTTTCTTTACAGGAAGAAAAGATTACATGACAAAAGTATGTAATTTATTGGAACAAAAATTTCTGTATTATTTAGAAAAAGGATACGGTCATGCAGATGAGCAATTATACAGTCCAGTTTATTTTGAAAATCCAGAATTGTTCGAATTTTATTTGGGAGATTATCAGCAGATGATTACTAATTATATTTTTGTAAGAGAAGATACATGGCGACCGGTGAAACAAGTATTGAAAAATTGTTTTTATTATGGAATTAAAGAAGGAAATTTAAAAATTCTGAAATTATATAAAGAATTATCCAATATTTATGAAAAAACTATACATGCTAATATTAGTTTAATTGATAATGGAATTTTAAGAGAGTTTTATTATAATAAGATGGTGATTGATAATATTTTAAAAGAGAATATGTAATATTAAACATTTCTTTCATAGAAAGAAATGGATATAGTTAATGAAAAATATAAAGAAATGTTTCAAACGGTTGGAGACATACATGAACACATCCCAACATTATATAAATATGCAAGAGAATGTGAAAGCGTTTTAGAACTAGGGGTGAAACATTGTGTAAGTAGTTGGGCGTTTGTAAAAGGATTATTAGATAATGGAAAGATTAATAAAAGATTTTTCATGAATGATATAGATGTATGTGATATTAAAATGTTGCTAGAAGCATGTTCAAGTCTTCCCATTAGTATAGATTATAAATGGGAAAATGATTTGAATTTAGAATTGAAAGATTCATATGATATCGTATTTATTGATACATGGCATGTTTATGGACAATTAAAAAGAGAATTAATTAAATTTGCAAAAATTTGTAACAAATATATCATAATGCATGATACGACTGTCGATGAATGGATGGGGGAAACAATAAGAAATAGAATGGATGGTTTACAACAATCAAAAGATACTGGAATTCCTATAAAAGAAATATATAGAGGATTATGGCCTGCAGTAGAAGATTTTTTAAAAGAAAACAAGGAGTGGAAGATAAAAGAACGATTCATTAACTGTAACGGTTTAACTATTTTAGAAAAAACAGATGATAAAACATGTATATATTCATGTTTCTTCGGTAATGATAATAATTGGGCTAATGTAATAAAAGAAGCACCAACATTAGAATATCCTTGTTATTTTTTTACAAATAATATGAATACATATAATAAATTAGAAAAAACAAAATGGAGAAGAATATTTGTTCATAAAGAGATTGCAAATAATAATATTATTTCATGTATGCAGTCTAAAGAATTTAAAAGTTGTCCACATAGATTTGTTGAATTGTTAAATTATGATATTACAATTTATTGCGATAGTAAAGTTATTATAAATAATATAAACAAAATAAAAAGTATAATAAGCGTGCTAGAAAAATCTAATTATTCAATGATAATGGCAAAACACCCATTACCATTTACAAACGTTTGGGATGAATATAAATTATGTTTAGGAACAGAAAAGTATAATATTCAGAAAGAATTATACAAGAACTATTTAAATAAATATTTAAAGATTGAAGGTATAACCGATACAATCAACGAACATTTTGCAGGAGGATTTATCATTAGAAAAAACAATGATATATGCAAAGAAATTGGAGAAACATGGCTATCTCATATTGAAGAATGTGGGATAGAAGACCAAATAAGTTTCAGTATTGTTCAACAATTATACAAAGGAAAAATATTTGGAATAAATTGGATGGAGTGTTATGATGTATTATAATTTATTTTTGCATTTTCATAAATTGCACAACTAGATTAAGTTCCAATTCCAATATCATTGCTGAATCATCATTAACTCCTAAGGATACATAAATATTTGAATTAAATAATGATAAACTGCATGTAAATTCGATATAAGAATGTCTAAAAAAAACGAAAGGAGGGGAACATGTAATAGAATTATCTTTTTTGTTAAACATCATCCATTTATGAATGGTTTTCTCTTGACTATTATGTATTAAGAATAGATATTCGTCATTTGAAAGTTCAATTCCATTAGTGCTACCATTGTATCCTTCTATTTTATAATCTAATATAGTAAATGAATCTTCTACAATATTTTTAATTGTAACAGGATTAAGTTTATAAATAACTTTATTTTCAAACGGCATCCAATTTTTTTCTGTATTATTAGGCATACACTGAATAAAATTAGATATATTATTATCATTAAGAAGAGCTTTAAAAATTATTGGATTTCCTGATGGATTTAATTCTGGAACAATAACAAGAATGTTTTTATCATCAATGAATCTTATATCTTCAATTCCTGTCCAATAGGTTGTATACACATCACTGTTATATGTTGTTACTATTTCATTGAAAGAAAACATATTTAAATCGAAACAATTTGATACATTACCTTTTAGAATAGCATATTCCGAGTGAGATTTTTGTTGATACATCGTAAATGTTCTATCTGCAAATTTTTTATAATTTACTCTTCTCACAAGTATTGTAGCTTTCCCATCTCTATCTATATATAAAGACGGATTCATATCAGCATATGTATGTTTAACTCCGTTAATATCTTGTAAATATTTTTTAGGAAGAATTATTGGATGAACATTTTTAATAGGAAAGAAAAACATTTATACTACTATATATTTCTTAAAATGAAAAAATTAAAAAATACATAAAAAAGAAAATGGACAACGAAGTGAAAATTAAACACAAGCTTTCTTCTCCAAACGAATCACGGTGGAAGAATTCTAAAGAAACTAAAGATGTTTTAGTAAATAAAACAGAAGGAATTAACGTGTCTGTTTCTAATAAAATGAAATAAAATTTTTCTTTTAGAAAAAAGAAAAATGTCTGCATACGCTCTTCAATCAGAAATAATCACATATAATGTTGGAATGATAATGTGTTTTCTTCTTAATATTGGAATATTATGCTTATCATTGAACGCTATTTACACTGTATTTCCAATTGTCGTAGGAGTATTGTGTCTATTATTCTGGTGGCTATCGTATAATGCACTAAAACGGCTGAAAGATGTTGCACAAAACATTCCTCTTCTAGGAATGCAACATCCGCAGAATTCAGTTGTATAAAAAAATGAAAAATATATTTTAAGAAAATATATTAAAATGCTGACATTAGGAGTATATAAACTTAGAGAAGATGCTGTCCTTCCTTCATACGGAGAATCAAAAGCGTCAGGAATTGATTTAACATTGACACACGTTGTCGAAAAACTAAATTCAACCACCGTAAAATTCGGAACAGGGATTGCCGTTCAACCACCAGAAGGATATTATACAGAGATAGTTCCTCGTTCTTCTATTGTAAAAAAAGGATGGATGCTTTCTAATTCTGTTGGGGTGGTTGATGAAACATACAGAGGCGAGCTGTTTGTCTGCTTAACTAAGATTGCACCGGAAGCAGAAGATTTAGTTCTTCCATGCAAAATTTGCCAACTTATTGTTCGTAAAAGAGAGAAGTGTGTTGTTGAAGAAATTGCTGAATTAGTTCCTACAGAACGAGGAGCTGGAGGATTTGGTTCTACAGATATTCCTAAAAATGCTAATGTTGTAAGATACATGTCTCACAATGAGATGGGTGAATCAATATACGTTGAGAGAACAACATGGAGAGAAAATGGAAAGTTGAAAGCCATGATTCACGAATCTACGCAATGTTAAATTATTCTTTTTGAAAATAAAAAGAATTACAAATAAATGATGAAATATACTGTTATTAGTTTTTCTCTCGCAATAATATTTGCAATTATTGGAAATAGAACGAATGAAGAACTATCGAGAGTTTTTAACAGATTATGTTACGCAACCAATTTATTATCATCTCTCGTATTAACCATGTATATACTTCATTCAAGACAGAATCAGATGAGTAGAGCTTCCATTAAATCTATTTTAGGAACACTGTTATGTATTATTTCAGGAATAGTTTTGGCTTTAAATATAGCACATAAAAAAGAAAAGAAATCTACAATATTAGGATTATCTTTGTTGGTATCAGTTATGGGTATTCTTCTATCAATGGATATGTCTATTATTTTTGGAAAATTTGGAACGTATGGAATATAAATAAATTATTTTAATTTATTTTGAACGATTTCCCCATCGAATAAAATCTTCATATTCTTCAGGTGTAATATACTGTTTATTTTTAACGCGTTCCGTGAGAGAATTGTAATAATCAATACGTGATTGCATTGTATATTCCCAAGGATACAAGTCCGGTTCTCCACCGTTTTCCTCTGTTTCTTCTGGTGCTGTCCAAGGCGGTGGAATAGGAAGATATAGAAGAGAATACCAATCTGGTTTAGAAGCTTCTACTAACTCATCAAGATCTTCTTCTTTTTCAATTACAAACTCTTCATCATCTGAATATTCATCGTCAGAAGAATTATAATCCACATATTCTAGGTAGTTTTCATTTTTAACGATAATATTATCTTCGTAATCGGACATTTTTCTTTTTTTCCAAAAAGAAAAAATAAATCATTTTTTTAAATTATTTAATCAAAAACAGATGCATCAATTATTCGTTTCCAATTTGTGAATTTTTTTAGAGAATCTTTATAAATTCGTTCGGCATATTTCAATTTTTTCTTCGGAACACCATCAATATTATTCTCATCCTCATCTGCAGATTGTTCAAGCGTTTTAATCTTCCATCCTTTAGCAATAAGCTTTTCTAATCTTACAATTTTTTCTTGCTTATTCTGATTTATTAATTCCATTCGTTTATTGTATAAGAATAGAAGAGTATCAGCAACATTATTCATAAGCTGTATATGTTTATTTGCTTGGTATGTTTGTTGATGTGGGTGAAAGCATTCAGCAAGAGATATATCATTTTCTTCTTCGATTGCAGGGAGAGATGGAACATCAAAACCTGCAAGTGCAACTACAATAAACTTTTCTTTGCTATTAACATTGGGATTTGTTGAATGTGTTGATAGCATCGTATTTAAAATATCAGCAAGCCCTTTCTCATTAAGTACACCTTTAAAAACTCCAACATCAATCATAGTATTTCCAAATTTCTCTTTCACACGCATATAAAAGTCATTAAGAAATTCTTGAGATGCATGAATCTGTTCTGATAAACTTGGAAGATTTACTATAGTTGTCGTATCATCAGTAATACGAGTTTGAAGAGGGAGAACGATTGTAGAATTATTGTCCATATTTTCTTAAACATAGAAGAAAAATAAAAAATCAATTTATTAAAATGAAATTTTTCTTATTATTAAAAATATGAAAAAATGTTATTATATCTATTATTACTATATTTTGTAATAAGTTTAACGACAGTTGTGCGCTATTTTCAAACATTGAAGAAAAATAAACTATTTAAGAGTGATAGATTACATGATATTTTTGTAACAGCTATTTACGGATGGCTAATAACATTCTTTTATGTGTTAGAAAAATTCAAAATACGAAACGTTTTACAGATGGAAAGAGTGATTGTAAAAGACCAAGTGGTGAAACATGTATATCGCATTCTCCTTAATAAAAGAATATTAGATGAAAAAACACTATCATCACTAGCATTGACAAAAGACCATCTTATAACGTCATCAGACATCTCTTCCGTTGATGATATGATTTTCTGTTCAATAGCTGCGAGACATTCTGTAAGAAGAAATACAATAGATAACGATAAATTGATAGAATTTAATAAAGCATTGGAAACTAAGATAAAAGAAATAAAGAAAGTGATACATCTAAATAATTGTGAATTACGATTGAATCAAGAAATAGATGAGAATAAATATTCTATGTGGAATGTGAAAGAATCTTATAATGTATCTGATGAGATAACAGAATTTGTAAAGAATAAAATCGAAAAATTTGTTCCAACAGATTCACATATTATATTGTTATGTAGTGGTGGAAAAGATTCGATGACTTTAGCTCATGTATTAAAAAAATTATATAATGAAAGAAGAGAGTATACCATAATTCATTTTAATTGGAGAAAACGAAACGAAGCTGATTACGAAGCGTCTCTGTTAAAAAAATATTTTGGTGATAATATTCATATACATTACGCTAATATTGATAAACATGATGAAAATTGGGACTATAAAGCAACAGAATTTAAAAAACGAATTTTAGAGAATTATAGTGCTTCCAAGAAATCATATGTAATAACTGGGCATGTAATAACAGATATTGTTGAGAATATAATGTGTAACGTGTTTTCATCAACATCTAAAATGAATCAACGTAGTATTTTGGATATATTCGGAATGGAGGAATTAACGGATATGGGAAAATATTATATGTTTCGTCCTCTACTCTTACATGATAAACCTGTAAATGAGAATGTTCCCTATTTCCCAGATAATGCAGAGAATTTAGATGTTCAGAGACGTGTATTCAGACGAATGAATATCCCATATGATGTTCAACGATTAACAATATTGTATGAAGACAATCAAGCATTAAAAAGATATTTAAGCAAAACAAATTCGAAGCAACTATCTGGAAGAGAATTCTGTGAACTTCCTACATTCATTCTTAAAAAATATTATACACCGAATATGTCTGTCAAATCGATTGAAGCTGTAAAGAATCAGTTAAGACGATTGTCGCGAAACATAAGTGTTGTTATCAATAATTGTCTTGTTAATGTTAATTCTATTGATGATATAGTACTATAATTTAATTTTTTATTAAATTATGTATAAGCTGCCACACTAAAAATTATCTGATTAACAACAAACAGGAATAAACACAATTCTTTTAAGAATGTATTAGATTCTTTAATTGAATAGACATATAATAAAAGTATTATAGCAAAGTACACTATATTACTATTCGTAAAAGTTTTATTTTTAGCATGTGATTGTTCTTTATTTCCTACGAGATGAAATAAACACCCAATCATACAGATAAATATACCAATATCCATATACGATGCATGTAAATCATCATCTCGATGTTTTAACTTGCCATATAAAAATAATAACAGACCTACCGTGGTGACTAAATACGAAATAATAACTAGATTATTGGTTATTTTTGACATTCTTTAATTAAAGAAATATTTTTAAATGCAAATGTTAAATTCGAAATGCGCACCTTCAAACAAGAATAATTTTAAAATGCTTTTTCAGGATTATGAGATTGAAAAATTAAGAGAAGCTGTATATCTTCACATCATATCATCAGAAGAATCCGATTATTTTGTCGTTGAGCCGCAGAATAAAAAGTATATATCCACTATTATGTCAGAACTTAAAGAGTTAGGGTGGAATGTGGTACTTACATATGGAGGAAGCGGATTATTTATTTATGAAAAAGAGCGGCCTAGAAACTGCGTGGATTCCCAAGAAATTTAATTTTTTTAAAGAAAAAATTACATAAAATAAATGTATATTTGTCAGATATGTTTGAAACAGTATTCGTATAAAGATAAGTTTGAAAAACATATAGAACAATGTGTTGAAAAAAAACGTTCTCTTTCTTCCGAAAGAGGGGGAAGGACTCAATCATATACACATTCTGTTGATGAACATTCTTATGCATCTTCTCCAGAAATAATAGATTATAAAAGACGTTCAACTCCAAGAGAGATAGTAGAAAAAACTAATAGAAATTCTCCAGCTGTAAGGGATGTCTCTTCAAGGGATGTCTCTTCAAGAGACATCCCTTCGAGAACATCTTCTCCAAGTGTTAGAATAGAAAGAAGGTATGCAAGTTTGGATGAATTAGAAGACAATACACGTCAAACAAATCCCGAAATTACGCCTCCTCCTACTAGAATTGTTATTAATACTACCGCGCCATCAACAGAAGATATTATAAATAGAACGCGCAAGCTTCATACGGAAATGAAAATCAAATATCAAGAGGTTGTTGATGAATTAAAGGTAAAAACAGATTTGATTAATTCATTGGAAAAGCAATTAAAAGAGAAAATAGAAGAACTTTCTCTCGTTAGAAGCAATGCATTAAAAATAACATCTCTGTTTAAAACTACTTTATTAAAACAGAAAGAAGATTGTGAGAAAGCACATAGCATTAACAAACTGGAAGAACTTACGCGTGAATATAATACGATTATGCTTAAAAATACAGAATTGGAAAAGCAAAAATATGATAATGAATTATTAAAAGTACAATTCACGTCTATTCTTGAATCAACAAAAAACAAATATGAGAATGATATTTCGATATTAAAACAAGAAATAATAGCTCTGAAACAACAATAAATTATCTTTAAAAAAGATAATTCATGTATAAAACACATATATAAAATATAATATTTCAACAATAATATTTATTACGTTCATGTCATATATAAAAATACAAAGAAATATTAAATTGAAGAGAGGAAATTTTTCAATAGTAATATTATGTACTGCCATAGTATAAAAAAATGTATATGTGTAAATATTATTAAATCTATTAACAATCATACAAATAATAATATAGTGAAGGAGATAGTCTTTTAAATAAATTCCCCTAAAAGTATAATGATATAATACAATAAAACATAAATAATAGATTTGTAGATAGAACATAGCTTCTAAAGTAATTCCCAATAAAAATAGATTATATATACAATATATTTTTACCATAACATCATTGCATAATAGAATATCTTGGCGATTTTTTATTTGAACAAACATCATGAGACATAATAATAAGTATATACCGTTATAATCTAGCATTTTCTTTTTCATTCGAAAAAGAAAAATAATCATTTTTATGAGATTTTTAATATCATCCTCCTGCAAGCAGAGACCCGAAGATAGCTCCTACAGAAAAGAAAACGATATTAAGAGAGAAGTGTGAAAGATCGAACAACGGAATCGGTGGTACGATTAGGTTATTGTACAGATACACGCCTACGTTTCTATCAAGAAGACGTGCCTTGATTTTATCCACAACATTTTCGCAGTATTCACGAGAAACAATCTTTTTTGTAGTTGGTTGATCTCTGTAGAGACGAAGAAGTGTAGCTGCATCGTTAACTTGTCGCCAATCCCATGGATAAGATAGATCGTATTGTTGATAAATTAATTGAAGACGAACTATAGAATCTGTTGTTGGATATCCCCAGAAATATTTAACATTATTTCTTTTGCAAAAATTTGTTAAATTTGCGAGTCCTTCTTGTGTTTTGTCATTTGACTCGAAATATTGGCCGTCAAATGTAAAACAGCAATAATTTGAAACTGGTTGATTCATGTTATCTGTTCGATCTTCCACAGTATCTACATGAATAAACGCCGAATTAAACTCTTTTGGCGTGCGACGCATAGAATCGTTGGATGTAATAGGTTCCATTTTCTTTTTTTTCGAGAAAGAAAATTTTTCATTTTTTTATAGAAGCTGAAAGAGACATCAAAATTGTAAAATATGAAATCGAATCTATTTTAAATCCTAATAATTTAGGAGAGGGTGATGTTTCAATATCACTCCCTTCCCAATCTTTTTCCAATACAGATACATCTCCCTTCATATAATATTTTTGTATATCATCGGCATTCACATATCTATACAATATATACGATACTGATTTATAACTACTCTCATTCTTTTCAAAAGATGATTTCTCAATAATATTATTGTTTTCAATCCATCTATACGCATATTCTATCGCTTTTGGAAGAGCAAGCACGTTATATGCGAGATAAACAGTATCATCAATTAAGTCGTTCTGAAAAAAATATGATTTATAAATATTAACCATCACTTCTCGACGAGCATCATATTTTATATTTCTATTTGTTATCCATGTAAGAACCTTATTTTTATCATAAAATAAATATTGCTTATCATTTTTATCAAAATCTGATATGTCTTTATAATATCCTATAATAGAAGGATTTATTAAATATGACACAAGTTGTTTAGGGTTATACAGTATTTCTAGACGTAAAGAATAAATTAATCGCTTAAGAATCTCATCACTCTGAACTACAAGTTTATTATTTTGCATAAAGGGTGAGTCTAAACTAAAAAATTTCACTGGTGTTGTTTTGTATTCAAATTTTTTATCGATTATAATGTTATCGTTCACAAACTCAGTCATTATTGCTGCAGATGAATCTTCTTTAATACCTACTGGAACATCACCATTATAAATTAGTAACTTTGAATATTTATTCTTAATAAATTCAATATATCTCCAATAAACATATTCAGTAAGATATCTAGCCATTTTCTTATTTTTATTAAACGTCTCGAGAGAATAATTACTATTTTTTTGAGATTTAGTAGAAAGACCGTTTACATTTTCTGAAATATACAATTTGTATTTTTCAGGAACTGATTCAACTGAAAGCATCTTTACATCCTCTCTATCCAAGTATATTTCGCTTTCAACATTTCCAATTATTAACTTTATGCCAGTACATATTTCATTTACAACTGATATATGAGTAATATTTCCTAAAAATTCTGCAATTCGAATGGCAGTTTCAATGTTATTAATACTTCTCATTTTTTTACCTATCAACACTGGATATATATAACCATCATCAATGAAAAACAATGGTGGTATTGGTGTTGTAAAAAGAGAAAATATTATATCTTGTTTTTCTGATTCTGAAGTTTTTTCTTCAAACGTAATCGATAAATTTAATTTTCTACATTTTCCGTACGAATCAATTTCTTGACTTAAAAATTTAACACTGTCTGATGGTTGTACAAATACTATATCTTTTTGTGGAACATCAAGAATATACGATTCAGTTAATTTTGAGAATACTTTATAAAGAGATTTGGAAATGATATCTGTCGAAGAATATCTTAAAGTCTTTTTAGTATCTCCAAAGATTATAAGTTCGCACTGAGGATATTTGGCACTATCTGTCTGGCCACCTCTATGTTCATATATAACAATAGTTTTTTGTGAAGATGTGTCAAATTTCAACCAACTCTGTGAAAAATTTGGTAATTTAAGAGATGATGAAGGATTGGTGAGAATATCATCGTAATTAAATACGTATATATTTGACATAAACATTGTTGCAAGCATTTGCATATAGTATTTCGGTTCCATATAAACTTCCGGATTTACTAAATCTTCGACAGGATTAAGTTGGAAAAATGTAGACTGACTACTTAAAATTACCGAATCTGCCAATGTTTTTCTATATTCATTTACAAAAGCAATACGTTCTTCTTTACTTTGCAAATTTATATAGTCAGAATGTTTTGTAGCTAGAAGAACACATGATAGTAGACTTGAGTAACTTCTGTCAACTCCCATACGTTTATATGAAGCACCTTCAGTAATAATATTAAGAATGGCTGTTAATTCTGGAGGTAAAACACCTATCTGTTTATACTGTAACAATTTATTAGTCTTAATTTCAGTGTTATACGTTTTTTGTTCAGTTTTAATATCTTCTAATTGATAATATTTTTTATATTCTACTGTGGTATGTTGCGGCTTTTCATAACAACATATATAATAAGGTTGATCTTTTGCAGATTCATCCTTATTTTCTTGCAACCCAACATACATTTCTTTTCCGTTATGAGGGGGGCAATAAAATTCTTTCTGCGACATACCATCTGTTAAATATTTTTTCACATTTTCTCCCTCAATTGCGTCTCTTGGAAATTTAAGAACATTTCTCTCAGTTATACCTAAAGATTGTAAAACTTCTTCTCTGTTTTGTCCTTCATCTATTGTTAAAATTTTTGGTTTATGTAAACATCCTCTTGGATTTATTGGTTTTAAAATTCCTTGATATTTAATATCGTTTGTCTTTTCAACTTCTAAAGATTTTGGTAAAACATGTATGCCAAAATCTTTGATATATTGTCGGTAAATCTTAATCACAGCACTTGCACGCTGTTTATAGATAGACATATATTTACCAAAAATAATTCGAAATCTATTGATATCTGCTACAGTCTTTCCTTTAACATTCAATCTTATATATGGTGTATATGATGGATATTTTTGTAAAAACAACCCTCTTATTTCAATATCACTTTTTACAATAAATTTTTGAATCATACTAAAAGAGATTTCACTCGTTGAAGGATGATAAAAATATATAAATAAATATTGGTCTTCTTCATGTGTTTGTCTTTTGACAGTTTGTATTTTCTCATCACAATACATAAGTGAGAACAGAGGGTCATTCATAATCATATCGTTCATAACATAACTATTAAAATATTCATACGGAAGAAAGAAAAATCCGGATACATTCATTTCATTCTGTTCTTCTAATGTTAAATTAATGTTTTTGAAAATAGATACAATATCATCAAGGGCATTAATATATTCTTTAATATTTATAGTAGTTGAAATAGAAGGAAACGTGTTCCCATTCATTTCTATCTCTAAAAATATATTATCATACACTCCTTCTTTATTTTTTATTTTTATACATAATATAGTTTCGTTGCTACTATCGTATTGAAAATTAACATCTCCTTCATTTATATTATATGTTTTGAAAATTTTGTAAAACTTACCTAACTGAGCGAACGGAACATTTTTATTTAATATAATAGCATTGAATATTTCTAAATATGATAGAAAAATATTTAATCGCCATTTATAAAGAATTTGGCGTTTTTGTTCTATAAACGTAGAACCTTCTTCTATTAAAATTTTATCTTGTTCTTCAAGTTCGATTAATTTTTGATCTTTTTCTTTTTCATCTTCTATTTCTAATGCACTTGTAAGAGAGTCAAACACATATCTGGACATCTCTTTCTCCCCTTGAAATTCTTCTGAATCTCTGTCTTGTTTATCAACTTTATCTTTATTTTTCTCAATCTCTTTATTAAGAGATTGCTTAAATCCTTCAATATTTTTGATGAATTTTTCTCCATCTGTAATATCTTTGAACATTTTTTCTGCAGTCATTTCTTCAATAAATACTTCCAAAACGGAAGAATTTCTAAATTTTGAAAGTAATGTTTTATTGTAAGCTAGCCATATATCAAAAATTTTTTTTCTTGAATTTTCAGCATTTTTATTGTATAAATTGTCTAATGCTAATTTATGGACTTCAATAAATTCTGAAAATTTTGAGATGAAAGGTGGTGTTGAGCATATAGTTGTAAAAGAAACAACAATATTATTTTCCGAATATGATAACGGAGGAGTAAAACTCAAGTAGATTGGAAGTGTGTTCAATATAGCTGCTATTTTGTTAATTATTGTTTGAGATGTATCTAAATCGTACACCTTAATCTCATCTCCATTCACGAGCATTTATTATAATTGAATATTTTTTAATATTATTTTGTAATATAATAAATGTCCAGCACAGCATTATGTATTGTTGTTTTAATATTAGGAGTAATTGTTCTCCTGCTTCTCGTTAAACAAAATTCTTCATGTGGTTGCAAAGGAGAAGGATTTATAAATCATGAAGTATGCAGCAATAAAGACGGTGGTATGCCAACATCATGCGCAGGAACTTCTCCATGCAGTTATAATCAAGGATTAACAGAATATTCAGATTTTGATAAAACAATGCCACGAGGATGGACAGCTGAGAACGTTCACCCGTAAAAATGAAAAATAAATATTTCTTTTCAAAAGAAAGAAATATATAATAAATGGAGAATCGCTATCCCCGTAACATATACTTTCAAAAGTGTGTTTCTGAAGGGTTAGTTGAAGATGAAGTTTCTGATGCGATAAGAGAATCAGCTTCAATTCTCTCAAAAGAATATTTTTTTAATGCTGAAGATTATTTATCTCCTGAATACACAGAAAAATATATTTATATCTTTCCTAAGGGTACAATGTTACAGAAATATATGATACCTTTTACAAATATTAAACAATCAAGAGATAAATTCGCAAATTTCTTTTTTGAAGGATACAGTATATGTTTTTTTCTTAATTCATCTATTTCTGAAGAACAAGTACGTGAATATATAAATATAGTGAAGCTTCCAATGTTTTTTATAATTATGAAATCTGTTATTCCAGTCAAAGAAGCTTTATATGATTTGTATGACAAGATGGAGGTAAAATTGGAATATATTTTTGAGTCCCAAAATAGCAAAGAAGAAAGTAATATTCTGTATAATATGTTGTACGATGAACTATCTCTGTATATTAAATCTCGAATTGATTCTAACATGCAGAAAGAAATACGAGATGTTGTGAGAAAAGAAAAAATATCTACAATAGAAATTGAGTGGCGATTTGGGTACGAAGAAAATTCTCATTTTTCTGGACACGTACATATGCAAGATTGGAATGAGATCAAGCAGATGTTAGATCGCAAAAAAATTAATTCTAAAAAATTAGAATCAACTGTTTATAGGTATACAATAGATGGAGATGATGTGCGAGTTATTACTGGAGATGGTGCAAGCACTTATAAAAAAACCAGAGTACTACCACATTTTGATATACCTATAAATGATAGTGATACAATATTACGTTTAGGGGTTAGTAGAGAAGATAAATTAATAGTTCCTATATCTGCTTCAAAGCTTAAATCTCCTAAAATTAGTACACGAATCCGATATGTTTATCGACCTAACGATTTTTTTGAGATACATTTGTCCGAAATTAAGAGTAAAGCTCCAAATTCAACACTTGAAACATTAGAATATCAGGCTGAAATAGAATTACTAAACAATAATGTTGATCCGAATATATGTCTAGAATTTTTTTATCCGTGGCTCATTAAAAAGATTAAAAAAAATGCAGAGAAAAAACAATCAATGAAACAACTAAATGTGCAGGTGTTACCTCTTACGCGACAAACAAAAATTAACATGACAGATTTTTGCATTTCTCCAAAATTAGATGGCGAACGAACTCTAGTATATATTCAGAAAAAGGGGTCAACTACTACATTATCAACTTTAAATTCGAAATGTTACAATTTCATTGTAAATCCAACTGAACCTGTCGGCACTTGTATTTTTGATGCGGAAGAATATGAAGGAATTTTTCATGTGTTTGATGTTTTATTCTATAATAATAAATCTCTTTTATCTTTACCATATATCGAACGAATAAAATATATTAAAAATGTTTTAAATCTAAACACTATGTTAGTTTCTGAAAAGCCTATAAAAGAAATAACGAATATACAACAAGATATAATATGGGCATCAGTGTATGAAAATAAAAAAACTGATGGATGGGTATTAACAAATAAATTCAAGAATTATGATGATAGTCAAATATATAAATATAAACCTCTAGAATATCAAACGATAGATTTTTTGATTAAAGAACTTGGAGGAAAATACTATCTGTTCTGTGGTATTAAATGTGAATATATTAAAACCAGTCTCCCATCTTTTTATAAAATACTTTTTCCTTCTTACAATTGTAATGATAAAAATAATTATGTTCCCTACATTTTTTATACAGAAAAATATCCTGAATTATTTGTTTGGAAAAACGCAGATTCTGAAAAAATATTCGATGGGAAAATCGGAGAATTTAGATGGAATGGAAGTAATTGGGTTATTGTTCGTGAACGAACAGATCGAGAAAACGATTTAGATTCCAAAAAATACTTCGGTAATGATTATAAGACAGTAGCATCAACATGGGAGCTTATTCAGAATCCTATAACAATTGAGAACATTGTTTCAATTTTTAATAAAGAAGGTGTTTCTAAAGAAGGTGTTTCCGGAGAAGAAAAATATTTTATAAATAGATCAGGACTTCAAGAATTTAATAGAAAGTTTAATTCTAGCGTGAAAGCACATTTGTTCAAAAAATATTTCAGAAACGCTGAATTAGTAATCGATTTATGTGCTGGAGAAGGGAATGACTTAGTAAAATTTTCTGATGTTGGCGTAAAGGAAGTTTTAGCTTTAGAATTAAATCAAGCAGCTATAGATGAAATGATTAAACGATATGGCGCTTTAAAAGAATCGCGTAATTTACAGATGGTCTTGGAAACTAAACAGGTAAATTTAACCCTACCTTATGATAAACTGGAACTTATTATAGATAATAGACGAACATCTAAAATGAATTGTTCTTTTGCGTTGCATTATTTAATTCCTACACGAGAAGCATGCATAAATATTGCAAAATTTGTTAGCCGTACATTAAATTCTGGAGGATATTTTTTAATAACTGTTTTGAATGGTGCAAAAATTTTTAAATTATTAAAGAGAACTCAGGGAGAATATATTGTTAATGTTAATACACCTACTGGAATAAAACCTAAATACAACATTAAAGCTCTTTACAATATAAATGAGAAAATGGAAAATTTTGGACAGTACATTGAAGTACTTCTTCCATTTTCAGATGGAACATTAGTAAAAGAACCTCTAACCAATATCGAAGCTGTGATTAACGTGTTTCAAGAAGAACAGTTAGATGTAGAAAGTACAGGTTCTTTCGCTAAATATGCATACTTGGCAGATGATAATAAATTGAAGAGATTTAATCCAACACCAGAAGATATCGATTATGTTTCTCTATATAGTTATGTAGTGTTTAAAAAACGTTAATAATTTTTTAAAAATTATTAGTTTACTCTAGCACAATTATTTTGTTGTGTCATCACTCGTGTTGATATTTTATTTTTAATCTGAGTAATAATTTCTTCGTCAAGAGTTAATGTATCATTGATTTTCATATTCTTCATTTCATTAAGAAAATTGATAGTGTTTTGTAATTGTTGTTCCCATTTATTTCTGGCCATAACATTATAGTTTATTATTTCACTATTCTGCCTTACATATAATACAAACCGTTCAACATATTGCTGATGAGACTCTGGTTTATTTTGTATAATTACCGATGTCCAATAGTTTAAAAATTTGTTATAAGATTCAAGCATTTTTTTTGTATCTTCTTGAATATTTCCTCTTTCTATATAGTCTTCATCCGTTAATGTAGATATATAAGCATATGGAGGATCAAATGTTCCTTTAAGTAAATTTTCAACAATAAAAGTAGTTTGAGACTTCTCCATTTATTAAAATGATTTTTTTTGTTTAAATATAGAATGTAATAAATGGCTCATAACGGCATCATTAAAAAAGAAGATGCGAAAAAATACTTAAAAAGCTTAATAACTGAAGCTTCAGGATTTAGGAAAAGAGCTTTCGAAATAGCATTGAAAAAAATAGAAGAATATAGTGAGGAAGAAATAGAAATTGAAACTTTAGGCGAAGGGTTTGGTAAAGGTATAAAAGATCGATTTCAAGAAATTGCAAATACTGGGAAACTAAAAGAAGTTGAAAAACAAATCAATAAAAATATTATATTGGAAAAGTTTCAAGAAATTATGGGTGTTGGAATTGTTAAAGCACAAGAATGGTGGGAGCAAGGTATTCGTTCCATTGATGATGTAAAAGAGTTATATAAAAATGGAGTGTTATCTCTAACATCGACACAGAAATTGGGATTAAAATATTTAGAAGAATTTAAGTATAAAATTCCGAGAAGTGAAATCGATTTAATAGATATTGAAATTAAGAAAGTGCTAAAATGTTATAATAAAGAATGGAGGAATAGCTCTTTTAGTAACCCACCTAAATTAAAACATATCATAGCTGGTAGTTATAGGCGAGGAAAAAATATGTCCGGAGATATCGATTGTATTTTATATAATGAGAATGGGGATATGAATATTGTTGAGGGCGAGATGAATGGAGAACAAATTATTATTTCTCCTATCGACGATTTTCTTCTGTATTTTTCCAAGATAAAAATTCTTACGAATGTTATTGCAAAAGGGAATGTTAAAATTTTAGCTGTTGTAAAAATAGGAGATTCCCCTCACAGGCGAATTGATTTTGAAATCACAAACAAGAAATCTCTTCCATATGCTCTATTTTATTTTACGGGAAGTATGGATTTTAATATTAAAATGCGTGGAAAAGCTAAGTCGATGGGATATCATCTTGACCAACGTACGTTAACAAATATAGAAACGGGAAAATCTGTATGGATGGATTCTGAGGAATCTATAATGGAGTTCCTTGAAGAGGAATATAAATTTCCAGAAGAACGTTAATTAATTATTTAATAATTAATTAAAAGTCATAATAAAAGGAGCGCTAAATGCAATAGACAGTAAAGTATCTGATAAAACAAGATGATATTGATTAAAATAAAATTTAGAATGGTAAATTTTGGTGGTTATTATTATAAATATTATTATGGTAAATCCTATAGATAAAGTATAATGGTTATTTATTATAGCTAAATAGAAAACGATAGTTATTATAAATTGAGTCATATTAAAAAATATAAGCATACTTCCTATATTATCTGGAAGAAATGAAACAAGGATACATGAAAAGGAAAAATGTAAAAAGGAAATAAAATATGCAGTATCTACACGCCGAGAAAAAAATTCATGAAATAATGCATATTTATCTATTTCACTTTTACATAATGGGCATTTTAAAACTCTTAAATTATCAATACAAGTAATGCATAATATATGCGAATGGTGGCATTCTAATTGTATCGTATTTATCGTTTGATAACATATACAACATTCCATTTTAATATTTCATCACTATATTATTATTTTCATTTTTCATATGATATCTGTTAATCAATCGGGTCTCGTTCTTCACGTGGAGAAGCTCTAACATATCTAGTAATATCATCCTCTAAAGTTTCGTCTGTTTCCAAATTTATTGAACGATTAAACGGATGACGAGGAGTTCTCTGATGTGATGGTGAAGGAGGATTAACTTGATAATTTGGTACTTGAGGAGGAGATGGTATAGGTACAGGTCTATGATATTGAGAAGAAGATGGAGGAGGCAAAGGAGGTGGAGGTAGCTCAGGAGGTAATTCAAATTCATTTAGTAAAATATTGCTTCCTGCAGGGGGTTGTTCTGGAGCAACATCATGTCTAGAAATTCTCCATGTTGGAGTTATGTTCGGATTTTCATACGCATCAAAATACCTTATTCTATATAATACAGAGAACGGATTATATTCGTGGTGTACATCAAAACACATTCTGCATTTGTATTTTTTATATGGATAAATTTTAGTATAATCTGGGCTAATTGTAAATGCTGCATATCTAACATCTTTAACTTCTCTATAAGATTCTCGTGTAAGTATAAATTTTAGCTGATCATTGTTCAATACTAAAAACTTCGTACCACTTAATATTCTTTCAGTATTTCTAAAAACATATTCTCCAAATTCTCTCATATTTTCTTCATTTATATATAATGGGTGAGCATAATATTCTTCATCAATTAAATCGTATTGCAAATTAGGAGAATTTTCCAAAAATTTGACATATCTAGAATCATCTACCATAAATTTAGCATATGCAAATTTTAATAGACACATGCACATATATAAATCATACCCTCTTCTAAATTCATTACACATTCCTAAATAATCACAATAAAGTTCCTTTTCATTTTCTGTGAATTGATTCTGTCCCAATGCTTGAATATAGGCTCTATCCCAGTCGAAAATATAGACAATTTGGTTCGTAATTATTTCATATTTTCTATCTTCAACTTGATATTTAAGTTTAACCTTTTTATCCAACGTAGAAATAAGAATATTATTAGAATGAAAATCATTATGCATTATTTTATACGAATCCATAACGCATAATGAATATAATAATTGAAATAATACAGGGAGATAAACAGCTCTAAATTCATCTGTATCTATACGATCAAAACTTCCTTGAAGTTTATGAAACCATTCGTTTAAAGTTTGGATATTTTTAGGGCGTTGAGTTATTAATCCGTATATAGTTTGTTGGTTTAAAAATTCAATATCTCCACATTTATATTCGGTTGATAAATCTCTCTTGTATTTATCTATTTGTGTTTTTGCTTCAGGTGAAAGATTGTCAAAATATTGAGAATCAAAAGATATTAATGATAAATACGCTATAAAATTTGGCGATTTATGAGTTGCTAGAATATACCGAGATATATATTTATAAACTAAATATTCATAAGGCAACCCGTTTAATTCTGCTTGACATTTAGGATTTAAATTTGCGGGGTCAAGAAACAATTTTAAAACTATTTCTGTTCGTTTATTGGCATCATCAGGAGATTTTATATCACCAAAAGCTATAACACTGAGAGATGCACTATTTTTTTCTAACCATCTTTCAAAACGAGGGCTTATATCTTGCAGTTGAACAGAAAAATCACGCGCTTTTATAGCATTAAACACATCAATAAATAATTCTCTATTTCTTACACTATCCATTTATATTAAATAATATAAATATTTTTAAACAATTATTCCAATATTTTTTTAACACCAGTAATATCTCCAACGTCTTTCCCATTGTGAAATATTTGAGGATACGCTCCTTTTGGAGCTTTTTTCATACTATATTCTTTCATCACTACAGGTTCTCCTTTAATTTTAAAACTATATAGAGTGTGTGGATATCCCCCTTCTACTTTTTTAGGTGTTCCGAATTTTATACCCTTCTCTTTTTCTAAATATTCTTTGAGATGAACACAATGTATACATTCTTTCATAGTATTAATCTCCCATCCATTTCCACTCTCATCAAATTTAAAAGACCCCGAGGAGCACGATGAACAGGATGAAGATTTTCTTCTGTTTGATGAACGTTTAGATTTTCTTCTGTTTGATGAACGTTTAGATTTTCTTCTGTTTGATGAACGTTTAGATTTTCTTACAGAAGATTTTCTTACAGAAGATTTTCTTACAGAAGATTTTCTTACAGAAGATTTTCGTCGCTTACTCGATGAACGCTTGGAACGTTTAGATTTTCTTCTGGTTGAAGAACGTTTAGATTTACTTTTTCCAAAAAGATTGGAAAAAAATGATGATATAGATTTACTTAATGACTTTTTAGCCATTTATTAAAAATGAAATATTTTTCTTTTTTGAAAATATTAGAAATGGCTACGAATACGATTTCTAATATCGTATTTGGGGTTTCTTCATCTGAAGAGATTCGAAAAGATTCAGTTCTTGAAATCAAAAATCCTCGACTTGGAGAAGCTGAATCTCTTTATGATGAACGTTTAGGAGCAGACACGGATAAAAATATTCCTTGTGGAACATGCGGATTAATTCGCGAATGTCATGGACATTTTGGACACATTTCGCTTCCACATAAGATGTTAAATCCAATGTTTTATCGTACTGTCGCAAACCTTCTTAAATGTTTTTGTAAAAAATGCCACTCAATTCTTTCAACAGCTGAAACACTTGAAATTTCAAATATGTTGAAATATAAAGGTAGTAAAAGGTTTGAAAAAATTCTTAAACTTCTCGAAAAAATAAATAAATGTGGAAACTGCAAAGCTCCTCAACCTAAGGTAGTATTTAAAACAAAAGATTCTTCTATCATTTTTGAGTATGATAAGAAAGAAAAGAAAATAATATATCTGCTAACTGTTGATGAAATGTTTGAGATTTTTGATGATGTTTCTGATGAAGATGTTGCGATTCTGGGATTTAATCCTAAATTTTTTCATCCTCGAAATCTTATTATGTCAGAAATACCTGTAATTCCAACATGTTCTCGTCCACGAGTTATCAAAGATGGAGGTATCGGAGATGATGACTTAACTACTTCATACAACGATATCTTAAAAATTGTAAAAATCATCGAAAAAATGCAAGAAGATAAACCATCAGCAAAAGATAAGAAAAAATATCAAGATGATTATGCAAAAGAATTAAAAAGGTTGAAAGTAAAAATAGAAACTATGTTTGATAATTCGACGGGAAAGAAAAGTAATAATGAAAAACGTATTATGAAAGATATTAAACATCGAATTGGTGCTAAAGATGGAATCGTTCGTATGCACATCAGTGGTAAACGGAATGATTTTACTGCACGTACAGTTATTGGAGCTGATCCCTTTTTAAAAGTTGATCAAGTTGGTATTCCTCGTATGTTTGCAGACATCCTTACATTTCCAGAACATGCGCATAAAGGAAATATTGAATATCTATCTCGTCTTCTTGATGAAGGAAAGGTTGTTTCTATTATTCGAAAATCCGATGGCAAAACTTATCATATGAAATACTGGTCGTGTATTGTTGGAACCCAAGTACTTTACGGTGACATTATAATTCAACCTAATATAAAATGGAATAATACAAGTACTATCCCTTCCCCTCTCCCTTTTGGATGGGAGAAGATTCTTGTTACAACACGTGAGATACGGAAAGGAGAACGTATTATTCGAAACGGAAAATTGATTGATGTCAAATATCCTCAGAAACGAAAATTCAAGATTGAAGAAGGAGATATTATTGAACGAAAACTTCAAAACGGAGATCGTGTAATTCTCAATCGGCAACCTACACTATGGATTGCTGGTATGCAGGGTATGGAAGTTGTTATTACCAACAATCTTACAATGCAAATGAATCTCGGAATTACGAAGGGATTCAACGCTGATTAATCACGTTTACCAAACGAAGTCAGCAACAGGCGACTGCTATAGAGAGTGTTTCATCTTCTCTATAGATAAACAGTGTAAATGAAACATACGGCATTTCGAGAAAAATCGTATATATAATCGCCTAGTAATTATTTTGAACAAGCGTAACGAGTTCAAAATAATTGCGAGATTTCTTGTTGCGGGAAACTCCTTATATCATAGCTACCTCTTACATGAAAAGAAATTTAACATGTAATGCCCACGTTAATAGCGTCGGGGATGGTAAAAATGTTATGATTTGGACAATCCGCAGGCTTACTTCCTAAACAAACATTCTGTGTTTGCATGGAAGGGTCTCAACGACTGAACGGAAATCGACTACATTACACACGTATTGTAGCCTAAGATACAGTCTAATCCCCATCGTAAGATGGAATTGCCTTAGTCGGCAATTGAGCTATGACTCTCACTAGAAATAGTGAGAATAGCTTGGTATATTTTCACCGAGTGCACTGGTGAAAATGTTCGATGGTGACGAGATGAACATACACGTATGTCAATCCTATCTCACAAAAGCTGAAGTAGCAATGGCTTCCCCCGACCCTATTTCTGCACAGGCGAGTAAGCCTATTATTTGTATTGTCCAAGATTGTTTGAACGGTGCATATATTATGACATCTAATGATTGCGGAGATAGTGATTCACATTATTCTATTTTTTATGAAGGGGGAGATGCCATCTCCCCCTTCTCTCCAAATGTTTATCCCCCATTTTCTACAAGGAATAAAGAAAATCTTTTTAAACAACTTCAATATCATCCACATATTCCTTCATCATACGTATACAATCTTAAAAATCTACTCGATTCTGATGTACGTCAGATTAAAATTGTTAAATCTGGAAATATTTTAGAAGCATATGAATATAAGAAATTAACATCTGATCGGACAAACGTTATAACAAAATTTCAATTCATGGATTTATCTCTTGCAGGAAAAAATCTTGATGGAAGCCCTCTTTGGAATAATAAGAAAATGTATGATATTGCCTCAGTGTTCGCAAAAAAGAAATGTAAGAAATCGATATACGGAGGGCATGCATTGTTCTCTCTCATTCTTCCTCGGACATTAAATTATGAGATGATGAATAACGCCAATCCTATTGAGCCTGTTGTCAAAATCTATCATGGTGTTCTATACGAAGGAACACTTGATAAAACTATTCTCGGAGCAGCGCACAACTCTCTAATTCAAGTCATAAATAAAGAATATGGAAAACAACAAGTTTATAATTTTATTGATAATGTACATTTTGTTGTCAATTCGTATCTTCGTTATAAGGGGTTCAGTATTGGACTTGCTGACTGTCTTCTATCTTCATCAGATGGTGAACAATCATCATTGGATACGATAAAATCTATTATTGCAGGTTGTTTCACACAAGCTAAATCGGTTGAAGATGTCACAATTAATGCTGGTATTCGTGAAGTACGAGTTTCTGCGGCACTGAATAAAGCTAAAGATGCGGGATTGAAAATTGCAAAAGAGAATATGCGAAAAGATAATAATTTCCTCATTCCTATACGTTCAGGTAGTAAGGGTGACTATTTCAATATTGCACAGATTACAGGATTATTAGGACAACAGAACATGGGTGGTGAACGTATCAAATACGTATTTAATAACTGTACTCGCTCCCTTCCTCATTATCCTCGAGGTGGTATGCCAAAACATATAGAATATGAATCTCGAGGATTTATTTCAAATTCTTTTATAGGCGGTCTCACTCCTGAAGAATTTTATTATCACGCGGATACGGGACGTGAAGGTGTAACGGACACTGCAATTAAGACTGCAATGTCGGGTTATGACCAACGTCGAATGGTTAAACTTACCGAAGACATTACCAGTCAATATGATGGAACTGTTCGAGACAGGTCTGGTTCAGTGTATCAGATGCTTTATTGGGGGAACGGATTGAATCCTCAGCACACTGTGAAAACGAATACTGGACACGGACATGAACAGTTCTTTTGCGATGTTGGTAGGCTTGCGTCTATGCTTAATGCAAAATACGAAAATAACATGTTGCAACGATTCCGTGATATTGTTAAATCTGTTCGCATCAAATTACGTGTCGTAAAAATGTTGAAAAAAAAATCATTCTCCTGTAGAAACAGAGAAAGTTCGTCCTGTGGTTAAGAAAGGGAAAAAAAATAAGTAAATATTTATTTCAACTGAAATAAATGTCTGATGATTGCAAAAGCAAGCTTAATATCTCTCCTAACAATACAATAATTTTTGTCA
>JACCDI010629519.1_pt1 | contig 28087 bp, 31 predicted proteins | sample 7442791 | NCBI WGS metagenome assembly JACCDI01 (sample SAMN15323434, study PRJNA562643) | freshwater metagenome | isolation source: river surface water | place: USA:Blue River Watershed | collected 2017-08-15
CGGGTTGGTCCGATATTGGGCGACCAAAACTTCAGAATCTTTAAATCGAGCTGGTGGCGGTCCGGTCAAAGGATTATCGAGAGGGATTGAGTGGGCGTTCTCTGGTTTAGGAATCTCATGTAGATAATGAAGTTCAGTCACCTAATCCCCAACTTTCCTAAGTCGATCTAAGTAGCTCGGTAGTTATGAGCCTATCATCCAAATAATCCTACATTGCCATTAACGGGTCTTGGCCTTTAATGGGTCTTGAATTTTTGGCAGTAGAACCGCTATCTTCAAACCCCGACATTAGATGTGATTGCTAATCACTTAAGGAGTCATTAATGAATCAAGATATTTTTAGATTAGATAATCGCGTCGCCGTAGTTACCGGCGCAGCAGGAGGAATTGGAACAGCAGTTTCGCATCAACTCGGCGAGGCAGGCGCAACCATAATCGCAACTGATGTCGATTCGTCCTCGTTAGAGCGCCTTGCTCGGGAACTTACCGCAAAAAAAATCTCAGTTCATACAATTAAAAGTGATGCTGGCATTGAAAGTGAAGTAATTTCACTTTATGAGCAAGCGCGTAAACTCACCGGCAAGACGCCACAAATCTTGGTAAATAATGCATTTCAGGGACTTCATGTAGCGCCACATGAAACCAGCATGGCCGAATGGTCGAGAATTATGGATACCTCGCTAACTGGATACTTTCTAAATGCGCGTGAGTTCGGAAAGGCTGCGATTAGAGATCGAGTCCCTGGAGCGGTTGTAAATATCTCCTCGATTGCAGGTAGCTCAGCGATTGGCCGAGGTAACTTCGCATATAGCGTTGCAAAAGGTGGAACAAACCAGATGACTCGAGAGCTTGCGATCGAGTGGGCCACTTCAAAGATTCGAGTTAATGCCATCCAGCCCTGTTCGGTAAATACCCCGGGTTGGAGACGCTGGGTTGAGACTGAGGGCGAGAAGGCTAAAGTGCTTATGAAACGCCTACTTGAGGGCATTCCATTGGGACGCGTCGCCGAGCCCGAAGACATCGCGCGCGGAGTCCACTTCCTTGTGAGCGATGCGGCGGCAATGATTACCGGAGTGATTCTGCCGATTGATGGCGGAAACCTGGCCTTTAATGCCGGTGGCAACCTAGGTAATTACTAGAGTTCTTTTGAGCAACCAACCTCTTTCGCTCTAACGTACTTCGGGGTATCGTTGTTGTTAACAAACAACAATCTACTTGAGCCTTTGCCAAGTGGACTCTGAAACGAGGTTTGAAGATGGCTGAGAGCCCGCTTGGTCTTGGTATCGCAACTCGAAGGGTCCTCGCCGATGTTGTCACCGATGATCTGCGCGACGCCATCATCTCCCATGAATTAGAACCTGGACGACGTTTAGCTGAAGATGATCTTGCAAATCAAATGGGTGTATCCCGTGGTCCAGTCCGCGAAGCCTTAGCTCGCTTAGAGCGAGAGGGCTTGGTCGTTATTGAGCGCCATAAGGGCGCACGAATTGCATCTTGGGGAAGAAGTGATGTCGAAGAAATCTTTTCACTTCGCCTAGTGCTCGAACAACTCGCTATTGAGTGGGCTTGTAAGAATGCAACGGCTGCGGATATAAAAGCACTCGAAGCTCCCATCAAAGAATTTAGAAGCTTAGATGAGAAGCATCGCACCTCAAAAACAGTTAGCAGGTTAGATTTAGAATTTCATAGCGCAATATTTAGTTCAGCCCACCATGACCGTTTATACCGAGCTTGGGAGATTCTGCGCTCTCAGATTCACTCTTTTCTAATTTATACATGGGCTAGAGATGATTTCATGAACAAGACTTTGATGAGCTCGTGGGACAAGGATCACCAAGTATTTGTAGATCTAATTAAGAAGCGAGATGTGGAGAAAGCACTAAAGGAAATCAAGGCACATGTTGAGCGCGGACTATCTCGAGTTTCGAAGCACTTTGTTGGCGATGAATCAAAGCAAAAGTGATTTAAAGAGAACTCTGTAGCTCCAAAATACTCTGCCAAATTGGCTCGCTAATATGGACTTTCTCCTTATTTCGCGCCCGTGATTGATTCTCAACTTCACCAGGAAGTAATACTGGGCTCTCTGGTTTGGCTGGCCTCGTACTCTTTATTTTCGCTGCTGACTCAGCGATTTCCGCTTCGAATACCGCACTTCCCACAAAGCTATCTGGGTCCATCGCTATCAATACCGTGCCATTTCCGCGGGTATAGCCAGTAGCCATAGCAGCATGTCCTCCTGATAAGGCTCCCCCAACTAGTTCGATGAAAAGACTCATGCAATAACCCTTATGCCCACCAAACGGAAGAATTGATCCGCCATCATAAAAAGCATTTGGATCAGTGCTATCTCGACCATCTTTATCTATGACCATCCCAGCCGGCACAGATTGTCCATTAGCTCTAGCAACGCGCAGTTTGCCTTCCGCCGATGCTGCTGTTGCAAAGTCAATGATTATCGGATCGCTACCGTTTGGAATTCCCGCAGCGAAGGGATTTGTTCCGAACATTCTTGCAACGCCACCATATGCAGCAACTGCAGGATCGGCATTGCACCACATCATTGCAAAGAGTCCCTCTTTTGTGAGTGATTCCATGTACTCACCTAGGCGTCCGATGTGATTTACATTTTTGACAGTAATTGTGTAGGTGCCGAAGTTAGAGATATGTTCTTTAATCTTTCCGAGTGCAAATTTGCAGGCGACCTGTCCCCAACCCCAATTTCCATCAATAATGCCTATTGCGCCTTTTTCTCTCACAAGTGTTGGTTGTGCGCCTGGGATAACTGTGCCTTTCTTTACAAAGCCGGTGTATTCGATCAAGCGAATTACTCCGTGAGAGGCATGACCCGCTTCTTGTGCAGAGACAAGAGATTGCGCGACAGAGAGCGCGTTATCTTTCGGCGTAGCAACTCGCATCAAAATGTCTGCGGCTACATTGACCATCTCATCTCTAGTGATTCCAACTTCAGCAGGTTTGGCGCTCATGGCTCTTGACCTCTTCCCTCAAATCGTTAACAATTAACAACTCGAGAGTATCTGCCGAAGGCTCAGATAGCAACGGTCCAGATCAAAACTGGCTAGGAGAGCGATGAAGGTTGTAGGCCTAGAGACGATTCGAATCGCAGAGTATCCAGCGATGCTCTTTCTCCAAGTACATACCGATGAGGGAGTCATAGGCCTTGGGGAGAACTGTGTAGGAATCGGAGTAGTTGAAGAATTTATTCATGAATCAATCGCACCAAGGCTTCTAGGAAAAGACCCGCTTGCAATTACTTCAATCCACGAACTCCTCCATCAAGATTTCATTGGCTTCCAAGGTTCGGGTGTTGCCGTACGCGCAGCCTCATCAATTGATATTGCTCTCTGGGACATTCTCGGAAAGGTAACGAAGCAACCACTTCATCAATTACTTGGTGGCAAGGTTAGAGATCGAATTCGCGCCTATAACACTTGCGCTGGAAGCGCTTATGCGAAGGGTTCCTCAAATATAGATCGGAGCCGAAAAGCACAGATTGGCGAAGTACAGAATGGCGAATTTGAAGACTTAGTTGGTTTCTTAAAGAGACCAGCGGAATTAGTCGAGAGCTTAAAAGCCATGGGCTTTACAGCGATGAAGATTTGGCCATTTGATGAAGCAGCGGTCCGTTCTGGTGGCCAGACAATTTCCAATGAAGATTTACGTGAGGGCGTTGCAATTCTCGAGGCAGCTCGCGCTACTGATAAGAATTTTGACATCATGTTGGAGATGCATTCGCTCTGGTCGGCGCCAGCAGCAACGCGAATTGCGCGCGCCGTTGAGCACTTAGATCTATTCTGGATTGAGGATGCACTTCGTCATGAGAGCACAGAGGCTTTAATTCGATTTAAGAACTCGCACCGAATCCCAGTTACGGTCGGTGAGACAACTGGTACGAGATGGGATTACCTAAGACTTCTATCTTCGCGCGCGGTAGATCACTTAATGATTGATCCCGGTTGGGTTGGTGGAATCACCGAAGCCAAAGCGGTCATCGCACTTGCTTCAACTTACGGCGTCCCGGTTGCACCTCATGACTGCACGGGGCCTGTTGTATTAACCGTAGGAACGCATCTCGGCGTGGCTTATCCCAATATCGAGCTACAAGAAATGGTCCGCGCCTACTACTACGGCTGGTACCAAGATGTAGTCACGGTGCTACCGAAATATGAAAATGGTTTTATAACTCCCCCAAATACTCCGGGTATCGGAACCGAACTCCAACCAGAGCTTAAAAAACGCGCTGATGTCACTACTCGCTGGAGCAGACTTGGATAAGGATTTAATTCTTGGTTTAGATCTTGGTACCTCTTCCATCAAAGCAATTTTGATTAATCAAAGTGGAGCGGTCGTAAGGAAGAGCGAGGCAAAGCTGCCGATTCGCAGAATTGATAATCAAGTCGAACAGGATTGCGATGACTACAAGCGTGCGTTGATAGAGATTACTTCGGATTGCAGAGAATTTTTGCCGCGGATCTCAGCGATGGGGCTTTCTGGTCAAACCCCTTCACTTCTTGGAATAGATGAGCGTGGTAACCCAACATTCCCAACCTTGATTTGGCAAGACAATCGAGCAACAAATGAGGCAGATGAATTAGCAAGTAGATTTGGTAACCCTTGGAATCTAATTGGAACTTCACTTCCTTGGGCAGCATCAGCCTGTCCAGCAAAGATGCTCTGGATATCTCGAAACAAACCTGAGTGGATTGAAGAGACTCGTTGGCTCTTACAACCAAAAGATTACTTGGGATTTTTACTTACCGGTGAAGCTATTTCTGATCCTTGGTCAACTAAAGGTATTTGTAATGTTAAGAGCCGAAGTTCTATCAACGAATTAATTGAGTACTGTGGATGGAATCCGAAAGTAATGCCGAAAATTCAAAATGGATTTGAATCGCGTGGAAGAGTCTCTCGTTCTGCAAGTGAATTGACTGGCCTTCCGGAAGGTTTGGAAGTCAGTACTGGATGGTCTGATGCGATGTGTGGAATGTTGGCTCTAGGGGTATTCGCAAAGCCCACATCCTTTGTGATTACAGGTACCTCAGCGATTGTGGGCACCTCATCGCTCAAAGCCCCTAATGATGCGGGAGCCCTATATGTAATACCGGATTCCTCTGCCCCACTATCTGTCACTTATGGCCCCACCCAGATGAGCGGCGGATCAATTGCCTGGGCAGCAAAGTTATTGGGCGCAAGTGAAGAAGAGTTTGTAGCTATGGGCGATAGCAACGAAAGTGATTCGGTACCAATCTATCTTCCCTATATCGCCGGTGAGCGTGCGCCGCTATGGCGAAGTGATATTCGGGGATCCTTTAGCGAACTATCTATCGAAGATGATCAATCCGCGCTTGCTCGTGCAACTATGGAGGGTGTGGCCTTTGCGGAGCGACAGGTTTTAGAGATGAGCCAGAAAATATCTGGAAGCGTTCCTGAAGAGATAACTTTAGGTGGACATGCCGGGAATGATCCAAAATGGATTAAGACGCGTAAGCGGACTATGGGTAAAAAGCTACGCAGAATTTCTGATGCCGATATAACTTGCCGAGGCTCAGCAATTCTTGCTCATACAATTATTACTGGTGACTTAATGGAAAGCACTCGAACGCTTTCCCCAAAATCTGAAATTTACGAGATAGATTCGCTAGATATAGATTATGGAATTCGGAATTTTGAAAGATTCTTATCGGAGCAGAGCGCTTTGTTAGCTAAGTCGAAGGGCGGACGATGATGGCGAGTAAATCTCGTGGTCGAATTCAAAACTTAAGACAGACTCTTAAATTTAGAAAACCGATACTCAATCCGAAGCGACGTCGACTCACCTATGCAATTACGATTCATGATCTACGAGCTATCGCAAAGCGGCGCACACCTATTGGACCATTTGATTACGTAGATGGAGCGGCTGAGGATGAAGTCTCACTAACTAGAGCTCGTCAAGCATTTCTCGATATTGAATTTAAGCCACATGTCTTGCGTGATGTTTCAAATACTTCAATTGCAACAAAGATGTGTGGTGATAGCTATTCACTCCCACTCGGAATCGCACCAGTCGGATTCTCGCGCATGATGCAGAGCGAAGGAGAGTCGGCCGGAGCCCAGGTAGCAAGAGCAAAAAATATGCCTTTTGCGCTCTCTACGATGGGTACGACTTCAATCGAAAAAGTAGCTCAAATTGCGCCTAATGGAAGTAATTGGTTCCAGCTCTACTTATGGCGAGACCGAGAGCGCAGTCTCGAGCTGATAAATCGCGCTGCAAAAGCAGGTTTCAAGGGTTTGATTCTTACCGTCGATGCCCAAGTAGCTGGCGCGCGCCTTAGAGATGTCCGCAATGGATTGACGGTGCCGCCATCACTTACCGGAAAGACACTTATCGAAGCTGCGCCGAAAGTAAATTGGTGGTGGAACTTTCTAACTAAAGAGCCGCTGGTTTTTGCATCACTGGATTCATGGAATGGAACTGTCGCAGAGCTGATGAACACTATGTTTGATCCAACGATGACTCTTGATGACTTAAAGTGGATTAGAAAAGTCTGGGATGGAAATCTCTTGGTAAAGGGTGTGCAACGAGTGGATGATGCGCGCGCTATCGCCAAGTGCGGTGTGCAAGGTATCTGGTTATCCAATCATGGCGGGCGACAACTAGATCGTGCGCCGATACCGCTAAATCTTGTTGAGCCGACAAGAAAAGCAATTGGTAAGAGCGTTGAGATTCATCTCGATACCGGCATTATGCATGGCGCAGATGTGATTGCCTCTATAGCAAAGGGAGCTAACTTCACATGGATTGGCCGCGCATATATGTACGGCTTGATGGCAGGCGGAGAAGCTGGCGTTACTAGAGCGGTTGAGATCCTAGAAACTCAGATGGTTCGTACTATGAAACTTCTTGGAGTAAGTGACTTATCAGAGCTCACTCCAGATTTAGTTGATACCGCGTTAGAGAAATCCAAATTGGATACTAAGGGAAAGAGATAAAAATGCTAGAAGGTCTGTTAGTCCCGATGTTCACTGGCATAAAGAGCGATGAGAGCGTTGCCGTCGATGAGACGGTCGCACATGCAGCTTGGCTTGTTAAATCTGGGGTTGATGGCCTCGTCCCCTTTGGCACATTTGGCGAGGGCGCATCCTTGAGTCTTTCCGAAAAAATCCGATTAACCGAAGAAATCCTCAAGGTTTCTGGCTCAGCGAAGGTAGTTCCATCCCTTATCTGCAATAGCTTGGGGGAAATTGCCGAGTATCTCGAGTTTGCCAACTCCTCAAAGGTAGATGGTGTGATGGTTATGCCTCCTGGATATTTCCGCCCTGGTGATGATGGAGCGTTAACTAAATTTTTCGAAAAAGTTCTGCAATTGAGTAAGAAGCCTGTAATTGCTTACAACTTCCCTGGAATGTCTCTAACAATTGCTCCTAAGGTCCTCTCTGGACTCGGCGTATGGGGAGTTAAGGATTCAAGTGGCTCAATTGAATCGGCAAAGGCATATCTAGATTCAAAGGTAAAGGTCCTCGTTGGAAGTGATGCCCTACTTGCCCAAGCAATTTCTCTTGGTGCATCCGGTGGAATCTGTGGAATCGCAAACTTCTTCCCAAGAAGAATGAAGCGAATCTACGACTTAGCAAAACTTGGAAAGCTTGAAGAGGCTGGACGTGAAATTGCGCCGATAGCAGAGTTTTCAAATGGAATTGTCCAAGAAGGTTTCACACCTGGCCTTGCGATCAGCGCCTTCAAATCCGCCGCCGCCAAGTTCATTCCAACCCCACTTGGAAATATGCGCACCCCTGTACCCCGAATCGAGACAGACTTTGCACGTTGGTCGAAATCTCTTGAGTACTCTGAGATTGATAACTGATTTACTGGATGAGTAATTTTCGAGATTTCTTAAGGCCTGCGCGCACAGTTCCGACTACTAAGTGGACTGCAAGACATCTCTGGGATCTCTCCTTTACCGGAGTTCTAATTCTCTTTATCGGTCTGACGATTCTCGGTTTAGGTGGCGCCCTAGTTGTACGAGCAAATCTAGGTAATGCTCCTTGGACTGTATTTGCAGAGGGAATCTCAATTCAATCTGGATTATCAATCGGTACCGCTTTCTTCCTTAGCTCTTGTCTGGTTTTACTTCTATGGATTCCCCTTGCTATAAAGCCAGGATTCGGCACGATCGCAAATGCAACTTACTTTGCGATTGTTCTTGATTGGGCGCTTGGTTGGATGAATTCACCATCCTCACAAGTTTTGGAATATCTGATGCTCATTGCCGGTATTGCCTGTGTCGGTCTTGGCTCAGCGATCTATATGACATGTGGTCTTGGCGGTGGACCAAGAGATGGCCTCTTGATGGGATTGATAAAGCGGACCGGCGTTCGAATCATCTATATAAAAATGACTATGGATGGAACCGCTTTACTTGTTGGCTTTCTCCTTGGTGGAACCGTTGGAGTGGGAACCGTACTCTCCGTCGTTCTTTACACTTGGTCGGTCGCTCTCTCTATGACCTTAGTTGCTCAACTAGGAGTTAATAAATAAAAACTTTCACATAGGTTTAGTTGGATCTGGTGGCGTAATCTCATCGCCTGGCCCAACTATTCGATCCGCAGCTCTTAAATGTCTTCTTCCTAAAGTAATTACCAATAATCCAACGAAGAGTGAAACGCTCATTATTGCTAGCGAATAGCGCGGTGAATAAGTCTCAGCTAAATAGCCTCCTAAAGTGATACCGAGCGCCGCTGAAGTCCCTTCAATTGACCATAACCAGGCGATTGTCTGTACTGCAGTCCCCTTAGGTCTAATAGCCTCGGTAATCTCCCAGTAGAAGACCTGTCCGGCGCCACCAAAAAATCCAATAATGGCAACTGCAATCATTATGCTCCAGTCCATATTGGTAAATGCGAGTGGAACTGCAGCAAGGGCCCAGATTAAATAATTACTTCGATAGGCTCGTAGCGCCGAAATCTTCCGACTCATAGCACCAGCTACTAATCCACCGACAACATACATCGCTGCCATAATCGCAAGAACTGTGCCGACTCGATGTGGAACGCCAGCTAAAGTTCCCGTTGCTGGAATGCCGATTTCAAATGCTCCCCTGCCAAAACCGATAACGACGGCTTCGAGAACTAGAAGTTGAAATCCGCGCACCCGCCAAATCGGCAACTCGCCAACTTCTTTTGGCTCGGGCTGCCAAGTTTTTACTTGATGAATTGGGGCAAGCAATAGAGCTCCTAAAAGCATTAAAAATGAACATGCTTGAAGCGCCACATCTGGATCAACCGAGAGGCAGAGAGTTGTAGCAAGAACCGGAGCGAATACAGCAACGGCGCGCATTGAAGATGCATCAAGAGCGTAAGCGGTTCGAAGGCGCTGCGCCACCACCGTGTACTTCCATAGCGGTCTGATTGAGAGATTTATTGGTGGAGCAAGTAGCCCGGTAAGGGCTGCGATGAAAATCATTGAATTTCGATCACTACTTAAACTAAGAGCGAAGATAGTTCCGGCATATAGAGGAACCATTATCCGAAGTGGCCATTTGATTCCAAAGCGATCTATCGCAACGCCTCTAAAACCTGTGGTTAGGGCGCCAGTTAATGCACTTAGCCCAGTAGCAAAACCCGCGGTTGCAATCGATCCGGTCTCTTGTTGAACTTTAAAATAAATCGAAAGCGTGATCATTCCGTATGCGATACGAGGCGGAACGACAGCAATCAATAACCGTAACGCACCGGGAGATTTGATTACCTCTTTATAAGCTTTGAGGGATTCTTTCATCGCCTAAATCTTAATACAGCAAGAGAAAAGTATTGCCTAAATCACTTTCGGTAACGGAAGTTTTTCTGGCGCAATTATTCTCACAATCTCAGTTAGAGCTATATATACAAATGGCTCGCCAATCCATAAATGTTTCGCATCTTTCACAGCAATCAATTTCAATTGTGTCACCGGCGCAAATCGCTCTTTAGCCGCAGTGGGATTGAGAAAATCATCATGCTCTGGAACTAAGGCATATATAGCTCTACCATCCTTATTCCAAAACTCAAGATCTTCCGTAGTTGTAGTCATTAAAGGTGGCGAGAGCAGGATTAAGGCTTCAATTCGAGGATCTCTTGCATGTTGCAGCGCAAGGTCAGTTCCAAATGACCAACCTAAGATCCACAATTTCTCAACTTTCAAAGTATTGAAGCAGTAATCAATTGCGGCAACCACATCGGCAGCTTCGGTCACGCCATTTCCAAACTCACCCTCACTCTTGCCTTGCTCGCTTGAAGTACCTCGAGTGTTAAAGCGAATGATTGTGAGTCCAGCCATTTCGGGAAGTCGATTGGCCGCTTTCTTAAATAGGTGACTATCCATCATGCCGCCATGAGTGGGGCGAGGGTGAAGGCAGAGAATGGCTTTACTTCTATCACCATTTATTGGGGTTGCCACTTCCCCCACCAGTCTCAATCCATCTGATGTGATTATCGTTATTGCCTCGCGCCTGGCCGGCAATACAGTGCTCGGTCTAATCAGCTCAACCATGAAGATGAGTTTAGTCTTAGCCCATGGCAACTAAGTCATCGCGTAGCAAATCACCTAGCAAATCACCTGGCACTTTTGAATCGCTCAACCCTGCAACAGGTGAGGTTGTAGGTGTCTTTCCACTTACAACTAAAGATGAAGTCGATGAAGCAGTTGCCCGTGCCAAGAGCGCAGCACAACGTTGGGCCAATTTAAGTTTCCGCGCAAGAAATATTGCGCTCCGCGATTGGGCTTCAATTCTTACCCGGGACATGAATGAAGCGGCTGAATTGATTCATCGCGAAACTGGAAAACCACTTAGTGATGCAACTCTTGAAGTTGCTCTCGCAATCGAACATATCGGTTGGGCTGGAAAATTCGCTCCAAAAGTACTCGCTAGACAATCCCGCCCGGCTGGACTCTTAATGTTTAATATGCAAGCCCAAGTACAGCGAGTTCCATTTGGTGTCGTCGGAGTTATCGGTCCCTGGAACTATCCCATCTTTACGCCCGTTGGCTCAATTGCTTACGCGCTAGCTGCAGGAAATGCAGTTGTTTTTAAGCCCAGTGAATTCACTCCTGCAATTGGAGCATTTCTGGAAGAAAGCTGGAAACGGATAGCTCCATTTAAAGATGTCTTTACCGTGCTCACCGGGGATTCAAAAACTGGCGCTGCCTTGACAGAGAGTGCCGTAGATAAAATTTCATTTACCGGCTCTACTCGAACCGCCAAAAAAGTTGCTGCTAGTTGTGCCGAGCGGATGATTCCAGTTGTCCTTGAGTGTGGCGGTAAAGATGCCGTGTTGGTAGATAGAGATGCCGACATTAAGAAGGCAGCTGAGATGACGTTATGGCATGCGATGTCTAACGCTGGCCAATCATGTATTGGCGCAGAGCGCGTCTATGTTCATCGTCAAGTTGCCGATCAATTTAAGAACGAGATCGTGGCGCGCGCAAGAGAACTACAACCCGGCTTTGGTGAAGGCGCTAAATATGGCCCAGCCACCATGCCCGCACAACTAAAAGTTATCAAGAGCCATATCGATGATGCTGTTTCAAAGGGTGGAACTTTTTTGTTGGGTGGAAAAGATGCGATCAAAGGGGGCTATGTCGAGCCAGTCATCCTGGCCGATGTCCCTGAAGATTCCCTTGCGGTGACTGAAGAGACCTTTGGTCCAACGCTAGTTATAAACACCGTCTCGGATATGGACGAAGCGGTGGATCTTGCTAATGCCACAAGCTATGGCTTGGGTGCTGCAGTCTGGTCTAAGAAAAATGGAAAGCGGATTGCGACACTTCTGCAATGCGGGATGGTCTCCATAAATTCAGCATTTTCGTTTGCTGCAATTGGTGCGGTTCCTTTTGGCGGCGTGAAAGATAGCGGCTACGGAAGAATTCATGGCGCAGAAGGATTACTTGAGTTTACTTACCCAAGAACCGTTGTAAAACGCCGTTTTCGAATCCCACTTGAATTTACAACTTTCGAGCGGAGTGAACGAGCCGATAAAATCTTGGTGAGATTAGTTCGATTGATGCATAAACGTAAAATTCGCTAACTTTTTTGCGATTAATACCGTGGAGCGTTTCGAGTTCGCTCGACATTAGGTCGACGATGATCGCGCTTGCTCCAACATGCAGAGTGCCAATGCCTTCTTGAATCAACATCGCCATCAATCCATGCAACTATGTGGGGCGTAGCCATTTTTATCAATTGATCGCAACCTGGGCATCGATACGGCTTAGTGGAACTTGATCCGGTAATTTTTCTTACCCGATAAATTCCTTCTTCGTGTTCCTCAATAGTTTCGTGTGAAGCGGAGATGTCGCGCTCATCCTCACCCCTGCCTTTTCTCCTTTCGGAACTGCGCTTTCCACCCTTCTTATTTGGGTTATTTCTCCGGGGGCTCACAGGGAGATTCTCGCCTATTTCAGGCAAGATTAAGCCATGCGGATGCGAAGAGCAGTGCTGCTTGTCTTATCGCTCACTCTAATTAGCAATTCCCAAGTCCTTACTCCCGCAATGGCAGCGAAGAAAAAACCCATTCCCGCTACCTCTCCAAAACCAGTATGGCCACCGCCGGGATTTAAAGAAAATAACGGGGTCTATGCCAAAGTTCCCAGCACGACAGAGTTAGTTGGCCTCTTATCAGCGAAACGCTCACTTCAGAAATTGTTAGAGCAGTGCGAATTGACCGCATGTGGCGCCGTTTTCGTAGCCGCAGAGCGCGGCTGTACTTGGTGGGAAGTGAACTCAACAGTTAGAAGAGTCAATGATGAAACTAAGTTAAGAGAGCAAATCGGTTCACTCATCACCCATGCAAAAGGAACTACAAGTCGAGCCCAAAGCACCATATTTCTCCTAAGTCCCGAGCCGGTTGATCCCCGCGTCTCAATTGGAAATATTCGAGTTATTTGTCACCGCGAGACTTCTAATATTCCAAAACCTGGGAATACGTATACACCTATTGTTGCAGGTGATAACTAATGCTCGGTGGCATTAATAATCAACTCTTCTTCCAATCGCTAGCTGGCTTTTTTGTAATGTTAATTTTCATCGCGCTTTTGAAGTGGGCATTTGCGCGCGGTAAGTCTGTTATTGAAAGACCAATGAGAGTCGGAGAAGATGAGGAATACGGACTTTTAAGAGTAGTTGCAAAACCTACTAATCACATCGAAGGTGAGATTCTCCGGCAAAAGTTACTTACAAATGGAATTAAAGCCACATTAACCCAGACCAAAAAGGGACCGAGAGTTATGGTCTTTCCAGAAGAAGTGAAAGCGGCTGAAGCGATACTAAGAAGTTAACTAGTTAAAGATTTAATTAGTTAGCGATTCTTCCCCGGAACCCAGAGTTGATCGCCCTCGCCTTTATTCTCAAATCGCGCTAGTACAAAGAGCAGATCTGAGAGGCGATTTAAATACTTTGCAGTTAACTTATTTACACCTTCGCCAAAAGCGTGAATGGCTTGCCAAGTACGGCGCTCCGCCCGGCGCACAACAGTGCGCGCAACATGTAGGTGGGCAGATGCTGCAGTTCCCGAGGGAAGGACAAAAGACTTTAATGGTGCTAGCTCTGCGTTATATCGATCGATTTGTTCTTCAAGATAGGAAATTTGTGACTCTAGAACGCGAAGCGGTTCGTACTGTGGGGAATCTACTACCGGCGTGCATAAGTCGGCGCCCACATCAAAAAGATCATTTTGGACTCGTATAAGTAGTTTTCGAATCTCTTCATTTAGATTAGGAATGGTCAAAACCACTCCGATGTAGGAGTTAGCTTCATCGACGGTTGCATATGCCTCAAGGCGCGGATCGTTCTTTGAGGTACGGCTCATATCCCCTAGTGAAGTTGTGCCATCATCGCCGGTTTTTGTGTAAATCCGCGTCAGATTAACCATGGGGTGAGCCTATTGCCTTCACTAACATGTGACCACTCGGGAATCATTCACGTTAGCAAAGTAGGTGCCAATTGAGCGAAGCGACGCTAGATCGCTTTCAAATCGTTGGTGGTGCCTGCCTAGTTGGTGATGTCTCAATTTCAGGGGCTAAGAACTCCATCTTGAAATTGATGGCGGTCACTTTGATGGCTCCTGGAAAATACACCTTAAGCAATGTTCCAGATATCGCCGATGTTTCCATGATGGGCGAGCTTCTTGTAAGTCTTGGATGTGAAGTTAACCGCGATCTAGCGAAGTGTGAACTTTCAATTATCGTTCCTGAAAAGTTAGGTCATCGAGCTGAATATCAATTTGTAAGAAAGTTGCGCGCATCGATTAATGTCCTAGGACCATTAGTTGCACGACTTGGTCGCGCGGAAGTTGCCTTACCTGGTGGCGATGCGATTGGCTCGCGCGGTTTAGATTTTCATACTCGTGGATTAATTGAATTAGGTGCGCAAACATCAAACGAACATGGCTACATAATTGCAAGCGCTGCAAAAGGATTAAAGGGCGCCCGCATCGAACTTGAATTTCCCAGCGTTGGCGCAACTGAGAACATCATGACCGCAGCTGTCTTGGCAAAAGGCACTACCGTTTTGGAAAACGCTGCCCGGGAACCTGATCTAGTAGATATCGGAAACTTCCTTATAAAAATGGGCGCCGATATCGAGGGGCTAGGAACTCCTACGTTAACTATTAAAGGTGTTTCATCCCTTAATCCAGTAGATCATCGCGCGATACCAGATCGCGTTGTCACCGGTACTTGGGCATTTGCTGCAGCAATTACTCAAGGTGATATCGCAATTCACGGCGCTCGCCCCAGTGATCTTGAACTTCCCTTGGATAAGTTGGTTGCATCTGGAGCGGTTGTCACAACCATTCCGGATGGGATCCGAGTAAAGATGTCAGAGCGCCCAATTTCAATCGATGTCGCCACCCTGCCCTACCCCGGATTCCCCACTGATTTACAGCCTTTTGCTATCACTCTAAACGCGATTGCAGAGGGCAATGCGCTTGTGACCGAAAATGTTTTTGAAGGACGTTTTATGTTTGTAAATGAGTTACTTCGACTCGGAGCAAAGATTCGAGTTGATGGACATCATGCCTCAATAACTGGAATTGAGCGACTCTCTTCGGCCCCAGTCGTGGCATCTGATATTCGTGCCGGTGCGGGATTAGTACTTGCTGGTTTAGTCTCTGATGGCACCACTTTTGTCGAGGGCGCATTTCATGTCGACCGCGGTTATCCAAATTTTGCCGAGCAACTTCGCGCCCTTGGCGCTGATGTAACGCGCGTTGCCTAACCGACAGTTACCTCAATTACCTCATCATCTTTAATCTTTACATTGATTCGATTTGATCGATAATCCATCGTGACTGCAAAATCTTCGCCATCTCGTTGCACTACGCGATAGCCCCAGTCGTTAATCTCAGCGCAAAGTTCGCTCGCTCGCTCCGATAAGCCAATTAGTTGTGAGGCTCGAGTATTGCTTACTTCAATCTCATCTTTTATTTTTTCCGGACAAGTTCCCTTAGTCGAACCAATTTCCATAACCTCGCCCCGAACTTCGCGACTGCCGACTGCAACTAGAGCTGCTGATTTAGTGCGCGATCGAAGTGTGATTGTGTAGATGCCGGCTTCTCCATTGGCACTTAGTCGAGAGAGGAATAAATAATTCTGTCGTCCAAATGGCTCATAGAACTTGGTCCGCTCATTTATCTTCATTGTTGATTTCTTACCGCTAGGCGAGGTAATCGTGACGCTCGGTAATTGGGCGGTCTTTAATTGATTCTCAGGTTTGCGATCAAGAATTAAATACTCGAGCTTGAGTGGCTCACCATCTCGAAGGGCGAAGCGAAAATTTCGAACCTGACCCGCCTTTGTGAAATTGGCGGTTACTGCAAATGAAATTAGCCCCTCAACAAGAACTGGGCTATTCGATATTTTGGCAGATTGCGCACCTAGAAAGACTGGTTGATGCGCGCTCGCAGGGCTACTCACGCTCGCTGTTAGAGCGAGCGTTAGCGCTAAGGCCTTACTGCGTGCCCGCTTCACCGAGAATTGAAACGCGATTATTGGCAACTGATAAGAAACCGCCATGAACTTCAAACTCTTGCTCGCCACCATCAACGCCTTTGATAACTACTTTTCCATCGACAAGCACACCAAGAAGTGGAGTGTGACCAGGAAGTACTCCAAGATCACCTTCAAGGGTGCGCGCTGAAACCATCTTCGCTTTCCCGGAGTAGATTCGAGCCTCCGGGGTTACGAATTCGACGGTAAGTACGTTATCGCTCATTAGTTTTTGGCTAACTCCTTCGCTTTACGCTCAACATCATCTAGGCCACCGCACATGAAGAACGCTTGCTCTGGGATATGGTCGTAATCGCCATTTGCAAGAGCATCGAATGATGAGATGGTTTCGGATAGTGGCACAAATGAACCATCAATTCCGGTGAAGACCTTAGCAACGAAGGTGTTCTGTGAGAGGAAGCGCTGGATGCGGCGAGCGCGACCAACAAGAATGCGATCCTCTTCAGATAGTTCATCAATACCAAGAATTGCGATGATGTCTTGGAGATCCTTGTAGCGCTGCAGAATCTGCTTGACACGGTTGGCAACTCGGAAATGGTTATCACCGATGTAGCGGGGATCCAAGATGCGTGAAGTTGAATCAAGCGGATCAACAGCTGGATAAATTCCCAACTCAGAGATCGGACGTGAAAGAACTGTCGTTGCATCAAGGTGGGTAAATGTTGTGTGTGGAGCTGGGTCGGTGATGTCATCGGCGGGAACATAAATCGCCTGCATCGAGGTAATTGAGTTACCGCGAGTTGAGGTAATTCGCTCCTGGAGTACGCCCATCTCATCAGCAAGAGTTGGTTGGTAGCCCACCGCAGAAGGCATACGGCCAAGAAGTGTTGAAACCTCAGATCCAGCCTGGGTGAAGCGGAAGATATTGTCGATAAAGAGAAGCACATCTTGCTTCTGAACATCGCGGAAATATTCAGCCATCGTTAACGCTGAGAGCGCAACGCGAAGGCGGGTCCCGGGTGGCTCATCCATCTGTCCGAAGACGAGCGCGGTCTTATTGATAACACCAGTCTCAGTCATTTCAAGGAACAAGTCATTACCTTCGCGGGTACGCTCACCAACACCGGCGAATACCGAAACGCCACCGAAGTTCTCAGCAACGCGATAGATCATCTCTTGAATAAGAACGGTCTTACCAACACCGGCGCCACCGAATAGACCAATCTTTCCACCCTTTACATAAGGTGTTAGAAGATCGATAACTTTAATTCCGGTTTCGAAAGTCTCAGTTTTAGATTCAAGTTGATCAAAGTCTGGAGCTGCGCGATGGATTGGCCAACGCTCCTTAATATCAAGTGATGAAGTTGGAACATCAAGTGATTCACCGAGCGCATTGAATACATGGCCCTTGGTGACATCTCCGACTGGAACAGAGATTGCTGCACCTGAGTCACGTACTTCTACGCCACGGACCATTCCGTCGGTAGGTTGCATCGAAATCGCACGTACCATGTTGTCGCCGATGTGTTGTGCGACTTCTAGAGTAAGTGTGCGCTTCTCACCTCCGATGGTGATATCTATTTGTAACGCGTTGTAGATCGCAGGCATCGAATCCGATGGGAATTCGATATCAACGACCGGTCCAATCACGCGCGCTACGCGTCCGGTTGCTGTCTTAGTTGTCATCATTCGCTCCCTGCGTTTGCTGAGGCAAGCGCATCCGCGCCGCCTACGATTTCACTTATCTCTTGCGTGATTTCGGCCTGACGAGCCGCATTTGCAAGCCTGGTCAACGACTTGATTAATTCATCAGCGTTGTCAGTCGCTGATTTCATCGCACGACGACGCGCTGCATGTTCGGACGCCGCCGATTGCAGAAGCGCGTTGTAGACGCGAGATTCGATATAGCGCGGCAGAAGTGCGTTGAGAACTTCGCCGGCATTTGGCTCGAATTCATACATAGGAAGAAGCCCGGCAGGAGCTGGGCCCTCTGCTTCAACTACTTCAAGTGGAAGCATCCGCTTATTCAATGCGATTTGAGTGACCATAGATTTGAATTCCGTAAAGACGATATGCAACTCATCAACACCGTCAACATCAACGGCTGCATCCTTTAAGAAGGCGGCGATCAATTCGGTCGAGATTTCCTTGGCATTTGCATAGGTTGGTTTATCCGAAAAACCTGTCCAAGAATTTTTTACTACGCGATTGCGGAACTTGTAATAGTTAACGGCTTTTCGCCCCACTACATAGGTAAGAACTTGTAGGCCACGCTCTTTGAGGGTGATCATCAAGCCTTCTGCCTCTTTGATGGCATTTGTCGAATAAGCGCCAGCCATTCCACGGTCAGCGGTGATGATTAAGACCGCCGCACGCTTGGGATTTGCAGATTCGGTAGTGAGAGGATGATTTGTATTGGAGAAGGTTGCAACTGCGCTAACGGCGCGCGTCAACTCGTTTGCATAGGGAGTTGAAGCTGCGACCCGCTGTTGCGCCTTGACGATACGCGAAGCAGAGATTAACTCCATCGCTCGCGTGATCTTCTTGGTCGACTTAACAGAGCGGATTCGTCGCCGATAGATTCGAAGTTGTGCACCCATGGATTACTTCTTGTATCTCGTAATCTGCTCGGAGCCATCGCTACCTTGGGCTTGCGCTTCGGCTTCATTAACTTGCGCAGCAACCGATGACTTGAACTCATTCTTAAATGAGTTAATCGCTGAAGTTAACTTCGCAACTGTGTCATCGCTTAACTCTTTAGTTTCGGCGATTACATCGAAGATTCCCTTATGAGAACGCCCGACATAATCCAAGAACTCCGATTCAAAGCGACGGATATCAGCAACTGCAACCGAATCGAGTTGCCCAGTTGTTCCGGCCCAAATCGAAACGACCATACGCTCTAATGAATAAGGTGTGTATTGAGCCTGCTTCAAGAGCTCAACGAGGCGTGAACCACGCTCAAGCTGTGCCTTTGATGCCGCATCAAGATCAGAACCGAATGCAGCGAATGCTTCCAATTCGCGGAACTGGGCGAGATCAAGGCGGAGGCGACCTGCAATCTTCTTCATCGCCTTTGTCTGGGCCGAACCACCAACGCGCGATACCGAAATACCGACGTTGATAGCGGGGCGAACGCCGGAGTTGAAGAGATCAGTCTCAAGGAAGCACTGTCCATCGGTAATTGAAATTACGTTTGTCGGAATGAATGCAGATACGTCATTACCTTTTGTTTCGATGATAGGTAGGCCAGTCATCGAACCGCCTCCCATTTCATCCGAGAGTTTCGCGCAACGCTCAAGTAGACGTGAATGTAAATAAAAGACATCGCCGGGATAAGCCTCGCGTCCTGGTGGACGACGAAGCAAAAGCGAAACGGCGCGATATGCCTCAGCTTGTTTGGATAGATCATCAAAGACGATCAATACATGCTCGCCCTTGTACATCCAATGCTGGCCAATTGCCGAACCGGTGTAAGGCGCAAGATATTTGAAACCAGCAGGATCAGATGCTGGAGCAGCAACGATTGTTGTGTATTCCATCGCGCCGGCTTCTTCGAGCGCACCCTTTACCGATGCAATCGTCGAACCCTTCTGTCCGATAGCAACATAGATGCACTTAACCTGCTTCTTTTTATCGCCACTCTTCCAGTTTTCGCGTTGGTTAATGATTGTGTCGATTGCAACAGCGGTCTTTCCAGTCTGGCGATCGCCGATGATTAGCTGGCGCTGACCACGGCCGATTGCGGTCATTGCATCGATAGCTTTAATTCCGGTTGCAAGTGGTTCTTTAACTGGTTGACGCTGAACGACAGAGGGAGCCTGAAGTTCAAGAGCGCGAGTCGCCTCGGCCTTGATCTCACCTTTGCCATCAATTGGGCGTCCTAGCGGATCGACAACGCGACCGAGGAAGCCATCACCGACTGGGACGGAGAGAATTTCGCCGGTTCGGCGAACGGTCTGTCCCTCTTCAATACCGCTGAAATCTCCAAGTACAACTACGCCGATCTCGCGCACATCAAGATTAAGCGCGATTCCAAGCGTTCCATCATCAAATTTAAGTAGCTCATTGGTCATCGTTGAAGGAAGTCCCTCAACGCGCGCGATTCCATCGGCTGTTTCAACAACCGTTCCGATCTCATCGCGGGATGCAGCGCCTGGTTCGTACGACTTAACGAAGTTCGCTAAGGCATCACGAATCTCTTCAGGTCGAATCGTGAGTTCTGCCATTTTTCTCTCCCTACTTATCCTGCTTTTATCCTGCGAGCGCTCTGCTCGCCTCGGCCAAACGATTGACGATTGTGGCGTCAATCAATTCATCTGCAAATCGAATCGAAATTCCACCTATAACTGTGGGATCGATTTCGACATTTAATCGGACTGGTTGTCCAATCTTTGCCGCAAGAGTTGCGGCTAATTTCTCTTTCTGGGAATCAGTAAGTGCAATCGCGCTCTTCACATTTGCGATCATCCGGGCGCGCCGTGCTGCCGTGGCTTTAATATAAAAGGCGATAGTCCCCTCTAGGTTTCGACCGCGAAGTCCACTTACAAGATGTCCCAACATCCGCGATGTTGCCGGGCTAACTTTGCCGCCAAACAACTTCGCAACTAATACCCGCTTGCCTTCAGCTGAATATTTATTAGAACTAAGTGATTGAAGCAACTCATTCTCAATTGCAACAACGCGCGAAAATCCAAAAAGTTCTTCCTCTAGTCGATCTAGCTCCCCGGAGATATTTGCTGAAGTTGCTTCTGCTTCAATTGCAAGTTGTTCAACTGCATTTGCTAGATCACTGGGGCGCGACCACTTAAGGCTTGCTAATTCACCAAGGAGCGCAAGGGTTGAGCCTGCGCCTTTGGCAAATAAGTCATTTACCAACTTCACCTTATCTTTTGCATCTCTCGATGCATCTGTGAGAGCGCGACGAAGTGGTGCTGATGCATCAAGAGCGGCTAGGGCGGTGAAGAGCTCGGCAGCAAACTTCGCCGCTTCACTCTCATTCTTTCCCTTTAGCGCAGCATCGAGCGCGGCACGAGCGGTGGCAAGGGATTGCCGGCTCGTTCCACCTAGATCTGCGATTGCTCTTGTCATCGAGTTACCTACTTGCTCTTCTCTAGATCTGAGAGGAATCGATCGACGATTCGAGATTGCCGGACCTGGTCATCAAGTGCTTCTCCGACGATCTTGGATGCCAATTCGGTTGCCAAAGTTCCCACTTCATTGCGAAGTGAGTTAATCGCTTGTTGACGCTCGGCCTCAATTGCTGCTTGCGCTGTTGCGGTGATTCGCGCAGCTTCATCTTGGGCTTTTGCGCGCATCTCTTCCATGATGGCGGCGCCTTGGACGCGCGCCTCTTCACGGATTTGCTGCGCTTCTCCACGAGCATCGGCAAGTTGAGTCTTATATTGAGTAAGAGCTGCTTCAGCTTCGCGCTGTGCCTTCTCGGCGCGCTCCATGCCGCCTTGAATTGCTTCAGTGCGATCTGCAAATGCCTTCTCAAATTTCGGCACAACTGCTCGACGGAGCACGATGTAGAGAAGTGAGAATGCAACGAAGCCAACAATTATTTCTGAGGTGTGCGGGATTAGAGGATTTAACTCTTCTCCAGCCGCCAACTCAGTTGCGGCTAATTGAAATATGCGCATAGTCCGTCTTGGTCCTTGTCGCTTATTCGATTAGAGAACGAACGCGAGAACAAGTCCGAAGAGCGCCAAAGCTTCTGCTAGAGCGAAGCCAAGGAATGCAATCGGCTGTAAGACGTTACGAGCTTCTGGCTGACGAGCTACGCCATTTATATAAGCGGCGAAGATCAATCCGGTTGCAATACCCGGGCCAATCGCTGCGAGGCCAAAACCGACCAGGTTGAGTGTGCCTTCCATTTTTTACCTTTCTTTCTTTTCCGTCTTTATCCCGCATTCCATTTGGAATGGGAAACTCGTTTTAGTGCTCATCCGCCAACGCTCCAGTTATATATAGAGCAGTCAGTAGGGTAAAAATGTAAGCCTGTAGGCATTGGACCATGAATTCAAAGAAGGTCAGCGCGATCGCGACCACAAAGGAGAATGGGCTTACCAACTTAAGGCCAACCACGCCAGCAAGAAGATGCTCGCCGCCCAAGATGAACACGAGTAGCAAGAGGTGGCCCGCGAACATATTTGCAAAGAGACGAAGGCTAAGTGTCATCGGACGAACGATGAAGTATGTTGCCAATTCCAATGGGGTAATAAGAATGTAAGCAGGTTTCGGAACTCCCGGAATGAACATGATTCCTTTTAGATAAGAAATTATTCCGTGTCGGCGTACTCCGATGTAGTGAAATACAAAGAATGTGATTGCGGCAAGTACATATGGGAACGAGACCCGCGACATGGTTGGGAATTGAATTAGTGGGATGATGCCAAAGACGTTGTTCACCAAAATAAAGGTAAAGAGAGTGAAGAGATATGGAACGAAGCGCATGAACTCGTGCCCGATTACATCTCTTCCTAAATCGTTACGGACAAATCCATAGATGCTCTCGCCCGCAAATTGAAGTTTGGAGGGCACCAATGCAGATTTCCTTGATGCCAAGATGAAGAAGATTGAGATCAGCGCTACCGATAAGAAAGCGAGCAAAATTGGTTTTGTGGCAAATGAGTTTCCATCAATAAATGGAGGGAGGTTGAAATCACCAGCGTCAGGAGGATTGAAGCCCTCATCTTTGACGCCTTCAGCAGCTGCGTATACGCGCAACATGACTCCTTAGACGGATGACACGGATATCGGGGGAAGCCGGCGCAACCCTATTAGTAAGGCGCTAGGTGTGCGAAATCGAAAACCGGCGGGAGGAAGATTTGGTGGGCTAGCCCACTACTAATTACGTCCGAAGCGGAGCCAGATCAGGTAGAGAGCCGCCCCCATACCGAAAACCAGGCCTCCCAGTAAGAAAAATCCGGTATCCAGCCACCGATCCAATCCATATCCGATACCGCCCCAGATCAATAGTCCAGAGAGCATGTACCCAAAGATGGTCCAAAATGCATTCTCTTCATTCTTGGGGGAATTCTTGCTGTTATCCATCAACTCCTGCTTTCGGGTAGGGGTAACTGTAGCCGTAGCTTCAAGAAAGCACGCACCTCACCGCCCAGCCAGGCGAAGGCGATAACCAGAGCGCAGACCCCGAACACTCGACGATCAACCGTTTCCGGAGAGGTGAGGCGAGTGACTGCGATTAGGAAGAGAGCCATGATGAAGAGTTTGGTGAAATAGGAAAACATCGCAAGGGCCATTGTTGCAATCGGATGGGCATCTTTGGTGAAGCGAGCAACTAATAATGAGACCGAAAAAAATATTACAACGGTGAAAGATGCAAGGAGCGCACCAAAGAAACCACTCAAGCCCGAGAAAAACCAAGCAAGAATCATCGCCAGGATTGAAGCGATTGTTGATGGAATCGCCGCGCCTCGCCACATTGCTTGATTCGATTTCGCCATATCCATAATCAGATTCTTTGGCTTTGTTCAGTAATTGTTTGCTCAGTAATTTTCCGCTTGGTAATTGATATTGCAATCAAAAATAAAAATGGCCCGCTAAGCAGGGCTATCCATAACGGTACGAAAGCGGAGAGCATTGCCGGAATTGCCAACATCGCAGTAGCAAGATAGAGGATCACTGCTGTGCGCTGTTGTGAATTTCCGTACTTCATCAACTTGTGATGAAGATGCTCTTTATCTGGTGCGAATGGCGACTTTCCTCGCCTTATTCTCCGCAAAATCGCCAGCGCAAAGTCCAACAATGGAACGGCAAGAACCGCAAAAGGTAAAAGTAGCGGCAAGAGCGCAGGGCCTATCTCCTCTGAAAATACTGCATTTGCATCAATCTGGCCCATCAGTGTTATCGCAGAAGCGGCAAGCAATAAGCCGAGGAACATCGAACCCGAATCCCCCATAAATATCCGGGCCGGATAAATATTGTGGGGAAGAAATCCGAGGCATAGTCCAATCACAATGGCTGTGGCGAGGGAAGGCGCGCCAGCGCGACTAAAGCCATTTTCTACTGCAAGTAGGTAGGCGAATCCAAAGAATGAAGCGGCTGATATTGCAACAATGCCAGTAGCTAATCCATCTAAACCATCAACGAAATTGACGGCATTTATGATGATCATGACAACTAAAACTGTTAAAAGTTGTCCGATGTTTGCCGGCAAAATCAATATTCCATTTATCGGAAGCCAGAGAAGTTGGATACCAAAAAGTAGAAGTATTCCGGCGGCTAATCCCTGTCCGGCTAGTTTTGTGATTGCATCTAACTCAAATCGATCATCCAAGATTCCAATAAAAAGTACAAAACTTGCTGCAAGAAAGATTCCTAAAAGTTCTCGACTATAAGACTTACCAACTAGCTCAAGATTTTGAACGGCCAACAAGGTGAGACCCATGGAAAGCCACATTGCGATACCGCCCCACCTTGCGGTCGCTTCCGTATGTATGTCGCGATCTCTTACCTGGGCGACCGCGCGATATTTGAGCGCCAAACGCTGCACAAGTGGGGTGAGCATGTAGGTAAGGGCAGCTGCAATAAGGAGTGTTAACGAATATTCGCGCATTAGCGTGGATAAACCGGGAACTTCGCGGTGAGAGCGTGCACCTCACTTCGAATCTGCGCAGCCTTTGCCTCATCTGCGCCATCTCTAATCGCCCGCGCAATGAGTGAGGCAATTTGTGGCATATCACTTGCCTTCATGCCTTGAGTAGTAACGGCTGGAGTTCCGACTCTTATGCCACTTGTAACAGCGGGGCTTTCTGGATCAAATGGGATGGCATTCTTATTTAAAGTTATTCCAGATCTACCGCAACGTTCATCGGCAACTTTTCCGTTGATTCCAGTCTTCCTAATATCAATTAGCGCAAGGTGCGTATCGGTTCCTCCAGAGACCGCGCGCATTCCTTCGCTCTCAAGTGCATTCGCGAGAGCTTGGGCATTCACAATTACCTGTTTTGCGTATGCCTGGTAAGAGCTTTGTTGGCACTCTTTAAGCGCAACCGCTTTTGCTGCAACAGCGCTCATGATCGGCCCACCCTGCATTCCCGGAAAGATCGCCTTATCAATTGCGGCTGCGTGCGCCTCTTTAGAGAGAATCATTCCGCCTCGTGGGCCGCGCAAAACTTTATGAGTGGTGAATGAGACGACATCGGCAAATGGGACTGGGGATGGGATTGCTTTACCTGCGACTAATCCGATGAAGTGGGCGGCATCCACCCACATGATGGCACCGACCTCATCACAGATTTCACGAATCCGCTGGAAATTAATCAACCGTGGGTAAGCCGTTGCACCTGAACAAATCATCTTTGGGCGAACGCGTTTTGCAATTTCAAGTAACTCGTCGTAGTCGATTAACTCGTTATCTTGGCGAACGCCATAAGACTCAACATTGAACCACTTACCCGAAAAATTAACTTTCGAGCCATGAGTAAGGTGTCCGCCATGAGGAAGCGACATTGCAAGGACGGTATCGCCCGGTTTTGTAAATGCTTGGTAGACCGCAACATTCGCACTCGCACCCGAGTGTGGCTGTAGGTTCGCATGTTCGGCTCCGAATAATTCCTTAGCCCGCTGGATTCCAATTACTTCAGCCTTATCGACTTCTTCACAACCACCGTAATATCGCTTGCCAGGATAACCCTCTGCATATTTATTTGAAAGCGTAGAACCTAGAGCAGCTAAGACTGCAGGAGAAGTGAAATTCTCACTTGCAATTAACTGGATGTTTTTCCGCTGGCGCTCTAACTCAGAGAGAAGGATTGCTGCGATATCGGGATCTTGCGCCTGTAATTGCTCAAAATCTGCGCCGAAGAATTGCGACATGCGTGAATCCTAGGCGGGGACGGCAATATTCGGGGTGACCGTGCGTAAATCGGCGAGTGATATTGCTCCCGCGCGCTTAAGCGTTACCCCATCTGATTTCACAGAAATAACAGTGCTCAACAGGCCTTCCGGCAATTCTCCAGCATCAAAGAAAAATGCATAATCCGCATCTAGGGCCGGAAATAAAGAGCCTTTTCGCTTTGCTGCTTGACCGGCGCGCGTTGCAGCAGCAATTGCCAACGGTCCAGCGCTAAGTGATACCGCACGAAGGAATTTTGCTGAGGGAACTCGAATCGCAATCTCATCTAAAGATCTCGCATCTCCAAGATCCCAAACTAAACCTTGTGCTGGCGCAATATTTATTGTCAATAACCCCGGCCAAAATTTCTCACAAATACTTGTAATTGTTGGACCAAATTCATGTGTGATACCTGTTGCAGTTTTTACATCGCCAACTATTACCTGCGCGGCAACTCCAAGTGCATCGCCTCGAAGAATATGCATCTTCTTTACAGCGCCATGATTAAATGCATCGGCGACAAAAACGTATGCATGTTCGGCTGGTGCGATTATTAGCCTGCCTTCACGGAGCGCATCGACCGCCCGCGCTACATTTGTTTCAAAATTTACATCTTGAGAATCGGATATCTCTATTCGCTCCGCCATCTAGCTAACCTTTCGCGCGCTAATCCAGCGCGGCCGTTCATTAAGATCTAAGAAATTAGAAATTTCATTGAAGTCGGAGCGCAGTATTGAGGCGATTGCTTCTGCTTGGCTTTCATGATGCTCAATTAAGAACATTCCACCAGCTTTCAAAATTCGAGTGGCAGTTTCAATAAATCTTGCGGGCTCCTCTAACCCGGCAATCCCCCCGTAGAGCGCGCTACGCGGCTCAAAACTAACCACCTCGCGCGGTAACTCGGCTCCCTCCGGAATATAAGGTGGATTCGCCACAACTAAATCACACTTAACATCAATTAGCGCTGTTGCTACATCACTCTTTATCACTCGCACATCAACATCATGTTTAGCGATATTACGCTCTAGCCAAGTAATCGCACCTGCTTCTCGCTCGACTGCAACGACTTGTACCGGCATCCCGCGACGCTTTGCCTCATCGGCAATTGAGATAGCAATAGCTCCACTTCCGGCGCCTAGATCCACAACGGAAGTTCGCGCATTGTTTCGCCAATTCGGCCCAGATTGGATTCGCTCGATTTCAACTAAAGCTGCATCAACTAGTAATTCGGTTTCTGGTCTTGGGATTAATACCCCGGGCCCGACTTCAAAAGTTAGATATCGAAAGTGCGCCTCGCCTGTTATGTATTGCAACGGCTTTCCAGATTTTCGCATCGCAAGTAAGTTCAAAAATTCTTCCTCTTGCTCGCTAGTAAAGCTGAACTCTTTAGCGTGCAACTCCATCCGGCCCACTCCAAGGACAAAAGCAGCCAACAATTCCGCATCAACTTCAGAGATGGAAACTTCTGAAAGTTCGTTGCGCGCTGCTCGCAATCTCTCCTTAAGCATGGGTTATGCCTCCGCAGCTGCCAACTTCTCAGCCTTATCGGCATCAAGAAGAGATTTGATCACATCATCCAATTCGCCATTAATAACCGCATCTAGATTATTTGCTTTGAAGTTAACGCGATGATCAGTTAACCGATTTTCTGGGAAGTTATAGGTTCGAATTCGCTCAGAGCGATCTACAGTTCTTACCTGTGATTTTCTAGTAGCTGCAGCTTCCGCATCGGCCGCTTCTTGGGCGGCGGCAAGTAGGCGAGCGCGCAAAATGCGAAGCGCCGACTCTTTATTCTGTAATTGGCTCTTCTCATTCTGGCAAGAGACCACGATTCCGGTAGGCAGATGGGTAATTCGTACAGCTGAATCGGTTGTATTCACGCTCTGGCCACCAGGTCCAGATGAACGATAAACATCAATTCGAAGTTCATTCATATTCACTTGAACATCAATTTCCTCCGCTTCGGGAAGAACTAAAACTCCAGCGGCTGAAGTGTGAATTCGCCCCTGTGATTCAGTCTCAGGAACGCGTTGGACTCGGTGAACTCCACCTTCAAACTTCAATTTTGCAAAAGGCGCACTTCCCGGTTCCGCATTACCGCGCGACTTAACGGCAACCGATACATCTTTATAACCACCGAGATCACTCTCTGTTGCATCGATAATCTCAGTCTTCCAACCTTGCTTTTCGGCATAGCGTAAATACATACGCAGTAAATCTCCGGCAAAGAGCGCCGACTCATC
>JACCDI011340950.1_pt1 | contig 28087 bp, 30 predicted proteins | sample 7442791 | NCBI WGS metagenome assembly JACCDI01 (sample SAMN15323434, study PRJNA562643) | freshwater metagenome | isolation source: river surface water | place: USA:Blue River Watershed | collected 2017-08-15
AACTTTGTATAAATATAAATTTTTTCTTTTTTCTAAATATTTTTTTATATTTTTTTCAAGAAAAAACTAAAGTAATTTCTAATTAAAAACTAAATTAAAAAATAAAAACTAAAACAATTTCTAATTAAAAACTACTTTAATTTTTCTCCACATGTGGCTCGGCTGCGCCTCGCCACGCGAAGCGTGGCTATATAATATTCCTCTACATATATGCTAATAATATTTTATACGAGGATATGCTATATGCTCGGCTACGCCTCGCCCGCGAAGCGGGCGTATAAAAACATATCATAAAAACATTTTATATATAACATTATATGTCTATAAAAATATTTCATAACAATAAAAAATACCTATTAGTAGAGAAGATGACCTTTATAAACAGGCTCGGCTACGCCTCGCCCGCGAAGCGGGCGTATAAAACATATTAACAAATATTATTACCTAATTGCATATAATATTAACGAAAAATTGATTCATTATTTTTAATTAATAATATATTAAAAAATAATTTATTAATTACAAAATTAAATCCTAAAATGCCAATGCGAAAAATTACTATTCAAATTATCGAAGAAGAAGACACAAATATGAATACAAAAACACGCAATAAAAAATCCCAAAAAGTATCTCCCAAAAAATTAACAAAAGAAAAACAAAATAATTTTAAAATCAAATTTTATCATGACGCAGAAAAATACAATGAAACAAAAAATATTTATATTGATTCCAGTTATTTTGATGTTAAAATGGCAATACTAATATTAAATAATTATAATGACTTTATTGAAATAAATTTTGAGTTTACTATGTATCGTCAAGACCAAGGTGGAGGAAATTCATTCATCTCAGATTCAAAAATAAATATAACAATTCCTGAAGAATTAAATTATAAAATATTGGGCGAATTAGGTTTGTACTTAGAAGATAATTTTGAAAATGAATTTAATAAAATTGCAAAAAATTGTTATGTATTAAACACATTACGAAGTTCAGTATTATATGAACTCGAAACTAAAATATATAAACGATTATTTGGTATTCAAAATAAATGCGACTACAGTTGGACTGATAGTTCAGAAACAGAAGATAAATTTAATGAAAAAAAAGAGTTCTTTCAATCTTTTGGTTTAGAAAATTTAAATTATTGTTTATCTACCATAAATAATGGAGCTGAACGTAATCATTTTAATCAAGAACAACTAACAGAATTAAGAAAAATGTACTTTGAAACATTAATTGCATGGTATGAATTATTTCCAAATGAAAAATGCAAAAGTTTAACGGAAGCCAATGATTTATTTGAAGAAGAAGAAAATTAAATTATAATGCCTTTATAGGCTCGGCTACGCCTCGCCCGCGAAGCGGGCATCCTAAAAAATTGAATCCATTTTTTTATTCAATCTTCTTTACAACAACAAATTACATTCATTTATAAATAAAATATTATCTATTTATAAATATAATATTTAATACGACAAATCATGTCTCAACAAGTTCATATCAATTTCAAAATGTCCGTTTCTGGATATTTCCTAACATATATTGAACTTCTCCGTTTCTTAGATTCTATGAATCCATACAACGAAAATATTCACAACTTCTCTATGAGCATTGAACAAAGTATATCGAACAAATTATTTCTTGTGAATTGTTCTTTTAATACCAAAGATTATGGAGAAGATTCTGTTTTGGAGTATCTCATAAATACATGGGAAGGAGAAGATAGAGTTCATTCTTATAATGGAAAAATTGTCATTATTACCATTGATAAAACAAAATATTCTTATAAAAAATAAACGGGGGGGTTATTTACCCGTATTGATTGAGAAGATTTTTTATTTTTATTCATTTATTATATTGATATAAACATAAATTATTGTTTTTATTTATCATTCATACAAGAAAGTAGAGAAGATTATGATTCAAATCACCGATAAAAAAATTATTGATTTTTATAATGAACATCCTTCTTTAGATATTGTCACTATGAACCATCTTTTTATCGACATTATTCAACAATTATCCACCAACTTCTCCGATAGTATCAATAACACTATCAATCAACAAATTTTAACCGCCGTTAATTCCATTAAAGCAGATATTCAAAATATCCAATCTTCTCTACAAACGAAATTATATGACCTCAAGAAAGAATATATGGACGATATGCGTCTATTAATATCCAATAGCGAATTAAGTTCTTCCGATAAAATTCAACATATTATTGAGAAGAATACTGATAATCTTCTCTCAAAAACAACCATTTTATTGGGAGAAATTCTACCGAAATCCAATGAAAAACAATATTCTTCTATTGAATCCTGCATTAAAACACATTTTGATATGATTACTCAGAACACAAATCAACTTTTAAAAAGTCAAAGTGGAGAAGATAAACAGGCATCTATTGTTAATATTGAATCTGGATTTAATAATATGATTCAAAATATTATTGCTATTATTCAAACAAGCGAACAACGTACTTCTCTTAGTATGCAACAATTAAACGAGAAGATTTCTTCTCAAAAACAAACACAAGAAACTCTTTCTGGAGAACTCAATACTTTTTTAAATAAATACAAAAATAATTCTTCTATCAAAGGAAATATTTCTGAAATCGAACTCTATTATATGCTACAGAAAATAACACCCTGCGATGAAATCATTCGTTGTTCTTCTGAAACCGCTTCTTGCGATATCAAATTAAAGCGAAAAAACACTCATTTACCGACAATTCTTTTTGAAAGTAAAGATTATATGGCTTCTGTTAATACAGAAGAAGTAAATAAATTCGAACGCGATTTACAAGCTCAAAAATGCCACGGTATTTTTATTTCGCAAAATAGTCCCATCACATTCAAAGAAAATTTCCATATTGATATTATTCATGGTATTATTCATCTTTATATTAGTAATGTTCAGTATGATGTAGAGAAGTTGCGTGTTGCCATCAACATTGTTGACCATTTATCTGCTCGTTTAAGAGAAGAAGGTATTGGTGGAAATAATGGTATTTCTTTAACACCCGAAGATGCGGATTCTTTAAAGGAAGAATACATGCGTTTTGCTGTGCGTAAGAATGAAATGATTGATTGCATTAAATCTTTTACAAAACAAATGTTGGAGAAGATGGAAGATATTAAATTGCCTGTCATGAAAAAAATGTTCGCTAATGGAGCAGGCGATAATGATGGAATACAATGCGATATTTGTCGCAATTATTGGAACAAAAGTGCGGCAGGCATTGCTGCCCACAAACGAAAATGTGCCAAAATACATCTTGGAGGAACTGAAAAATAACTCATTTACCGATAAAATTGATTACATTTAATTTATTTTTAAATAATGTATAAAAATCATAATTTATACATTATACAATGACAGAATTTAATTTAAGTAATTATCAATCCGTGAATAATGATATTCGAGTAGATTATATGAAAAAAGAATGTAGTCGAATATTTAAGTTGATGAATGAAACTATACAAGAACAAAGAGAAGAATTTGAGAAGTTTAGTAACGAAACAACTTCTCTTATGGAATCGATGGGATTTATTATTCAGAAGCAACAAAAAGAAATTAATGAATTAAAAAATAAATTACAAGAAGAAGAAATTGTAAATACCATTCATAAATATATAAATAAAGAATATATTGAAACAGAAATAGAAGACACTCTTGTTAAAATAAAAAATAATATAGATATTATTTCTAATACAAATATTAATCTTGGAAGTGATACATTGGATTTTCCAATAAATTCTAAAATTATTGAAATAAAAAGAGGAAATAATGTGATTATGTGGAATAAAATACAATATTTCTTTCAACTTGAAGAATTAATAATAGATACTTTAAACATATGTATATTTTATACTGTATTTTCAAATCAAACTTTAAAAAAAATATCTATTATAAATTCTCCAATCTTTAGTTTTGAGTTTTTACAATATTTTCCAAATTTGGAAGAATTATATTTTAATGGTATTTGGATGAATAATTCTGATTTAAATAATTTAAAACGTATAAATCATAAAATAAAAAAAATACATTTAAAAAACGTAGGAGCATTTAAGTTAATAATGTTTGATTTACGAACATATTGTAAAGAAAAAAATATTGAATTTATTAGTGAATAAATACACTTTAGATAAATTCATAAAAAATAAATTTTATTTTTTTATTGTATGAATTCGAATTTATTCTCTTAATCTCAATAATTGGATAAAATCATCCTTTACATTTACATTATGTATATTCGGCAAATTATAATTATATTGAACTTTCATTAAACTGGAAGTATTTTTTACGTTTGATTTATTATTTGTCACTTGCAAATGAGGCATCTTCTCAATAGGTTCGCTAATAGAGCGTAAACTTTGAAGTCCTGATTGTGCTAATGTAGTTGACATAATAATAAATTGTTAATTAAATTTGTGGGTTTATGATTCATAAAATAACATATTGGATTGCTATCAATTTTTTGTATTTTCGATAAAAAAATATGCCATATGCACAATTTTTATATTTTATTGTATATGTATTATTTTTATAGTTTTATAAATTATGAGCGAATATCAGAGTTAACATTTAAACTATTCATATAATCTTCTACAAAATATGGTTTTAAATGTGGATATAATAAATCCAAGAAATCCATTGCAAATTCGTCTTCAAAATAATATGTTGTACACATACTCCATAATTCTTTTTCATCATATTTACCAATTTCTCCTTCATCCGTATTAAATATGGATTCAGGTCGAAGACAATGCTCAAATACATAATCTGTCGTCTCATTTATTCTTCTAATCACTTCGGGATTACGAAAATCTAATAGTTTCCATCCACCCCACTTCATTTCTATATTATCTTTAATTGCGCGTATTAATGCTTTGCAAATACGTGATTTTACACGACTAATTTCATAATCAGTCATTGGTACAATACTTTTTTCATCAGATAAATAAACAACGTCGTTAATATCTTGTTCACTGTATAATGACATTTTGGTACTGGATGCTGTTAAATTGATAATTGATAATTTTATTTTTACTACGAAAAAAATAAAAATAAAATACAATCAATTTTTTACTTTTTTATTTATATAATCCATTTCCATAACTTCGATAAGGTACCACATTTGCATTATATGGAAAATACTCTTCAGGTGCATTCATACTTAAATAAATCGGGTCTGCATAATTATAGTCATCGGGGTATAATACCAATTCAGATAAATAACTGCGAATATGTTCATATGGAACAACATATTCGGCCAAAATGTCAAATGTAAGTAATCCTAATATACGACCTATATGTTGTTCTCCACGACTATTATGCATCATGGGGTCTGAACAACATATATTCCATAATTCATATTGTGTCAAGAAAACTCGTTTATTACATGTTTGTGGGGTTACTTGCGATGAGACGCTCATATCCGACATTATATCTGATAACTCATCCATTGAATTATACATATTATATGGACTACTCATATCTACCAACGATTCAAATATATCATCTACAAATTCGTTTATTGTATTTATTACTTTATAATGACGGAAATCAATTACCCAGCGTGAATATGCAGCTTGTTGTTCTATGCACATTCTTATGGCAGCTTTACAAATTCGCGATTTAACGCGGAGAACATTATCACTATTCATTGGAACGGGTTCATATGAAATGCCATCATAAATAGGGCAGATTTCGGAATACATTTTTCGTTTGGATAGTTTATTCACATAGAATTTTATTATTTGTATTTTTATAGTAAATAAAAAAATATAATCAATTTTATATAAAATATGAATACAAAATAAACTAATCTCTATTCATCTATTTTGATACACTGGTGTGTCAAAACATTTGAATCGGATATACCTTTAAGCCTAATTTTGCGATGCAAAATTAGGCAATTTACCTAACAATAGATTGTCAGGTAAATAAAGGTGAACTTTTATTGACAGCAAAAAATGTTCAGTTCTCGCGCAAAGAACATTTTTTGACAACATAACATAATATAATAAATAATAGTAACTTTATAATTTTTTAAATAATAATAATAATAATAATAATAATAATAATAATAATAATAATTTTTATGATTTTTTATATGTTATATTGTTGGAGTGGTGTGTGTAAACTATACACTTATTTACGTCCGTGACGACTATCGTACGCACGCCATTGTCTGGAGCTAAAGCAACCATTTCTATTGGCGTTACGTTCGTTTCTGTCTGCACGGCGTCGGTCAGCAGCAGCTGCATTACCGAGTTGTTGAAGTAAGTGTGAGTTTTCTGGGGCGAATATATCTATTCGGGTGATTTGGCCGAGCTGAGCAGCTTGGGGCTGAACAGCTGGTTGCTGAGCAGCTTGGGGCTGAACAGCTGGTTGCTGAGCAGCTTGGGGCTGAACAGCTGGTTGCTGCACAGCTTGAGGCTGAACAACACTTCGTCGCGCAATTGCTCTTTGGGCGACGGGCTTCTGAGAATTATTATTATTAGACTTAACCATTTTTAATAATTTCAAAAGGGGGGCGGGACTTTTAACTACGAAAAGTGCGGCGGAGGCTGTATAAAGGCTTTGAAAGCTTTGTTGAATTAATTATATAACGAATTATATAGTTAATTGCTGGGGTGAGACTTAATAATTGAACGTATCAATATATTACTTCTCTTTTAATACCTATACCATTATAAATAAAATGTATATCAATTTTTATGCGAAGTAAAAAAATTACAAAAATAATTTATCCAAATAAAATAAATGAATGTTATTACTATATATTAAACCCATACAATGAATTTCTTTAAACAAAAATATGTGTTTAAAGACAAATTTACATTTGATGAACGCTGCCAAGAATCTGCAAAAGTGACTGTAAAATATCCAGATAGAATACCTATTATTTGTGAAAAAAATGCGAATTCGAAAAATACGCCTGATATTGATAAAACGAAATATTTAGTTCCATGCGATTTAACTATGGGACAATTTATTTATGTAATTCGAAAACGGCTTTCTATTTCCAGTAATTATGCTCTTTATATTTTTGTGAATGGATTTATTCCTCCTTCTTCTGAACTTCTCATGACTTTATATGAAAGAGAACGTGACGAAGATGGATTCTTATATATGACTTATTCTTTTGAAAATACATTTGGATAAAAATATGGTGAATTATTATAGAAATGAAAAAACTATATTTTGGAATATTATTGTTATTTAGTATTATTTTTGTTTCTCTTTCTTTTATAAGTGGAATAGGGAGAAGTAGAGAAGGACTTACTACTTCTCCTACTGAAATTAAATGTTCTACTTACAAATGGGTTCCTAATACTGGGGTTAGTTCCTCTGGGTCATTAGAATGGTCAATGATTGATTTAAGTAGTGGAAAATTATTAATGAAAACAAGTTATCCATCTAATGTTAAACCTACTTGTAAAAATGTTATATTAAAATGCCAAAATTATGTGTGGATTTCTGAACCATTATATCCTCCCATTCCTATAGGAAGTAATACACCATCTACTACAATGACTTCATGGATTAAAGTGGATTTATCTGGAATAATAATATCAAGTGGGTTTATGTTTCCAAATAATAAACTGCCTGAGTGCGAGAATTTTCCTTCTCCTTCTCCTTCTCCAGTACCTAAACCAACAACCACATTACCTCCATGGAAAACATTTTCTTTAGGAATATTAAGTGAAACTCAGCAAGGAATTAATAATCTTATTCAAGCTGAATCTGATAAAATAAGGTCGGTTTCACTTAAATAAATTATTTGCATAATTCATGCGAATACTAAAAAAATGAGGCAACTTTTGTTAGCATCATTTTTCACCTTTTTGCCACTGCATAATTTCAGTGATTTTTTCTGTAATATTACCATAAATGCTAATATTATAGGTCAATGTGTGGCAACTTTTGATGGTATCATTATGGTATCATTTTTACTTTTACATTTGTTACCATAAATGCAGCGAAATATTTTTACTTTTTTGGGTGGCATTTTAAAATTCCAAAAATTGCCATTTTTGAGAGAGGCGATTTTATGCAGCGGATTTTATGCAGTGGAGATTTTCTTAGAAAAACGTGTTTATTAGCATGTCAGTAATAAACATACTTTTTTTACAAAAATATTTTCAAATAGTAAAAATGGACATTTATTTTTGTCCAATTTTTTTTCACGGAACGATTTTAGTTAGTTGTTTTTCGAAGGATTTCTTTATATTCTCTTTTATAAATATATTTTATATGAAATTCTTCCAAATTAATATAAAGAAACTCGCATTCGTATAAATAGGCTAACATAGATAGTGTACAAAAAATACGATGTTTATTGATTATGCAAGAGATATGCATAAATGCTGATGATGCAGAAAAAATGAGGCAACTTTTGTTAGCATCATTTTTCACCTTTTTGTCACTGCATAATTTCAGTGATTTTTTCTGTAATATTACCACAAATGGTAATATTATAGTGAATATGGCGGCAACTTTTGATGGTATCATTATGGTATCATTTTTACTTTTTATTTTGTTACCATAAATGCAGCTATTTTAAACTCTATTTTTCGGGCTCCTAAAAATTTTTCAAAAATCCTTCATTTTGAGGGAGGTCATTTTATGCAGCGGATTTTATGCAGCCATATTTTTCTTAGAAAAACGTGTTTATTAGCATGTCAGTAATAAACACTCTTTTTTTACAAAAATATTTTCAAATAGTAAAAATGGACATTTATTTTTGTCCAATTTTTTTTCACGGAACGATTTTAGTTAGTTGTTTTTCGAAGGATTTCTTTATATTCTCTTTTTATAATATATTTTGTAGAATGGATAATATAAAGAACATGGAGGTTTATATTTGTTCGAAGTATTTATGAAAATCGCCTGATTTGGAATATTTAATTATTTTTATTGGTAAATTAAGATGTTCAACATAATTATTTAATACGTCATATACTTGTTTTTCCTCTTTTTTACCGTTTGGCATTCTAACTTTTATAGTGTTTTTTGTACGAGCTGGAATTAGAATGGCAGAAACATATTCTATTGGAATAGTTGGAAAAAGAACCTCATGATTTTTAATATAAGAATCGGATATTAGTCGTTTATTATGTTTAATTAAATCTATTTTTTCAATAATATAATCTCGAATTTTTTGTAAAGATGGGATGCGTTTTAAATTGCCATTTGTATGTAATATTCTATTTTCTCTTCGTGTAATACATTGACCATAAGAAACCGAATTACAAATCGTCATTTCTAAATCTCTGGCAATTTCTGGTCGTAATACAATGATAAACTCATAATAGTTCCATTGAAATGTGGTTGTTAAACGTGGTAATTCATCAAATATATAATGACAATAAACAGCCTTTTTACAATATGCTTCTTTATCATCTGGATTCAAATCTTCAGAATTGATATATCCGCAACTTCGTATTTCTCCTGATTTTAAAATATTAAAAATATTTTCTATAAAATGAGTAGCATGCATAAAATAATGCCATCTTGGAGAAGGCATTTTCAGTAAAATATAATTTATATTGTTATGAGAAATAAATTATATTTGTTCGAAGTATTTATGAAAATCTTCTCGATAAAAATATTCAATTACTTTTATTGGTAAATTACGTTGATTAATATATTTCTCCAATTTTTGTTTATAAATAAGTTCTTCTTTATTTTTTTTTGGAATACCATGCGGAATTAAAATTGCACGAATATATTTTATCGGAATATCTGGAAAAAGAACTTCATGGCTTAAAAAATATGACATACCAGAATATCTTTTGTTATTTTTTTTTAATTCAATAAAATTTAAAATATGTGTTCTTAATTTTTGTAGGGGAGGCATTCGTTGCAATTCACCATTAGTATGTAATATTTGGTTTTCTTCATCCTTTATACACTCGCCACGTTGAACTGAATTACATACGTACATTTTTAAATCTTTTGCTATTTGTGGGTCTAATACAATAGAATAATTATATGATTCATATCTCCATTCTAATTTATTAGTATATGGAATACCATCAAATATATATTGACAATATGTGGCTTTTCTGCAATACGAACAATCATTTTCAGAATCTTCTAATTCAATAGAATTTTCATAACCATTACTATATATTTTTCCCGATTTTAAAATATCAAAAATAGTATCTTCGTCATCGGTAGAATGCATGAAAAAGTGCCATTTTGGAGAAGGCATTTTCGGTAAAATATAATTTATATACAATAAACCCACATAATAAAAATACGCGAAAACAAACTATATAAATATTAGCCTCCGATTATGTATAAATGTCTGAATTTGTATGTGATAAATGCAATTATATTACATTTAAAAAATCGCTTTATATAAAACATACAACTTCTCTAAAACACGCCAAAAATTGTATTCTTATAAATGTTCAGTCAAAAAAGAAAGAAGAAGTAAATGCCGTTATAAACAATATATATATTACACAACCTGCTGTTTCCAACACCAAAGAACCATGCAATCGTCAAAAACCATTTGTTTGTGAATGTGGAAAAGAATATGCATATCGCCAAAACCTATATCGTCATCATGCGACTTGTTTTGTTTACATACAAGCAGTAGAAGACGATATGGACGAAGACCCCACGCCACAACCACCACCGCCAAAAAAAGAAGAAGCCAATAAACCGCAGATAACACCTGAACTAATTCTTCAATTAATAACTGAAAACCAAGAATTAAAACAAATGTTGGCGAATCAATATAATGAGTATATGGAGAAGATTGAGAAACAAAACGAGAAGTTAGAGAAGAAACTGGAGAAAAATAATGAATTGTTGGAACGCCATCGAGAAGAATATATGGCAAACCAGAGCCAGATTGTGGAATATTGTAAACAGCCCAAACGGTCTTTTAACTTAAATATGTTTTTGAATGTACAATGTAAAGACGCAATTAATTTGAGCGATTTTGCGAGGGAATTAGAAATTAAAATGGCGGAGACGGAGCAGTTGGGGAAAGTGGGATATGTGAATGGTATAACACAAATCGTGATGAATCGTATGGCGGATTTAGGGGTAAACAAACGGCCAATACATTGTACAGATGTGAAACGGGAGACACTTTATGTGAAAGACGAAGACAAATGGGATAAAGATAATGAGAACAAGAAGATAAAGGATTTGATAGAACGAGTGGCAATGAAGAATTATAAGACATTGAGTATTTTGTTGAAATCACCGACATATATGTTAGATGATGATTTTGATAAGAAGATGCATTTGACGTATCAAGTGAATGGTGGATGCAGTTCGAATGAGGAACGAGAACGGAATAATGAGAAGATATTAAGAATGTTATCGAAGGAATTATTTTTGGATAAATTAGAGACGGATATAGAAGAGAAGACGAATGGAATGATAACCGCGAATATAACGGAAGAAGAAGGATGAAATGTTTTTATATTGGAAAAGTATATAAATAATTTTTATTGATTATTTATATAAAAATGAGAGTAGCAATTATAATCTTTGTTATTGGAGATAGATACATTAATCATTTTAATAGTAAATATCGTTCTAATGTTGAATCCTACTGTAAAAAATATGGTTATGATTTAATTTTATTAACTGATTTAATTAGACAAGAACAACATATGGACCGTAAGAAATTTTTCTGGCAAAGATTATTAATTCCATCTAAGTTTTCAGAATATGATTATGTTATTTCTATGGATTCAGATATTTGCATTAATCCAAACTCTCCTCCAATACCATTTAATGAAATTCCTGATGGAAAAGTAGCGGCAGTAAATGAACGTAAATATTTTGGAAATTATGAATGGAGAGAACGAGTACAGATAAAAAATAGTTGGGATAGAACAGGAAAAGATTGGTATAAGTTATCAGGAGAAGACAAATCATATAATGACCATATAAATGGTGGATTAGTTATTTATCAACCAAAATTTCATGGAAAAATGTTTGAAGAATTATACAATAATAACATCCATAATTATTTAAAATACCATCAAGATGACCAATCAATTATTTCTTCATTTATTATAGATAATAATTTGGTTTATTGGTTAGATGAAAGATATAATAGAGTGTGGTATTTTTGGAAAGAACTTATGTACCCTAATTTTAATAACCTTCCTCCACAATTAAAATATCAGTATGTACAAAATTTTATAAATTTAAATTATTTTACACATTTTACAAGTCATATTGATGATGAATATATATAATACTATTATAATAATATAAATAGTTATATTAATATTATTTATAAATATAATGAAAGTTTATATTATACATTATACTCCATTAATTGAACGAAAGTCACATATTATTCAATAATTACACTCTAAAAATATATATGATTTTGAATTTATAGAAACACATGATAGAGAGGATTTATCTCCTGAAGAAATAAAAAAATTTATAAATGTTAATATGGCAGTTATTTCTTTATTTCTTAAACATATTGAAACAATGAAAAGAGCTATATTACAAGACGATGATTTCATTTGTGTATTTGAAGATGATGCAATATTAAAAGATAATTTTCACCAAATTATGGATAATATTATGTCTAATCCTCCAAAAGAATGGGATGTAATATTTACAGCAGAATGTGGTAATTTACACATTGATCATAATCCTTATAGATTAATTATTCCAGTATTTTCTTCTCATGAACCTTATTTATTTGAAACTAAATTTTCTCGAGGAACATGTATGTATATTATTAATAAAAATGCATGTAGAAAAATATTAGACATATACAATAGTCAACCTGCAATTAATAAACCAATTGACCATTATTTTAATGAAATTTATAATTATAAAAATTTAAAATATTATTGGAGTGAACCAACAATAGTAAGTCAAGGTTCAGAAAATATTTTTAAATCAAGTATAAGATAGATAATTTAATTAAATTTATATATTAATATCTATTCTATACGTCTTATATGTAAGTATATTACACAAATAGAATAAAACTTCTATACTGACAATAAATTATCAGTAGAGTCACTGAATTATGCATAGCATAATTCAGTTTAAAGTCGTGCCTTATTCTATCTCTCTGATACACGGGTGTATCAGACCAGTAGAATAGAGGTTAATATATTTTATTAAAGAAATAATATATAAATAATAAATAATTATTATTTATATAACATGTCACATACTACTGAACATAATGGAAGATTGGCAAATCAAATAATTCGTAACTTTGTAGTAAGTCTACTTGCAGAAAAAAATGATTTATTTGTAACTTATGCATCTTATGATATAATTACGAATAAATTAGGTATTCCTCTTCATATTGGAAATAAAAAATATGAGAATGAAATTATCATAAATGAACAAAATTATAAACCTTACTTATATGATAACTTGTATATTAATTCAAATATTAATTTGAATGATGCATATATGCAAACACAAGACATTACTAATTTATTATATGAATATTTAAGAAAAAAATCTGTTAAAAATAATATAATAAAGCACAGCCCCTTTAAAAATAGATATGAAAATAATAATGATATGTTTATTCACATACGATTAGGAGATGTTATTAATAAAAATCCAGGATTAGATTATTATATTTATTCTGTAAAATATTTATTTAATAAAAATAAAATAGATAATATATTTATTGCATCAGATAGTCCTGAACACAATATTGTTCAAGAATTATTAAAATATCCATTAACATGTTTGATTAATATGAATGAAGTAGAAACAATCCAGTTTGGTTCCACATGTAAATATATAATATTATCAAATGGAACTTATTCTTCTACTATAGGTTATTTAGGGTTTAATACTGATGAAATAATATATCCAAAAGTAATTAATATATGGCATGGAGATATTTATATAGATGGATGGACTGAAATTGATACAAGTAAAATAAAATAATATACTTTCGTACAGATACAAATTATATTATAATATAATATAATATATTATTTAAATGTTTAATAACTGTAATTCTGAAACAAATGGAGAACTATTATTTTTTAATAGTATTAAAGATAATATAAGTATTATTTTTGATGTTGGAGCTCGAACAAATAGTGAATATATTAATTTTAATGGAGTAGTTCATTATTTTGAACCAGTTGATTCTTATATATCAGAATTGAAAAAAATAAAAACAATGAATAAATTCTCTTATTATAATTCATTTGGATTAGGGCATGAAAACAGTGAAGTATATTATTATCCAAGATATGAATCATTTTATGATAGAATAAATAGTTGTAATATTAGTGATAATTCTAATAAAATCATATTAACTATTAAAAAAGGAAAAGATTATGTTATTGATAATAATATTGAATATATTGATTTTCTTAAAATTGATACTGAAGGGTATGAATTAAATGTTTTATTGGGATTTGAGGATTTTTTAAAAAATATTAAAATAATACAGTTTGAATATGGGGGAACATTTTTAGATAATAATATAAAACTAATTGACATAATAAATTATTTAAAAGAAAATGGTTTTTGTAATTTTTCATATTTAACAAATACTGGATATACTCCTATATTAGATTTCACTGACCATTATCAGTATTGTAATATAGTTTGTTTTAATAAATTACATTTTAATTAATATATTTAATCTCTATTTTACTAATCTAACATATGAGTGCATTATACATATAGAATAAGGTATACATTTAACACTAATTTTGCTTTGAAAAATTAGTTCATTCTCCTGATAATGAATTCTCAAATTAATTCGTTTATCTGTTATAAATTAATAATATTATAATATTATAATATTATAATGCTTATTGACCTAAATAAAATATACGATATATTATCATTAAATAATATAAAAGTTACAGGAGCATTTCATATTGGAGCTCATGAATGTGAAGAACTACCTTTTTATCATAATTTAGGAATTAAAAATGAAGATATTATATGGATTGATGCTATACCTAAAAAAGTACAAGAAGCTACTAATCGTGGTATTCCAAACGTATATAATGCAGTGATTACTGATAAAGATAATGAAGATATTACATTTAATGTTTCTAATAATATACAATCATCCAGCGTGTTAGAGTTTGGAACACATAAAACAGAACATCCATGGGTATTTTATACAAGTAAAATACAGGCAAAAAGTATAACGATTGATTCATTTTTTGAAAAAAATAATTTAGATAAATCTAAATATAATTTCTGGAATTTTGATATTCAAGGTGCAGAATTAATGGCATTAAAAGGTGCTTCAGAAAGTATTAATTATGCACAAGCTATTTATTTAGAAGTTAATGAGAAAGAATTATATAAAGGTTGTGGATTAATTACTGATATTGATGATTTTTTAAAACAATGTGGATTTACAAGAGTGTTAACGAACATGACTTCTCATGGGTGGGGGGATGCACTATATTTGAAAAATAAGGAGTAAATATAAATTCTTTTGCGTTTATATTATTTAAATATTAGGTATATAAATAGTATAATAATGCTGTATTTTGATATTGGTTCAAACATTGGTCTTTGGAGTTTAGAAAATATTAACCTATGTGATAAAATAATTTCAATAGAAGCATCACCTATAACATTTAATAGATTAGTAAATAATTGTAAAAATGATAAAATAATTTTACTTAATTATGCAGTTTGTAATAATAATGGTAATGATATAACTTTTTATCAAGCAAATTGTGATGTTTTATCAACTATAAATAAAGATTGGTTAACAAATGATACATCAAGATTTTATAATCATTAATATACAGAAATCACTTGTAAAACAATAACAATAGATAAATTAATAGAACAATACGGATTGCCTGATTTGATTAAAATAGATGTTGAGGGCGGAGAGTATGAATGTATTACATCATTAACTCAAAAAGTAAAGTTGATTTGTTTTGAATGGGCAAGTGAAGTAAATGATATTACTTTCAAATGTATAGATTATTTATTAAATTTAGGTTATACACAATTTTATATTCAAAATTGTGATAATTATTTATTTAGACCACAAGATAATGATTTTTATGATATTTCTACTATAAAAACAAAATTGTCAAATACCATACCAAAAAAAGATTGGGGAATGATATGGTGCAAATAATTGGCATTTTAAATGAGAAAAGGTGTAAATAAAATTATAATATTTTTATGTGATTTTAGTTATTTGTGGTTGAGAATTTATATAATTCAAAATCGTATCTAAATCATATTTATGAAAATCATACTTGAAATAAGTTAAATCAATCATATTTTCCATTAAATCAATCATTTGATACATATCATGTTTTAAGTCTATTTCTAACGGTTCACTTCCATTATATAAATATAATCCAAATGACCAATTCGCACCATGATTATAACCATAAGGTTTGAATAAAACAAATGTATTTTTTAATGAATCAATACTATACACATCAATCATATACTTTTTCATATCTTCTTTATCATATTTATAATTATGTAGTATAATTTTATATTTGGCATCATCTATGCATTTAATAATACCATAGCCTTTTATTTTTCCTTCATAATAAAATTCGGATACAATGAATAATTCATTCGGTTCAAGAATAATAGATTCGTTTTGAGAAGACATGTTGTATAATACGTATAATAATAAATTACTTTTATTATCATAAAATAAAAAATATCTTGAATCAATTTTTTATAATAATCTTCTCTACAACCTCGTATTATTACTCACTGATACATTTTTTTCGGAAGTCTTTCACACAAGGAAGAATCGCATTATAAATCGGTTTGTTTTTCCATAATTTTTGTTTTTCTATTGTCCATGATTTTCGACAATTTATTCCTGAACAAGTATACCAAATACAGAATTTAATATCTTCTTCTTGATATTTGTATCCTGTCATTGCCCTTATTTCTCGTAACATGTTTGGATAACAATGGAAATCTATTGCATCGTCAATGATATACAATTTCAATGAAACTTCTTTACTATCCATAAAAACCATTGGTTGAGAAGATGGAATAGGATGTTCAAGATAATATGCAACGGCATTATCTAACATATTCATATCGCCTTTCATACCGCCATACATTTGACGTAACTTAATTGCGAGGACGCAGTCCGAGCTATTACCAGTCTTCAATAATTCGGCCAATGTATATGTTTTCTTACAAGTTTCCCAAATTGTATCTTCCAAAAATCCTTCTTCTCTACTAAGTCGACGAATAATGTTCAATAGAATCCAAATGTCTCGAGAAGATAACTTATAATATTTGTCTGCAACCATTAACCATACTACTAAAACCATATCTGGAGTCGCACATACATCTTCAATAAATATGACTCCAAGACGTCGAATAAATTCAACGGGAGAAGATTGAAGTAATGCTAATGCAGTAGTAACCGCAATTTCAGATAATCTTCTCCGAATTGCTTTCTGAAGATTGGATTTCAATAAAGCAGGAGGAACAATAAACTCAATTGTTGGAAAATCAGGAGATTGGATTCCAACAGGAGCAGGAATATAATAAAGGTCAAGTCCTTCTTTTGAAATGATGAATCGAGAAGATGGAGGTGCGGAATAATCGAAATAAGCACGAGCTTCTACGGAATCATAAATAAAACATTTTTTCGTGGAATATTTTTTCGGAGTTTTTGAAGAGAAGAAATTATTCATTGCGAGGTTTTTATTTTTATTGTTGAGAAGAGGAGAACAATAAAAATCAATTTTATGAAGAATTTTGTAAATTATTATATACATAATAGACACGTTCAATAAATTTCTCTTCTGTAAAATTTTCAAGGGCATAATTAAATGCATTCAATGCAATTTGATTTGATTTTTCAGGGTTATTTATAGCCCATTGTACTTGTTCTATTAAATTAGAGAGATTCATATTAACAGGAATATAATGTACATATGGAATTAGGTCATTGTAAAAATATTCGATATAAATACGGTCAACCAATAAAAGAGGTCGTTTTGTGAATAAAAGCCATTTTAATCTTCCTGACCAACCATTTCCTCCAATATCAATTAAATATTTGTATTTTGTTAAATCAGGTAAAGATAAATATTGCGGCACATTTTCATTAATATTGTGACCTACTGGAGATACATGAACAATATCCAATAAATCGGGATGTTCTTTTCCCATATTATATAATAGTGGACGCGTAGAATGTTCAGGAACATCAGACAACGGGGAATAAATATTACCGTACCATCCTACTTTATTAATAGTAGGAATATCATTTGATTTTGTAATAATAGATTGTTTTGTTTTTTCAAATGATTCTATATTGGCAGATGGCCAATTATAAAAAAAACAATCGGGGCCACAAAATAGTTTTAATACTGGTGTAGTTTTATTGTAACACATTGAGTATTCTTTTACATTTGGATTTTCATTCCCTCTATCATTTGTATTGAATGGCATATATAAAATATTTTCATTTTTGTGCTTTTTAGAACATTCATTGAAAAAATGAAAAAGAGCATTTCTTCTCTCATTATCGCTAATTAACTTACGATTTAAAATTAAATCAGTATGAACATTAAAAATAATGGGATGAAATCGTTCAATGCAAAAACCCTCTATTGGATTCACAGAATAACTCAACATATTACATATTTTTTCATAAAATATTTTGGGATTTTGTAATATGATTTTTTTTGAAACTGCAAATTGTGCACCAGCGCCAAAAATAAAACTCATATTTGTTTTTCTAATTCCAAATAAATATTCGTATGTATTCATAAGAGGTATACCCGCATGATGATTACATCCTGATAGATTACAATCAATTAACCATTCACTTAAATAATAAAAATTTTGGATTAGATTGGGATTTTTAATAATATTATTTAAATTGTTTATTATATTAGGAGAATGGTCAAATGGATTTCCTTGTAAAAAAATGGCATATTCAGGCAAATTCTCATAATTATCACATATATACTTATAATAAGTATGACCTTCTCTTCCTACATTATTTAATTTTATTTCATTGTATTCATTAGAAATTTCTTCTCCTTTATTATAAATAAGAACATGATTAAATTGTTTTGTCCATTCTATGTTTTCAGAATATCTTGCTACCACAATATGATACATTTATAATATAAATAAATTATATTATAATGATTTTAGTTATACGAATGCATGTTACATTCGTCGATGGAGAAGTCCATGAATACCAACAGCCATAGAAGCCATAAGAACCACACTAATGAGCTTTTCTTTTGGTAAACCAGCTAAAGCACGGCGAGCACGGAACGCTAAAACAAGGGCAAGTAAGAGAAGAAGACCACTTAAAACGTGGGCGCAAAAATAAGGGCACCAATGCATATTTATGTTATGTATTATATATTTTATAAATATATTTTATGAGAAGCCGCAAAATAAAAACATAAAGATAATTCCGCATAATGAATAACTGAATCCAGATAGAGATAGATATGATTCATAGAACAAAACGAATAAGTGAGTTTATGGTACCGCGTTTATTTGATGTTACATTACGCGATGGAATACAAGCTGCATCGCCATTAATATATACAACCGATTTCAAGAAACAAATGTTTAAGAAGTTAATTGAAACGCGGCATCCAAATGCGGTAGAAATTGGGTCAATTGTTTCACCTAAAGTATTGCCAATAATGGGCGATTCCATGGAAATGCACAAATATGCCAAACAATATTTGGACGAAAAGGGACTCGAGAGATATATTCCGCTTTATATGCTAATTCCATCATTTAATCAGCTTCATGTGGCACTTAAAGGCGGAGTTGAGAATTTCTCTTTCATTACTTCCATCTCAGAGAAGTTTCAACATAAAAATACGCGTAAAACATTGGCGGAAACAAAACATGAATTGGCAAGTATAAATGAAGCGATTCAAATTATTAACCCGTATTTTGGAACAAAGCTTTATATTTCGTGCATTAATCATTGTCCAATTGATGGAAAGCAGCGCAATAATTTAATAGCGCATGAAGTTTATCATTATTTTTATAAATATCATTTTGGGGAATTATGTATGTCGGATACATGTGGAATGCTTTCTTTTGCGGATTATAAGGAAATATTGGATAGCATTTTGAAGATGGGTGTTCCAGCAGATAAGTTGTCTTTACATTTGCATGTGGAAGAAGATAATAGGGCGGATATTCGTCGAATAGTAGATTATAGTTTGGCGCATGATGTAAACAAATTTGATGTGTCGGAATTGGCAACAGGAGGATGTTCAGTGACAATGGAGAAGAATAAATGTAATCCAAATATGTCGTATGAGTGTATACAACAAATAATAAAAAATTATATGAGATAATACTACATACCAAAGAAATTATTTGTTATAAGTGCATTGAAATATAGAATTTACATCATTGAAGGTGTACCCTCCCCATCTTTTGAAAATATGTTCATGGAGTATAGTCTTTTATGTTATCAATCCATGCGTTTTTGTATCCTTTTTTAAATTCTTTGTTAAATTGATAGGGACGATTTTTTGAAAAAAAAGATAATATATAATTATACATATTTATATAATAGTTATATATTTGTATCTTTAACCTTTTTTGTTTGAATGGTGTAAAATATGGTTGAATTATCTATCGAAAAATTGATTCATTAGAATCATGCTATTCATTTTATATAAACAATACCCTTATTCTTTATATAAAATAAAACACGGTACCATGTATAATTTTCCAGAAATTACTTCATTTTCAGAAATCACTGTTTTACCAGTGAAAACATTAATATTGATGGATATTGATGATACAATTTTACGTTATAATAAATCGTTTTCACATTTTTATGAAAAATCAAGAGAAATATTAGAAGAAATACATAAAGAAAATGAAGGCGATATTTTAGTTCAAGAAATAGCAAAAGATGCGCACGAATTGTATGATTATTATAAATTATTAGAATATAAAGATATTCACCATACAGACAAAGAAGGATTCGACGAATTACTTTCCAAACTAACTCCTGAATCAGGAATGTGTTATTTAACTGCAAGAACATCAAGCACAGAATCTATATCCCGTTTACAATTGGAATATTTGGGAATAAATGATATTCAGCGCGATATTTATTTTACAGATAATAAAATGACGAAGGGACAATTTATTGAACAACATATGGATTTATCGGAGTTTACAGATATAATTTGTATCGATGATAATCCGATGCAACTTTGGTCAATATATGCAAGATTTCCCAATATTCGATGCTATAAATTTGTGGAAAAAGAAGAGGTTATTTTGATGGAAGAGTCTTTGACTTTTTAGAGAAACACCCACTTTTATATAATTCTATAAACAAAAAAATATTATCTCTTATAGCGGCATATAATTCTGGCATATAAAAATATATTATATGTATAAAATACAATATATTTATGTTTATTTTTTCGGAACATATTTTTTTATGATTTGTCCTGTTTCTTCATCAAATTCTTGGTCAGTTTTTCTATTATCATTTTCTATATATTTATGTGTTAAAAGCGCCACAACAATTTCTGTCATTTGTTCAAGAGATGCTTCCATACGCCATCGTTCACCTGTTTTAATATTAATTAATTTGGCTCCTCTGGCATGATGTCCTCGTGGTTCATACACGATTTTCCATAACCAAGCATAAATAACCAGCTGCAATTTATGTTCAACTACTAATTGACTGGTACATTTAATCTCCCAAATATTATCGTTTGTTATTATATCGGGACGAGCAGAGAAGACAAACTTGCGTAATATATGAGGGGCATGGGCTTGAATATATTCATTTGCGGATTCATTTAAATCGCCATAATGATAATCCAATATTTGATACTCAATCATAGGTTTTTCATCAGAAGAATGAATCTCTTTTCCAATAGTATTACTAAGAACATCAATACATCGATTAACTGCTTCATCAGTTAACCAAGTACAATCTTCTCGAGGTATTTGTTTTAATTTGAAATATATTTTTTCGTGGACGGCAATGAAAAGATTGGTGAGATATAAATAATCGGCATATGTTTCGCATGTTTTTGGCATGTGTTGTTCTACCATTTCTCTCAAAAATGAATGTTTTTTATCCGTTCCTTGGAGTTTAAATCGAATCATATCTTGAATGATATTGGTTCCAGTGGGAGATAGTTGAGAAGATGGATGTGCATCTTCTTCGGCTTCTCCTTCTTCTCTTTCAGTATCCATATTATTTGGATTATTTAAATGAAGAGAAAGGTGGTCGTAATATATGCTTGGAATAGCAATTCCATTAATATCGCTAACATCTTCATGGAATCCAAGAGAAGTTTTAATAGTACTTGGAATATCAAATGCAGAATCATCGTCGTCTTCATTAATAATAATAGGGGATGCTTCTAATGTAAATATTTCGTCAACAATTGGCGTTATTTCAGAAAGCACATCTTCTCCCAAAAATGCAAGAAGGTCAGTGGGAGAAACACGGTGAGTAAATGCTTGTTTTTCATCGGCTGGTTTTTCTTCTGGAAAAATGGATTGCGGTAATCCCATGAATTCAACATCAGGCATGTTTTTTATTTCCGTTAGACTTTTCTTAAGAAATTTAAATGGACGGTCAAATGAATATTGAGTTGATTCGAGAAGATAGAGAGTATGTGTAGCACGAGTACATGCGACATAAATAGTATTGGGGCAAATATCATGCGGTAAATTTCTTCCGTGGAACTTCATATAATTATGATTGAAATCAGCAACAAACACATATTTGCGTTGACGCCCTTTTACTGAATGATATGTGGTGAAAACAACCTTTTTATCAATGACTTTGGGGTCAAGTTTGTCTGCTTCAATAGAAGTAGGCATATAACACGGAATTCCAACTTCAACAAGAGTATTTTCAATTTGTCGAATAAGTGAATCGTGGCGTTTTGTGCTTCCAGCTAAGACAAATATTTCTCCAGGCGATTCACCAGACCGAATAAGTTCCCTTATTTTATAACAAACAAAATTGCGAATAGAATGTATTTCGCGACGTATATATATTACTTGTGGGCCATCGCGAATGGATACGAGACGTTCTTCTCCCAACATGGCATTATTCACAAAATTAGCCATTGGTTTTGTAATACGATAAGATGTTTGTAGAGTACAATAATGAAATGTTTTTGTTTTTAAAAGGGGATGAAGAGACCAATGATAATCGGCGCGAGTTAAAAAACGGGTATCGGAGCCTTTGAATTCATAGAGACTTTGTTTATAATCGCCAAGAATAAGAATTTGGAATGGTTTTCCATAATCGAATGACATCTTTACAACAAGATGATAGTAGAGAAGTGAAATATCTTGGGCTTCGTCTAATACCAAAATATTGATTTTCGGGAGAGGTTTGATAGGCCGAAGTTGTTGGTCGAGGGTTTTTCTTATTCCAGCATCAGTATAATCGTATTTAAAATAATAGGTTTTGCATAGACTGTGAAACGTGTGAACTTCTATGTTTTTCATTTCTAAGAGTTCGATTTTATTGACGATTTCTTCTCTTAACATGGAATTATAAGTAATAAGAACGAAATTTTTGCGATACATTTGTTTTGCGGCGGAAAGAATAGTGGTTGATTTACCTGAACCAGCGCAGGCATCGACAATAACATTATCTCCTTGTTTTAAATAATCTAATATGATTTGTTGTTCTTCACTGGCAGGTGATAATTGTTCTTTTTGTTTTTTTGTTGGTGGCATATAAAATTATTATTTTAGGAGAAGCTAACATAATAATTAGAGGAAATTCTAAATAGTTTTATTTTATGGATAATAAAAAATTGATTATTCATATATTATGGACAAATAACATAATAGTATATTTCCATATTATTTATAAGATAATCGAGAAGATAATATAATCTGTTCGTACAAATGAAATACATTGATTTATTTTGTGGAATTGGAAGTTTTCATTATTCATTTCAAAAATTAGGATGGGAATGCATAATGGCATGCGATATAGATAATTCTGTTAAAAAAAGTTATATGAAGAACTATGGGCAAACACCATTAGATGATATTACAGAAATAGAACCATCGGCAATATCGCCATATAATATATTATGCGCGGGATTTCCATGTCAACCGTTTTCACAATGTGGACAACACAAAGGGTTCAATGATGAACGTGGTACACTGTTTTTCCACATAATGAAATTTGTAAAATATCATAATCCAGAAATAATTATTTTGGAAAATGTGCAGGGATTATTGTCTCACGATAAAGGTGAGACATTTAAAACAATAAAAACTGAAATAGAAAATGCTGGATATGTGGTTCAATATAAAATATTGAAATGTAGCGATTATGGTATTCCGCAAATGCGTAAACGATTATTTATTATGGGACTTCGTAAAGATACACCATTATCTGAAAAAATAGATAAAATAATGGATTTTACAGAATACGAAAAGAAAATCACATTGTCGGAATTTTTAGGTAAAAATTTTGAGAAAGAAGTTGCTTATACTATACGTTGTGGAGGAAAAAATTCTCCTATAAATGATAAACATAATTGGGATGGATATATGGTAGATGGAAATGAATATAGATTATCTATAGAAGATTGCTTGCAATTACAAGGATTTTCGGATTCATTTGAATTATGTGGAAATGCAAAAGAAAAATGGAAACAATTAGGTAATACTATACCAACTATATTCACAGAAATAATTGGACAAAATATAAATAAATATTTATGAATTTTGCAATTCATCTAATAAATGATTGAACCCTAATTTATAAATTCGGTCATCTTTTTTCTTGGGAAAACAAGTTATTATTTTTCTATGTTCATCTTCTCGAAATCTCTTACTGGATGGATAATCATCTGAAATAACAATGAGTAAATATTTAATCGGTGTATAGGAGAATGACCAATCATCTTGAGTCCATCTTTCACGGCATGTAGTTTTGCAGCTGAGTACTTTATAATTAGTAATAGAGTTTCCAATCGCTATATCTTCTCCAATAACAAAATCAAGAATATGATAACATTTTTTCTTTTTTTCATTGAATCCAACGATAATTCCTTGATTATCGATAGTTACTTGATATTTATATGAAATATTATTTTCGGTTAAATATTGGATAATAATTTCATTTTCTAAGAAATTTCCATTTTTCTGTATATTTTTCTGATGAATAGAAATCGATTTATTGTATAAATCCAATAAAATAGAATCATCTAATGGATAAATTTTACGTAATTCAGAAATAATATCTTTCTTTTTATTTTCTTGATTTTCTTTTATTTTTTCAATAATATATTGATTATTGAAAATTTTATTTTCAGATACGGATAGGCAGCTAAAATGCGTGGTTAATTCAGATTCGGGTTCCATTATAAAAGTAATAATATGGTAAATTACTTGTATAATATGAAAAATTACATGAAATCAATTTTTCATATTACTTATTATATAATTTTGCACGAAGAATTTTCAACTGTCGAATGGCTTTGTCTTTTGTGGTGCATTTGGCAAAAACGCGTTTTGTTTTACGATTACGAACAGAATAACAATCTTTTCCTTTTAGTTTTCGCATATAATAATCACTTTTTGCAGGTTTTTCTTCTGAATATTTCTTGCAACGTCTTGTTTCAGGATTTCTAAATTTACCTTCTGGACAAGGAGGAAGAGAAGATGGCATTATATATTTTGATTATATTTTTTCATACAAATGCCCAAGAAGTAGAGTTCAATACCATAAGTCGAATCGTAGTATTTCCATTTCCAAGTAATTCAGTAGATACGCCACTTCCAACAGTAGTCACATTATCTTTTAAATAAATTTGATTTCCAGTAGTATTTGTTTGAATAGAAACTACTACATTATGACCAGATATTTTTCGGAATAATAAGGTGGAACCAATCATGGATGTATTAATTGCAGGAAGAATGATAGTAAAATTAGTGGTAGATTCATTTATAACATAAGTACCATATAATGTATCAGTTGGTAACGTATATATTGAAGATGTTAATGAAGTAGAATATACTGCATATGGTAAATAAACACTTCTTATATTAATTTGATTTGGAATAAAAACAGTATCTGAAGTGGTACCTAACATAACTTGATTACTTCTATCTATTTTACTATCCGCACCTATTGCAGTTGAATGATTAATTATGATATACTTTCCACTAACATCACTATTATATCCAAAATATGAATTATAGTTACATACCCCAACTTGATTTAATCCAGCACAATATCCAAAAGCAGAAGAACCTAATGATTGTAAATATGTTTTACCATCATAACCATTTATATTTGACATTGAACCATTTAATGCAAATGCTCCCCATGTTGTGTTAAAACTACATGGGCCTGCGGTATTTGTAAAACTAAAGTATCCCCCAATAGTATTTGAGGTTAATAAATTTCCAGTAGCAGCATTAGTACTATTTGCATATATGTAATATAATGTATTATTTGTTATATTTATTGATGTGGTTAAAACAAGTGCGCCTGTACTTGAATTATAAGAAGATATGACTGCATATTTATAAGTAGTTCCATCTCTATAAATGAAATTATATCCAGGATTCATAGATAACCCATTTTTTATAGTTATAGTGGTTGTACCTGTTAGTGTTCCTCCATTATATGTTTCACCATAAGCTGAATTTATTCTTGGTGCATATATATATGCATATGTTCCAGCATTCATACTAACAGGAGAATTTAATGTAATTAATGTAGAATCATATTCAGAAGTAACAATAGTTGTTTGATATGTTACACCTACACCAAAACATCTGAAAAAAAATGTAGGCAATAATAGAGTTGGATTTGCTTCTGGAAAAATAGATGAGGTATCTAATACAATACTGGTTGAATTGCTTATATCGAATGTTGTTTTACCGTATGATATAGCTTCCTTTACATTATTATTTAATGCTTGATTTCCAAGAGTAAAATTTTGTGAACAATTTGTTTTAAGAGCAGTTCCAGAGGCTGGGCCAAATGAAACATTATTATTACCTGTTGATAAACTTGTTAGTGCATATGACCCAATTGCTAAATTATTTGTAGCAGAAGAAAGAGAATTAAGTGCAGAGTATCCAATTGCAATATTATCAGTTCCTGTTATTAAATTACTAAGGGTGTTTGTTCCAAATGCTATATTATTACTTTGTCCTGAACCAGTATATTTATTTAATGCACTTGTTCCTATAGCATATGTATCTGAAATACTTGAAGTAGATAATTGTATAGCATTTTGTCCTATAATAACATTATTACTTGATGTTGGTAGTAAATTTTGTCCTGCAGAATTACCAATAACAAGTGTTGAAGGGTATAATATGCCATTAAATAAACTTCCTCCGGTAACAATCCATTGATTTGTAACACTATTGCTTTTAAGTTTAACTGATGATTGAATTGGTAAATTAATAGTTGTTTTTGTAGAAATAGTAGAACTACTGGCATAATTAGCAAAATAAATAGATTGTCCAGCAGCTGCATTAATTACAGTATTAGCGGATGTAGTATAAATATGAAATGTATATGAATATTTATTAGAAGAAGATAAAGTAGGTAATGTAAGAGTATTATAGTTTGCAGTAATATAAATAGTTCTATTGCTATATGCATCTGTTAATAATGTTGTAGTTGGAGTACCCGAAGTTCCTGCAGTATTTAATTGTATAGCATTTCCTGACATTGAACCAGTTGCTGTATAGAAATTTCCACTAATTTCAGTATTTCCAATTACAGTTAATTTTCCATTAAGAGAAGCATCACCAGCAACAAATAATTTACTGTTTAATGACGCATCAGAAGCAATAAATAATTTACTATTCAATGAAGCATCTCCAGAAACAAATAATTTACTGTTAAGAGAAGCATCACCACCAACAAATAATTTACTATTGAGAGAAGCATCAGACGAAACAAATAATTTACTATTGAGAGAAGCATCACCTGCAACAAATAATTTACTATTGAGAGAAGCATCAGACGAAACAAATAATTTACTGTTAAGAGAAGCATCAGAAGCAACAAATAATTTACTGTTAAGAGAAGCATCTCCAGAAACAA
>JACCDI010284004.1_pt1 | contig 28061 bp, 30 predicted proteins | sample 7442791 | NCBI WGS metagenome assembly JACCDI01 (sample SAMN15323434, study PRJNA562643) | freshwater metagenome | isolation source: river surface water | place: USA:Blue River Watershed | collected 2017-08-15
AAGGGCGCGTGGGGGCGGCGGTTCCGGCTGGGGGCCGACGTCAGGCTGTCCTGGGGCGGCGGGGGCATTGTCTTTGATGGCACTGGAAATTGTCTGCATGGTCAAGTCGCTTTGAAGGGTGGCTGTCGAATGGACTGCATGCCGCCGGACCGCTGGCCTTGAACGGTCTCATCCAAGGCGGCATGGCGTTACCCTAGCGGAACTTGATATTCTTTTGATAATCCTTCGCCCGGATGGCGCACGCTTCAACTTTCCACGGGGAGCTTAGGGCATATTTGTTGTGTGGTTCTGACAATTAAGCGCTTTCTGATCGTCTGAATAAGACTTCTCGGAGAGCCGCGATCAAGGCCGGCCAGCATGGATTTCGAGAGGCTGTTGCGAGCGTGTTGTCCGGGGGCTCCTGTTCGGCATTCGTTAATTTGTGCGATAAATCATGCTGAAATGTTTGCAGAAGCAGGGAAGTTCCAAAATGTCACCGCATCGGCGACAATCCGGTGGATACCAAAATTATTACAAGCTCGATTCGAGGAGACACGATGTCAGCCCCCCAGGCTTACCGGCGGCCAGCGCCCGGCAGCCACGCCGACTATCTTTACCCCGGCTACGCATCGACGGTCACGCGTTCGCCGTCCAAGCCTCTGATAGTTCTGCCGCAATCGCTATCCGAAACAACAGGTCCGGTTTTCGGCCATGATCGGGTGCGTCCCGAGGATGCCGACCTGACGAAACAGCACGCCGGCGAGCCGTTGGGCGAGCGCATCATCGTCTCCGGGCGCGTGATGGACGAGGACGGCCGGCCGGTGCCGCATACGCTGGTCGAAGTCTGGCAGGCGAATGCCGCTGGCCGTTACCAGCACAAGCGCGACCAGCATGATGCGCCGCTGGACCCGAACTTCAGCGGCACCGGCCGCATGATGACGGACGCGAACGGTCACTATCGTTTCGTCAGCATCCGGCCGGGCGCCTACCCGTGGCGCAACCATCCGAACGCATGGCGTCCCGCGCACATACATTTCTCGCTGTTCGGCAATGCCTTCGCGACCCGACTGGTGACGCAGATGTACTTTCCCGGCGATCCGCTGCTGCCCTTTGATCCGATCTACAACAGCGTGCCCGAGCAAGCGCGGGACCGCATGATCTCCGCGTTCGATCTCGACCTGACTGTGCCCGAGCAGGCGCTCGGCTTCCGCTTCGATATCGTGCTGCGCGGCCGCGCTGCGACGCCGATGGAGAAATGAGATGAAGCACGGACTGACTCCATCGCAGACCGTCGGCCCCTACCTGCACCTCGGGATGGACTGGCTGAACACCACCGAGCTGGCGCCGGCCGGCGTGGACGGCGAACGCATCGTGATCGAAGGCCGCCTGCTCGATGCGCGCGGCGACGTGGTACCCGACGGCCTGATCGAGATCTGGCAGGCGAATGCAGAGGGCGTCTACGCGCACCCTGACGACGGCCGCAGCGCAGCCGCCGGCTTCCTCGGCTTCGGCCGCTGCCCGACTGACGACGCGGGGCGGTTCCGCTTCTCCACCATCAAGCCCGGCACCGTGCCCGGCGCCGACGGTCGAGCGCAGGCGCCGCACATCATGGTCAACGTGTTCGCACGCGGCCTGCTGAAGCAACTGACGACGCGCCTCTATTTTTCAGGCGACAATCACGACGACGATTTCGTGATGCAGCAGGTGCCGGTCGAACGCCGCGCCACGCTGCTCGCGCAGCCGCGCGCGAGTGCCGGCGTCTACGATTGGAACGTCGTGCTCGGCGGCGGCAGCGATGCCGAAACCGTTTTCTTCGATATCTGAATTCCGGAATCAGCCCGACTATGCCGATGCACGCCCTGACCGCCGCGATGTTTTCCAGTGAGGGCATGCAGCATGTGTTCTCCGCCGAAAGCACCGTGCAGCGCATGCTCGACTTCGAGGCCGCGCTCGCCCGGGCGCTGGCTGCAGAAGACGTGATACCGGCGTCGGCCGTTGGTCCCTGGACAGCTTGCTGCCAAGTCGCACACATCGATCTCGCCGCACTGGCGCAGGCCGCGCGCAGCGCCGGCAATCTCGCCATACCGCTGGTCAGGCAGCTGACCGCGCAGGTCGCCCGCATCGATGCCGACGCAGCGCGCTACGTGCACTGGGGCGCGACCAGCCAGGACGTGATCGACACCGGCATGGTGCTGCAGTTGCGCGACGCGACTGACATGATGACGGTCAACCTGGCCGAATTCGCCGACGCGCTCGCCGCGCTTGCGCACAGGCACCGCGACACGCCCATGATGGGCCGCACCTGGATGCAGCACGCGCTGCCCATCAGTTTCGGCCTGAAGGCCGCCGGCTGGCTCGATGCCGTCTTGCGCCACCAGCAACGGCTGCGCGAGATGCGCGAGCGTATGTGCGCGCTGCAGTTCGGCGGCGCGGCTGGCACGCTTGCTTCGCTCGGCGATCGTGGCCTGGCGGTTGCGCACGCGCTGGCGCGCGAGCTCGAGCTACCATTGCCTGACATGCCGTGGCATGCGCACCGCGACCGCGTCGCGGAGTTCGCGACCGTGCTGGGCCTGCTGACCGGCACGCTGGGCAAGATCGCGCGCGACATTGCGCTGATGAACCAGACCGAGGTCGGTGAATTGTCCGAGCCCGTTGCCGCCGGACGAGGCGGCTCCTCGACGATGCCGCACAAGCGCAATCCGGTCGGCTGCGCGGCGGCGCTGGCCGCGGCGACCCGCGTACCATCGCTGGTATCGACGATGCTGGCCGGCATGCAGAACGAACATGAACGCTCGCTCGGCGGCTGGCAGGCCGAATGGGACACGCTGCCCGACATCGCTTCGCTGTGCGCGGCCGCGCTGACGCAGATGCGCGACGTGGTCGAGGGACTGGTCGTTGACGCCGCGCGCATGCGTGCCAACATGGACGCCACGCACGGGCTGGTGATGGCCGAGGCGGTGGCGCTTGCGCTGGCGCCGCACACCGGCCGTGCGCAAGCGCATGAAATCGTCGAGGCCGCCTGCCATACTGCGCTGTCGGAACGACGGAGCTTGTTGCAGGTGCTGCAGTCCAACAAGGCGGTGACCGACGCGCTCTCGCCGGACCGGCTTGCCGCGCTGTTCGATCCGCTCGCTTATGCCGGCGAGTCCGGCGCCTTTGTCGACCGGGTTCTCGATGCCCACCGTCGGCGCAAGTCCTGACAGAATTTTTTCTGGAGCAACGATGCCCTTCGCGGATACTGGAAAAGGCAGTTTGCATTACGAGATAGATGGCGCCGACGATGCGCCGGTGCTGGTGCTGTCGAACTCGCTCGGCACCACGCTCGACATGTGGCTGCCGCAGATGCCGGCGCTGGTCGAACATTTTCGCGTGCTGCGCTATGACACGCGCGGCCATGGCGAATCCGAGGTCACGCCCGGCCCCTACACGATCGCGCAGCTCGGCGGTGACGTGCTCGCGCTGCTCGACCACCTGAAAGTGCCGCGTGCGCATTTCTGCGGACTGTCGATGGGCGGCATGACCGGCATCTGGCTCGGCATCCATGCGCCGAACCGCGTCGACCGGCTGGTGCTATGCAATACCAGCGCCGCGATCGGCGTGCCCGAGATGTGGAACGCGCGCATCGCGCAGGTGCGGCAGGGCGGCATGCAGTCCGTGATACCCGCCGTGCTCGAGCGCTGGTTCACGCCGGATTTCCTGTCGCATGCGCCGGCCCAGGTCGAGCGCGTGAAGGCGATGCTGGCCAATTCTTCCGTCGAAGGCTACGCCGCCAATTGCGCGGCGGTGCGCGACATGGACCAGCGCGCCGACCTTGGCCGCATCGCCGCGCCGACGCTGGTCATCGGCGGCAAGCATGACAAGTCCACTCCGCCGGAGCATGGCGAGCTGATCGCGAAGTCGATCCCGGGCGCGCGCTATGTCGAGCTGAACGCGGCCCACCTGTCGAACTGGGAAGTGGCGCAGGCCTTCACGCAGCAACTGCAGAATTTCCTTCTCTCGTAAGCGAGTGCCGATGGACGAAGAACAACGCTATGAAAACGGCATGGCGCTGCGGCGCGCGGTGCTGGGCGACAAGCACGTGGACCGCGCGCAGGCCAACCTGAACGAGTTCAACGAAGATTTCCAGAACCTGATCACGCGCTATGCGTGGGGCGAGATCTGGACGCGGCAAGGATTGCCGCGCCATACCCGCAGCTTGATGACGATCTGCATGATGGTCGCGCTGAACCGCGAAGAAGAGCTGAAGCTGCACCTGCGCGCTGCCGCCAACAATGGGGTGTCGCGCGAGCAGGTCAAGGAGGCGCTGCTGCAGACCGCGATCTATTGCGGCGTGCCTGCGGCCAACTCGGCATTCGCGCTCGCGCAAAAGGTGTTTGCCGAGATCGACGCAGGGCCGGCTTGATTAAGGTACACCGACGCCGACTTTAGCCCGCGCCTCGAGATCGTGTTCAGCCTGCTGCCGCTGAACGGCAACGACGTCTGGCCGCATGCGGGCACCGCGCTGCTCGGCGCTGCTTCGGGGGGTAGGGAAGCCAGCGGGTGAATGCATGACGCCTACTCCAGGGTCAGCATCGGCAGCCAGTTCGTCACCGCGTCGGCGTCGTTGAATTCCCTGTCCTTCAGCGGGCGCTTGCGCTCCTGTGGTGGCCGACTGTCCGGGACGATGAAGGGCTCCATGTCTATCTCGAACAGCTTGCCGAGCAGCTTGTCGCCGTCGCGCCTGAGCTTGTAATACAGGCCGTTGAACGGGTTCATGTGCAGGTCTTTCGGTTTCGAACGCATGAACATCAGCGCGTATTCGAGCGGCAGCAAGTCGTCTTCGCTGACGATCGATTCCTCGTTCTTGACCGGGAACCAGCACAGCCGCTGCCAGGATCCGGTCAGGCAGCGGAACGGGCGCATCGCGAGGAAGTAGTCCTGCATCACGTCGTCCATCTCCACCCTGAACGCGCTCTTGCCATTGCCGGCGTCGGAGAAATGCACCTTGCCGATCACATGCCGCTCGCCGGCTGCGTTCGACAGCACGATCTGTCGCGTGCCAGTCAGCGCTGCGGCGCTGCTTGACCCGACCGCAAGCAGCAAGGCGAGCGCTAGCAGCGCACGGGTGGCCATCCGGATTCCCATCGTCCCCTCCGTATTTTTTTGTGCAGGAAAGTATACGCTGACCACCCGTGTGGCATCGGTTATAGTCTGCGCTCTCAACAGGAGGATCAATGGAAGCGGGCAAGGCTCTTCGTTTCGCGGTGGTTGGCGCGGGTTCGGTCGGTTGCTATTTCGGTGGCATGCTCGCCCGCGCCGGCACGCCAGTCACGCTGATCGGCCGCGCCGCGCATGTCGACGCGATCCGCGAGCGCGGCCTTCGCCTCGACACGCAGGGCTTCGACGAAGTGGTGCAGGTCGAGGCCAGCACTGACGTCGCTGCCGTGGCCGGCGCCGACGTCGTGCTGTTCTGCGTGAAATCCACCGACAGCGAAAAGACCGCGCGCGAGATCGCGCCCTTCCTAGCCAAGGATGCCGTGGTGCTGTCGCTGCAGAATGGCGTCGAGAACCCGGACATCATCCGTTCCGTGCTGCCGCAGCGCGTGATCGCATCCGTTGTGTACGTGGCGACCGAAATGGCCGGCCCCGGCCACCTGAAGCACCACGGGCGCGGCGAGCTGGTGATCGATGACGCTCCACAGGGGCAGGCCATTGTCGACGCCTTTGCGCACGCCGGCGTTCCGGTGCAAATGTCGGACAATGTGCGCGGCGCGCTGTGGGCGAAACTGATTGTCAACTGCGCGTACAACGCGCTGTCGGCGGTCACGCAGAAGCCTTATGGCAGGCTGGTCGAGGTCGATGGCGTGCCTGAACTGATGGCAGCGGTGGTCGACGAATGCCTGCGCGTCGCGCAGGCCGATGGCGTCACCGTGCCCGGCGATGCGCACGAGGCGACGCGCCGCATCGCGCAGACGATGGCAGGGCAGTATTCATCGACCGCGCAGGATGTCGCGCGCGGCAAGCCCAACGAGATCGATTACCTGAACGGCTATGTGGTGCGGCGCGGCCGCGCGCACGGCATCGCCACGCCGATCAACCAGACCCTGCTCGCGCTGGTGAAGCTGGTCGAGACACGCTGAAGGAGATGCCGATGACGGAGCAGGAATTCAGGGCGCTGCTGGCTGCAGAGGGCATTGCCACCGTGGTGCTGGTCGAGCGCGAGCCGGGTGAACTTGGCACGCACACGCATCCGTTCGAGGCGAGGGCGCTGATACTCGATGGCGAGATCACCATCGTATCCGCCAACGGCGAGCAGCGTTGCGGGCCCGGCGACAGCTTTCATCTCGCCGCCGACGAGCCGCATACGGAAAGCTACGGCCCGCGAGGCGTCAGGTATCTCGCAGGCCGCAAGTAGGCGGCAGGCGCTTCAGGTCGGTAGCGCCGTCGTGCCGTTCAGCTGGTCGATGCGGACGAAAGCCTTGCGCGCATGGGCGAGCAACTGGCGGTCGGTCGGATGATCGACGGTTTCGACGCCGACGATCTTCGCCGCGACTTTCGGGTCATGTTTGTCGGCGTGGCGCACCAGTTCCAGCTTTGCCTTGCCCGGGCCGACGACCAGGATTTCCTGCGCGTTGGCGACGGCGTCGATCACGGCGTGCAGGTAGGTCTTGTCGGAATCCGAATGACCGGCGCCGGTTGATCCGGATTTGTGATGCAGGTGCGGGTGGGTGGACTTCGTCTTCACGACCTCGGATTCGCTTGCCTCGGCGTCGAAATGAATGACGTGGGCTTCGCTGTGGTCGATCCAGACAACTGCATGATTGAAAGACATACTGGCTCCTGTGAATAACTACAGCCAGTATTCCTTTTATACCCGTCGAGGGTCATTGACCTGAATCAAAAAATGCCGGGGGATTATTCCCGGCATTTTCTTTCGTGCGACACGGATTATCTTCAGCCGATCAGGTCGACGCGGCCGTTCAGGTCCATGATGCCGGTGATCACCGACAGCTTCGGCTGGCGCGCATTGACTTCCTTGCGGAAGGCCATCAGCGCCTCGGCATGGGTGACGGTTTCGGACTCGCGCTCCGCGACCTTGTCGGCGCCGAACGCGAGCTTGGCCGCGCCGCAATCGCGGTGCGTCAGCGCGACCACGCGCTTGATGTGATGCAGGCCGACCGTGATCTCGAGGTTGTCCCAGAAGGTCTTGTGCCAGGGCGCGAACTTCGGATGGATCGCGGCGAGCGGGCCGCCGGCCACCACGAACTGGCTGTAGTTGTCGCCCAGCTTCTCGCGGTCGACGCCCGACAGCAGTCCCATGTACTGCCAGCTCAGCGTGGTGAAGCGCGGGTCGATGCAGTTGATCAGCATCGCCTCATAGTTGCCGCCGCCGGCCTCCGAACGGCCCGGCACGAAGCCGATCAGACCGCCGGCCAGCATGGCCGCGCCGGTCGCGAGGAACTGGCGTCGCGAGGTGCCGCCCGCGATGGCCGACGGCGAGCAGCAGGGGCAATCCGCCGCGTGCAGCTCATCGGCCAGCGATTGAAGGATCTTGTCCGACATGGTTCTCTCCTATTTGATGATGTGTCCGCAGGCTTGCAGGCCTGCGGCGGCGATATGGATAAAAAATTAATAACCAGCCCGCAAGCGCCGGCCGGTGCCTCTTCCACATCGGTCAATCGGAAGCAGGCCTGCTGAACATGAGTCCGTTTGATTATATTTTTGCGCCGGACTCCAGAAATCCGCGCTCGGTTCGATAATGAACAACGAGGATTTATCTGTAAACCGGCACGAGTGTAACGCAGGCCGGGCTGCATGAATCAGATACACGTTTGACAACCTTGCCGGCTTGGCCAGGGGCGTTCAGCAAAGGACTGCCATTATGAAAATCCAAAAATTCGGTTTCATCGCCGTCGCACTGTCGCTGGCCGGTACGCCCGCGCTCGCCGATGACGCCCACCACGCGGACCATGGCGCTACGGCTGCCAAGCCTGCCGCTGCGCCAAAATCCGATGCACAGCCGCCGGCTGCTGTTGTTGAGGCTGCCGTCGCGGCGAAGGACGAAGCCAGCGCCAAGCCTGCACCCCGCAAGCACAAGCGCAAGAAACAGAAAGCCGAGGCCAAGCCTGCAGAGTCCGGAAAACAGCAGGATGCAGCGCACGCCGATGCCGGGCACACGGACGCCCATGCCGTGCCGGTTCCGGCACCGGTTGCGCCCGCCGCTCGCGTCCGGGTGAAGAGCAGGGCGGCGGCTGCGTCGGCAGTGGCTGCGGCCCAGGCCGCGGATGCGCAAAGCGACCCTGCTGCGTCAGCCGACCCGGCGGCGCCGGATTCTCATGCTTCGCACCATGCGGCCACCACCGACGCACCGGCTGCTGCGGCTGCTCCGCAGGATGCGCATGACGCGCACGATGCACCGCCGGTACCGGCCGCCATCGAGCCGACCCGGCGCGCTCGCGTGAAGGGCTCGATGGCCGCCATGCCTGCGCCGGTCGCCGCGCCTGTCTCCGTCGTTGAAGCGACGACGGCCGATGCACATGAAGCGGCCCACATGGCCGAGGCCAGCGCGCCCGCGAAAACCGACGCCATCCCTGATGCGGCGCCCGCCGTCGCCGAGACGCGCGCCGCCGACGAATGCAATCCGCCGTTGAAGGGTGAGGTCGCCGCGCTGTTCGACCGCTGGAACGCGTCGCTACGCACCGGCGATCCGAAAAAAGTGGTCGCCAACTATGCGCCGGATTCCGTACTGTTGCCGACCGTGTCTAACCGCGCGCGTTTCACCGTCGCGGAAAAGGAAGACTATTTCATGCACTTCCTGCAGCGCCGCCCGCAGGGCTACATCGACGACCGCATGATCGATGTCGACTGCAACAGCGCGACCGATGCGGGCCTGTATACCTTCCGGTTTGCCGACGGCACGTCAGTGAAGGCTCGTTACTCGTTTGCGTATCGCAAGATCAACGGGCAATGGCTGATCACCAGCCATCACTCGTCAGGCATGCCCGAGAAGCCGGAAGCGCCGGTTGCGCATTCCGCCGATCCGCAGCCCGTGGCCAAGTCAGCGGAAAGCGGTACCCAGAACAAGGGCTGGGTGCGCTTCCCCTGAAGCCGCACCAAGCGCGGGTTCGTCCCGCGCGGAAGTAAGCATGATGAATGGCAGTCATCATGCCGGGCCATCATGGAATCCATCGAACCAGCGTATGCTTGGACGCTCTGAGTAGATGCGCCCACTTGCCAGCCTGAAGTCATGAAGAAAAATCCCGACTCCGTCCGCGCGCCGGCCGGACTCGAATGGAAGCTGATGAAAAAGCTGCCGAAGCTGACCCTGATCGGGCTGCTCGGCCTGGTGGCGGTGTGGGGAATTGCGCAGGTCTGGCCGTTCGAGGGCGATCCGGAAAAGATCGCGCACATGCTGCGCACCTTCAACTACGTCCTGATTGGCCTTGCCGTCTTTCACGTGACGATGGTGCTGACCGTCGCGCTCGGCTGCTTCATCGTGATGATCATGAAGGGCCCGCAATACACATCGGATTCCTATCCTGTGCAAGATGCCGAGCGCCCGAAGCGCTGAGCCGACCGCTTTCCCTAAAATTCTGCCGCGTCAAGCCGATTCATTCATGGAGCGATTGCGGCTTGCCGGCCGCAGGCGCGTACGGAGAATCGAATGAAGCCTTTCGGAAAATTCATGTTGCTGCTGGCGCTGCTTGCGCCGCTGCCAGCGCTGGCCGGCTATGAGACGCTGGAAACGAACAATCCGGACATCGTCGTCAAGCGCGCTTTTTGCGTCGACTACAACGTAGGCGGGATCCTGGTAAACAAGAGCGCGAAGCCGTTCCGTGGCCGCCTGAAACTCGCCGTGCGTGACGAGGAGGGCGATATCGTCGGCCGTCACAGCATACGACTTCGCGCGAACCCGGAAAACGGCACGCGCTTCGATATGTATTACATCAACACGCTGTATTGCTCGCGGCAGACGCTGGAGTTCACCGTCGAGTAACAGGCCTCCTCAGGCCGCTGATCCGAACAGCCGCCGTCGCAGGTTGGGCGCATTGTCGAGCAGGTCGGCCAGCGTGAGCGGATCGAGCACGGAGAACCAAGCGTCGGTCGCCTGCCGCAAGGCCGATTTAAGGCGGCACGAAGGCGACAGCACACAGCGGTTGTTGTCCTTGCTGAAGCATTCCACCATGTCGAAGTCGCTCTCGGTCAGTCTTACCACGGCGCCAACCGACACCTTTTCCGGCGGCATCGCCAGCCGCAAACCGCCGCCCTTGCCGCGTATTGTCTGCACCCAGCCCGAACCTCCCAGCAAGTGCACTACCTTCGTCAGATGATTGCGCGGAATGTCGTAGGCGTCGCAAATATCGTCGATGGTCGACAGTTGATCCGGATGCAAGCCCAGATAGATCAGCGTGCGCAGTGCGTAGTCGGTGAATGCAGTCAGTCTCATGCGATGCCCGTTTGGTGAACGCTTGTCATTGCGTTTTCGTCCCCTCAACTATAACATGCGTCAAGAATGCATCTTAACGAGGGCGTAATGTCTTTGCTGAACATTAACGAGCCGGGCCTGCCGGGCGTCCAGCCGCTGTCGCGTCCGACCCGCAAGCCGGTCGAAGCGCCGCGCGGGCTGCCGCTCCTGAGGCTGGGCTTCAGGCCTTTCTATCTGGCCGCTGCGCTGCTGGCGGCGCTCGCCGTGCCGCTATGGGTGGCGGCCTTCTTCGGCGTTGCCCCGTTTGGCCTGCAGCCGGGACTCGAATGGCATGTGCACGAGATGGTGTTCGGTTTTGCCGTCGCGGTGATCGTCGGCTTCCTGTACACGGCCGTGCGCAATTGGACCGGCTTGCAGACGCCGCGCGACGCTCATCTGGCCGCGCTTGTGCTGCTGTGGTGCGCGGGCCGGATCGCCTTGCTCGTCGCGCCCCCGCTGCCGGGCGCGCTCATTGACCTCGTCTTCCTGCCGGCGGCCGCATGGCCGATCTGGAGACTGCTGCGCAAGGCGAACAACCGGCGCAACCTTTTCCTGCCGCTGATGCTCGGCGCGATGACCGTCATGAATGCGCTGCATTACGCAGGCCAGTTCGGCTGGCTCGACATCAACCCGCTGACGCCGCTGCGCAGCGCACTGCTGCTGGTGGTTGTGATCGAGTCGGTGATGGGTGGCCGCGTGATTCCGTCATTCACTTCGAACGCGGTGCCGCTGGCGAAGCCGAAGCTGAGGCCGCGCGACGACAAGCTGTCCATCCTGTTTGTCGCGCTCGCGTCAGCAAGCTGGATCCTCGACCTGCCGGCGCCGGCAATCGCCAGCCTGTTCACGGTGGCTGCGCTGACACTCGCACGCCGCGCCCTCGGCTTCCAGCCACAACGGACGCTGGCCTATCCGCTGGTGTGGATACTGCATTTCTCGTATCTGTGGATTGCGATCGGCTTCGCGCTGCTGGCCGCCGCACAGCTTGGATTTGCGAACGAGAGCGCGGGCTGGCATGCGCTCGGCGCGGGAGCGACTGGCGGCCTAGTGATCGGCATGATCACGCGCACTGCGCTCGGCCATACCGGACGCCCGCTGAAGGCCGGCACGTCCGAGTTCATGATGTACCTGCTGCTGCAGCTCGGCGCGCTGCTGCGCGTGCTGGCCGCGCTGCAATGGACGGCTGCCTACGGCGAACTGCTGGTCGCCTCTGCCGCCTGCTGGTCGGCATCGTTTGTGCTGTACCTCGCGGTCTACCTGCCGCGGCTGACTGCCGCGCGGGTCGATGGAAATGACGGCTGAGCGGGAAGGGAACATGTGAGCTTGCAACTCGGTCATGATTATGGGTATATTTCGTTCATGGCCAAGTTCGTCCGAATCGTCTTCGCATCCCTGTTGTGCCTGCTGCTGCCGCTGCAGGCGGGCGCTTCGATGGTGAATTCGACGTCAATGTCGGCCCGGCACGCGGCCCAGTTCAACGCAGGCACCCGCGCGAAGCCGCTGCAGTTGGCGCATGCGATCGGTGCGCCGCACCAGCACGGCGCGCATGCGCATCACGAGAACCTGCCAAACAAGAAGGCGGCCAAGCCTTCGAAGGCGCGTTCCACGAAGCAGGCCAAGGCCGAATGCCATGACGGCGCCAAGTGTTGCCTGGGTGCTGCTTCCGCACCGCCTTCGGATGTCAATCAATGCTTCGACCCGGCCATCGCCAGGGTCGCGTACATCCCGCACAGCGTTCCGGCTGTCGCCTTCATCACCGACGGTCCTGAGCGGCCGCCTCGCTTCCACGCCGCCTGATTCGTCCCGCCGCAGCGAAGGCTGCGGCGTCTTCGCGCGCAGACCATCCTGCGCGCAGTAGCAGGCCGTGAGGAGTACCATGATTACCCGCAAATCCCTTTGGGTCGCAGCGCTGCTGCCGGCCTTGCTCGCCGGATGCGCAAGCGTCTCGCCTGATGGCGGCGTATCGCGCATCAACCAGCTGACGCAGCCGCGCACAGGACAGGCCATCGGCAAGACCGATGCGAACGCACGCTCGCGCGTGAACGAATTGCTGGCACAGCCCTTGTCGGCCGATTCAGCGGTTCAGGTTGCGCTGCTGAACAATCCGCGCGTGCAGGTCGCGCTGGCGGAGCTGGGCATCGCCGACGCCGATCTCGCGCAGGCTGGCACGCTGCGCAATCCGCGCTTTTCATTTGGCCGCGTCAGCGGCGGCGGCAGCGTCGAGATTGACCGCTCGGTGCTGTTCGATCTCGGCGGCCTGCTGACGCTGCCAATGCGCAAGGCGATCGAGCAGCGTCGCTTCGAGCAGGTGCAGCTGCAGTCGGCGCTGCAGGTCGTGCGGCTGGCCGCCGACACGCGCCGCGCGTGGTTCGACGCCGTCGCCGCGCAGCAGACCTTCGCCTTCTTCGAGCAGGCGGCGCTGGCGGCACAAGCCAGCGCCGAACTCGCGCAGCAGATGGCCAAGGTTGGCAACTGGAACAGGCTGGACGAGGCTCGCGAACAGGTATTTCATGCCGAGGTCGCCACGCAGCTGCTGCAGGCGCGGCACCGTCTGTTTGCCCGGCGTGAGGCACTGGCGCGCGCGATGGGCCTGTCCGCCGCGCAGGTGTCGTTCAGGTTGCCGGATCGCCTGCCCGAACTGCCCGCGCAACTTTCGCCGGCTGCCGATACAGAAAGCCTCGCGCTGCGGCAACGCCTCGACGTGCAGGCGGCCACCCTGGACACCGAATTCACCGCGCGCTCGCTGGGGCTGACCCGCACCACGCGCTTCGTGAACGTGCTTGAGCTCGGCTACCAGAACCGCAGCGAGAGCGGCGCACCGCGCGCTGACGGCTACGAGGTCGAGCTGTCGCTGCCGCTGTTCGACTGGGGGCAGGCGCGCGTGCGCCGCGCCGAAGCCACCTACATGGGCTCGCTGCAGCGCGCGGCCGACGTCGCGCTGCGCGCGCAGTCGCAGGTGCGCGAGGCAGACTCCCTGTTCCGTGCGCAGTACCAGGTGGCACGGCGCTATCGAGACGAGATCGTGCCGCTCAGGAAGCGCATGTCCGACGAGATGCTGCTGCGCTACAACGGCATGCTGGCCAGCGTATTCGAATTGCTCAGCGATGCGCGCGCGCAGATCGCCAGCGTCAGCGCTGCGATCGATGCGCAGCGCGATTTCTGGATCGCTGACAGCGAGCTTCAGTTTGCGATCCACGGTGGCGCATCGTCGCCGTTTTCCCCAACCGCTTCGCCTGCGCAGCCGGTTCCGGCTGCGGCGGCGCATTGAACGAAGGAGACGAACATGGTCTCGCGAAGGAATTTCCTGATGAACGCCGGCGTCGCCGCGCTAGGCGCCGGCATGGTCAGCCGCGCCGCGGCGGCGTCGCTGCCTGAACTCGCGGTCGCGACCGGGCCGCAAACCGTGCCGCCGCCGTTGCCGTCGAACGGGCGGCCGTTTCATCCGGTGGTCACGCTGAACGGCTGGTCGCTGCCGTGGCGGATGAACAATGGCGTGAAGGAGTTCCATCTGGTCGCCGAGCCGGTGGTGCGCGAATTCGCGCCCGGCATGAAAGTGAACCTGTGGGGCTATAACGGGCAGTCGCCGGGGCCGACCATCGAGGTGGTCGAGGGCGACCGCGTGCGCATCTTCGTGACCAACCGGCTGCCCGAGCCGCACAGCATTCACTGGCACGGGCAGCGACTGCCGAACGGCATGGACGGCGTGGCCGGCCTCACGCAGCCGGCCATCCCGGTCGGCAAGACCTTCGTGTACGAGTTCGAAGCCCGCCGCGCCGGCACCTTCATGTACCACCCGCATGCGGACGAGATGGTGCAGATGGCGATGGGCATGTACGGCTTCTGGGTCACGCATCCGAAGAACCCGGACTTCATGCGCGTCGATCGCGATTTCGTGTTCCTGTTGAACAGCTTCGACGTCGAGCCCGGCAGCATGACGCCGAAGGTCAATACGATGACCGAGTTCAACCTGTGGGGCTTCAACAGCCGCGTCTTCCCCGGCATCGATTCGCTGAAGGTCAGGCAGGGCGACCGCGTGCGCATCCGCGTCGGCAACCTGACGATGACGAACCATCCTATCCACATGCACGGGCATGAATTCGTCGTCACCGGCACCGACGGCGGCTGGACGCCGCCGGCCTCGCGCTGGCCCGAGGTGACAGCTGACATCGGCGTCGGCCAGATGCGTGCGCTCGAGTTCGACGCGACCGATCCCGGCGACTGGTCGCTGCATTGCCACAAGTCGCATCACACGATGGGGCCGATGGGTCATAACGTGCCGACCATGATCGGCGTCGACCATCGCGGCATCGCCGAGAAGATCAACAAGCTGGTGCCCGATTACATGGTCATGGGTGACAAGGGCATGAACGACATGGCGGAGATGGAGATGCCGCTGCCGGAGAACACGCTGCCGATGATGACCGGGCAGGGCCCGTTTGGCAGCGTCGCCATGGGCGGCATGTTCACGCTGATCAAGGTGCGCAAGGACCAGAAGCCCGGCGATTACACCGACCCCGGCTGGTACCGGCATCCGCCGGGCACGGTCGCATGGGAATGGCAGGGTGAACTGCCGCCGCCGGCGAACTCGTCATCGGCGGGCAAGCCGTCGATGCCGACCGAAGCCGGCAAGCCCGCTACTGAACTGAACGTGCGCAAGCCGCATGCGCATGACGGAAACCACTGAAAGGAGGAAGTGCATGAACAAGAGCATCGCGCTGTCACTGCTGGTCGCGCTGGCCCTCCCGGCCGTCGCCGCCGAGCACGAGCATCAGCACGCATCGTCGGCCGAGGCGACGATCGTCGACGACTATGTGAACGCCGAGGTCAGGAAGATCGATGCCGACAACGGCAAGCTGACGTTGAAGCACGAGGCGCTGAAGCAATTCAACATGCCCGGCATGACGATGGGCTTTCGCGTCGACGATCCGGCAATGCTGGCATCGCTGGCCGTCGGTGACAAGGTGCGCTTCATCCCTGACAAGGTCAACGGACAGTTTTTCGCGAAAAAGATCGAAAAGATAAATTAGGCATGCATCAACCTCCCGGCGCGCAATCACCGGGAGGGGCGTGGTCAAACCAGACCGTGACCGCATCTTCCGATGCGCCAGCGCTCTGAGCGTCCATGGCCAACGATATTCCTGCGCCCTGCAACCCCCTGGATCCGCGTGCCGATCTGCCGCGGCTGGCGACCTTGCGTGCCTATTCCATCCTTGACACCCCGCCGGAGGTCGAGTTCGACCGGCTCGCCAGCCTGGCCGCCGAATTGTGCGACACGCCGATGGCGGCCATCAGCATGGTCGACGAGCGCCGGCTGTGGTTCAAGGCCACCTATGGCCTGTCGATGCACGAGATGGACCTGTCGGTGGCGTTCTGTACTCATGGCATACGACAGGACGGTTTCTATCAGGTACCGGATGCACGGCGCGATCCGCTTTACAAGGACAATCCTCTGGTCATCGGAGAGCCGGGGCTGCGCTTTTACGCAGGTTACCCATTGCGCACCCAGGGCGGCCAGGTGCTCGGCATGCTGGCAGTGCTCGACCGCCAGCCGCGCGCGCTGACGCCAAAGCAGCGCGAGCAACTGGAAACGCTGTCGGTGCAGGCGATGATCACGCTGGAACTGCGGCGGCGACAGCTGATGTTGCACCGCATGCTAGGCGAACATGCCGAGGGGCAGGCGGTGTTGCAGCGCCTGACGGCCGATGTCGCGCGCCTGGGTTACTGGCGGATGGAAGCCGCCGACGCAGATATCGAATGGACGGACGAGGCACTGGCCGTGATGGGCCGCTTGCCCGGCGAGAAGCTGCCGATGAGCGAGTTGTTGCCGCTGTTCGACAGCGACTGCCGGGATGCGTGGTGCAAGGCGCTCGCCGATTGTTTTGAATCCGGCGTGCCGATGGACCATGAGTGCCCGATCCTGACCGGCGGCCACGAGATCCACCTGCGCTGGCTTGCGCGTCCCGAGTTCGATGAAACGAAAGAGGTCGTGGTCAGGCTGAGCGGCGTATTGCAGGACGTCAGTGAGTTTCGCGATGTCGAGCTTGCTGCGCATCGCTGGCACGAGCGTTACCGTCTGGTGGCGCAGCTTACGTCCGATGCCATGTGGGAATGGGAAATCGGCACCGACACCCTCTGGTGGGGCGAACGCATGCGGCAGCTGCTCGGGCCTCACGCCGGCATATGCCGCAGGCATGACGGGCTGCAGCTGGTCCACCCGGAGGATCGCGCTCGCGTCGAGCGCGAACTGTGCGAGGCGCTGGCGTCGAACCGCAGCGCCTGGGACTCGAGTTTCCGCATGCAGCGGACCGACCAGTCGTACGCATGGATAGAGGATCGCGTGTACATCGTCCGCGACCACTCGGGCAAGGCACTGCGCCTGGTAGGCTGTATGAAGGACGTGTCGGCACGGATCGCGATGGAGGAAAGGCGTGTCGCTGACGAGCGTCGCATTCACCAGCTGGCCTTCTATGACCCGCTGACCCGGCTGCCGAACCGTGCGGCGTTGCTCGACCGTCTGCAGCACGCGCTGGCCGGCACCCACCGTCACCGGCAGCACGGCGCGCTGCTGTTCCTTGACCTCGACGATTTCAAGACTCTCAACGATACCCAGGGCCATGATACTGGCGACCGGCTGCTGCAACAGGTCGCGCTGCGCCTGCGGCGAGGCGTGCGCGCGATCGATACCGTCGCCCGGCTCGGCGGCGACGAGTTCGTCGTGCTGCTCGAAGAGCTGGGCCATGACGCGAAGGTCGCCGTGCCGCAGGCCGAGCATGCGGCGCAAAAACTGTTGGCTGCGTTCCATCAGCCCTTCGACCTCGGGGCGTCGCAGTACCAGTGCACGACCAGCATCGGCATCACCCTGTTCGATGGCAGTCGCAGCTCCATCGACGAACTGCTCAAGCAGGCCGACCTTGCGATGTACGAGTCGAAGCAGGCGGGGAGGAACGCCGTCCACTTCTTCGATCCGCGCATGCAGAAGCTGGCGATGCAGCGCGCAACGCTCGATGCCGACCTCAGGCGCGCGTCGCTTCAGCAGGAATTCGTGCTCCACTATCAGCCGCAATGGACGCGCGACGGCCGGCTCTCGGGCCTGGAGGCGCTGCTGCGCTGGCATCACCCGCAGCGTGGCCTCGTCTACCCGGACGAGTTCATTGGCGCCTGCGAGGACAGCGGCTTCATCCTGCCGCTCGGCCGCTGGGTGCTCAATAGCGCGTGCGCGCAACTGGCCGCATGGTGCAGCACCGGTCTGCCGGAAATCCGTGTGTCGGTGAACGTCAGCGCGCGCCAGCTGCGCAGCCCGGACTTCGTCGATGACGTGCGCGCCGCACTCGAGCAAAGCGGCGCACGGCCGGACTGCCTGAACCTCGAGCTCACCGAGAGCATGCTGCTGCGCGACGTCGACGCCAGCGTCGGCAAGATGCGGACGCTGCGCAAGCTGGGCGTGCGCCTGGCGCTCGATGATTTCGGCACCGGCTATTCATCGCTGTCCCTGCTGCGGCACCTGCCGCTGGACCAACTGAAAATCGACCAGTCCTTCGTCCACGGGCTGGACAAGCCGGGCAACGACAGCGCGGTGGTGCAGTCCATCATCACGCTCGGCAAGAACCTCAACATGTCGGTGATCGCCGAAGGCATCGAGAACAACGCACAGCAGGAACTGCTGGCTGCACTTGGCTGCGACGAGTTCCAGGGCTACCTGCACGGTCGGTCGATGCCGGCCGAGGACGCAACGCAGCTGGTCTCGCATCCCTGACGCCGTCGCGGGCGGCATTCATTTCCAGCGATCTTCGATACTGAACGGGTGCGCATGCATGCGCTGTCACGCATGAAAGCGCGCGATTTTATTTTGATTGCGATGCGGTATGCGGCGCGATTTTTCCAATTTTGAAAATCGATGTTGTTAAATGCAGATGCGCGCCGACTAAAAATAATTTGTGACATTTACGTGAAGATTGTTTATCTTTACGGACATAATCATTATTCAAATCCGGCGCGAGACGATTCTCTGCTGACGAAGCGCGAACCGGTTGCAGCCTATGCCGCTGATGCACTGTATCTCCGACAGGAACGCGCATGCCATTTGACCACTGCGCAGAATGCCGCCGATGCTGCTATATCGAGCAGGGTTATCCGCCCCTCGAAATTTCGCTGACGAAGAATGAAAGGCGGCGCTTTGGCAGCCTGTGCATCGAAACGCAATGCACCCATCTCGGACAAACCGGCTGCACGCTCGGCGATGACAAGCCCTTCAGCTGCAAGCTCTATCCGCTGTCTTACGACCCCGATTCGCAAAAAATTTATTACGACACCGATTGCCCGCTGATGCCGGAATACATCCGGCAGCTAAAAGAAAAAAACAGCGAGGCGTCGCAGCACCTGGCGGCGTGCAAAAAAGAATTCGCCAGGCTGGAAAAATCGGACGCGGCTTTCCTGAAAGGCAATTTCGAGGTCGATTCGGATTATTTCGAGCTCAAACGGCTGCCGCTTCCACGTATTCCGAAGGAGGTGTAAGCATGAATGGTGCATTGGTACATCTGGATGAATCGAGGCGCGCGAAGCGGGCCGAAGACTCGGAAGTCCATCACCTCGGCCACCAGAGCTGGACCGCGAGCAATCTCGTCGTCGAGAGCTACCACGAAGAGATCCTGTACTACACCTCGCGCTGGGACGCGCTGTGCCCGTACATCGAGGTCAATGAAGAGATGATCGCGAAGGCGCCGCGCCCGTTCGTCGTTTATGCCATCCCGCCGGACAGCCGTTTCGGCGTTCCCATCAATGACAAGTACGGGATGGTCGACACCGCGTCCGAGGCTTTCTGGTCCGACGAGCGCCGCGCAAGGAAATTCCGCGAATTCGACAAGCAGTACAAGGAGTTTACTTACTCGGAGCACGTCATCGCCGGCAGCGACCTCGACTTCGACGACATGATCGAACTCGGCGGCGACCATTTCGAGAAATACTGGATCGATGACCTCGAGGTCGAGGGCTTCCTCGACTACGTGCGCGACCTCGACGTGCTGGTGCTGCAGATGCACGCGCCGGATGGCACGCTGGTGCTGACCGACGTGTCGATCATCCTGCCGCAATATGACCAGCTGTACGGCAGCTTCTGCCAATGGAACCGCGACTTCAAGAACAAGTCGCCGGGCAACTATGCCTGCCTGCTCGCGTCGCGCTGGGCGGCGAAACACGGCCTGCGCTGGTACAACCTGGGGCCGGTCGACGATTACGGCTACAAGTCGCTGTTCGTGACCGACTACGAGCCGATCTATGCGCTGGCACTCGTCGATCCCGAGCATCCGCTGGCGACCGACCCGACCTCGCCGCTGAAGATTGACTTCAGGCCGGAAGACCTGAATCGCATCTATCGCGATGAAGCCGCGCTGAAGGGCTGCGCGGCCTGAGATGCGCCGTGGCAGATGCAGGGAGTGAGGCGGGGGCGCAAGCCCCCGTTGTCTTTTCCGCCTTGCGGATCAGTCGTCGTCGCCGGCGAGTTCTTCGTCGCCGAACACGTGCTCCTCGCCGAAGCTGATGTCGTAATCGATCGTCATCTCGTCGCCGCGCTTCACGTCATACAGCGCCTCAAGCTCGTCTTCCGCGTTGAAGAACAGGTTCGGCGTCTTCGAGTGGTTTAGGTAGACCGACAGGTTCACCGCATTCATCCCGATCTGCGGCACGTAGACGCGTCCGCCTTCGACCAGACAGAAATCGGACAGGTGCTTGCGCACGCTGCCCGGCACGTCCTTGAGTTCGGTGCGCGAAAACTTCTTCTCCTTGTGCGTGACCATGCTCCTGAGCGGCTGCGTCCCCTTCGGGAAGTCGCGCAGCGCGAACACGCCGACGCCGTGGATCTTCGATACGCCGAGCTTGCAGTAGACCTCGTTCTTCAGGTGTTCGTGCAGGCGTTTTTTCAGGTTGCCGGATGCTTCCGGGGCGTCAGCTTCGTTCTCGTTCTTCATTATGTGCTGTCGATACAGGGTGGCGGCGGAGGCCGGCGGGCGCATGGCCCGATCGGTCTTGACTGCGTAAGGCACTAAATTGTGCCACCAATCGCGGTCGCGACCTAGCATCGGCCTACATGGCCTCGAGATTCAGGCCGCAGCACCCTGTGCGCGTCCGTCGCCTGTCGGCAGCGCGTCGAAGCGCGCGCGCACCATCGCGATATGCTCGCGCAGCACGTACAGCTGGTCGGCGAAGGCCAGCGGCAGCTGCAGCGTGTTCACCGAGTCCTCGATCTCCTGCAGCCGGCGCCGTATCTGCCGTCGCTCTTCGTCATCCGGCTGCGCGAGCATCTCTCTCTCCAGCGTCATCAGCGCGCCATACCAGCGGTAGATGCGCGAGCGCATACGCCACTGGTACAGCGGCGCGACCATGCGAGAGGCCGGCACCACCACGATCAGCAGCGGCACGACGAGGATCAGGATGCGGTCGACCAGGCTCGCTAGCCAGAACGGCAGCCGCTTGTACAGGAAGGGCGAGCCGGACGTGTAATAGCGGCGCGCTTCTTCGCTCAGCGGAATGTCGTGCTCGATCGCTGCCGGAAACTCGCCGGCCTTGCGGTACATGCCGGGCTTGCCGTGCACGTCGCGCGCGGCGGCGATCAGCAGGTCCGAGATTGCCGGGTGCAGTCCTTCGCGCGCGATCAGCTCGACCGGCGTGCCCACCAGTTCGGTGTCCTGCGGCGGCAGGTTGCGTCCGAGGTCGAAGCTGCCCTCGGGCGCGACCAGCCGCGACAGGAATTTCAGCCGGCGCCGGTAGCCGTCGGCCTGGCGGAAGTTCATCAGCTTGATGCCGGGCTTGTGCATCAGCTCGCGCACCTTCTTGCCGCGCACCTGCTCGCCGGTGGCGAATACGGCGTCGACCTTGTGCGCGAGCAGCGCCGCGATCGCGTCGTCGCCGTCGATCTCGATCAGCTTCACGTCCTTCTTGCCCATGTAATTTTCTTCGAACATCTTCAGCGCAACCGCTGCGGTGCCGCTGCCGTCCGGGCCGATCGCGACGCGCTTGCCCTTGAGCTGCGTGAGCCGCTCGATGTTCGCAGCGCCGCGATAGAACACCATCACCGGCTGCACATAGATCGTGCCGAGCGACATCAGCCCCGGCGCCTTCTCGTCGTCAGCCAGGCCGGTCTGCACGAAGCCGACGTCGACCGCCTGTTTCCGGTCCAGCAGCATGTTCAGGTTGTCGACCGAGCCATCGGTCTTCCTGACCTCGACCTTGATGCCGTGCGATTCGATCAGCTTTGCGTAGCGCTGCGCGCTGGTGTAATAGCTGCTGTCCTCGGGGCCGGACAGGATCACCAGCTTGTTCGGGGGCGCCGGACGGATCAGCTTCACCGCCAGCCAGCCCAGCGCAAGCGTCAGTGCCAGTATCGGCAGCAACACGGTGATCAGGTCGCGCCAGGAAATCGCCCGCAGGCGCACGATCGGCTGTTTCAGGTAGCGTTTGACGGCGGCGGGGCGGGACGGGTCCATGTTGCTCACTATCGTTACGGGTGATGAATCTCTGCCGTCATCATAGACCAGCTATCATCAGGTGATGGAAGCTACATCGATTGCGAAACTGGCAAACATAGAGCCCGGCGGCGGTTCGCCGCTGCAGCAGAAAGCGCTCGCATTCCGGCGGCAGCACGGCGCCGAGCAGGCGATCGCGCCGGAGCCCGGCATGCACTGCATCCTGAGCGCGGCCGACCTCGCGCAATTGCTTGCCGAGGCCGGCGAGTCCGATCCTTTCCTGATGGCCGCCGCGCTGCTGCATGACATGCTGCAGTTCACGGACGTCACCGAGCCCGACATCGCCGCAGTGTTTGGCAGCGAGGTCGCGTACATCGTTGCCGAGATCACCGACAACCTGCGGCTCTCCAGGGTTACGCGCAAGGCCTTGCGCCTGACGATTGCGCCGCACATGTCGCGCAAGGCGAAGCTGCTCAAGCTAGCGCAGCTGGTGGCCAGCGTTCGCAACCTCGCCGGTTCGTTCGCGCCGGCTGCGTGGGATGCGCGGCAGCGGCTCGACTTCTGCGACTGGGTGGAGCGCTTCGCCGCCACCGTCGGCGTGCTGAACCCGACGCTGCAGGCCATCATGCTGGCCGAGCTGGAGCGCGCACGGCTTGCAGTCGGCGCAGCGATGCCGAAGGCTCGCTGACTCGCGCGCTCCGAACCTGCCCGCGTGTCCGGTACCGGTGATACCTTCAGGGTATCCTGCGATAGCGATTCGATATTGGACGCGCGCGATTCACCAGTGAGATCATCGAGCGTCGGCATAAGGCGTACAAAAAATCATCATCGACACGCAGCTAACTTCTCATCAGCCGGTGATGCGCGAGATCGCGCCCGGCCTGCTACCGTTTCTTAAGACGGCCGCCAGCGTCGGGCGCGGCTTCGACAAACATTAAAAAAAATTTCTGACGAGGTCTTCTTCATGTCGCTTGCGCTGATTGTCCTGTCCCTTTCCGCTTTCGCGATCGGAACGACCGAGTTCGTGATCATGGGGCTGCTGCCCGATGTCGCTCGCGACCTGTCGGTGACGATACCGATGGCGGGCTGGCTCGTGACTGGTTATGCGCTCTCCGTCGCTGTCGGCGCGCCGGTCATGGCGGTCGCGACTGCGCGCCTCGAGCGCCGGCATGCGCTGCGCCTGCTGATGGCGATCTTCATTCTTGGCAATGCGCTGTGCGCGCTGGCCGCGTCCTATGGCCTGCTGATGCTGGCGCGCGTGGTGACCGCGCTGTGCCATGGCGCGTTCTTCGGCATAGGTTCGGTGGTGGCCACCAGCGTGGTGCCGGCCGACCGCCGCGCATCGGCGATCGCGATCATGTTCACCGGGCTGACGCTGGCGAACATCCTCGGCGTGCCGTTCGGCACCGCGCTCGGCCAGGAGTTCGGCTGGCGCATGACCTTCTGGGCGGTCAGTCTGATCGGCGTGCTCGCGCTGGCCGGGCTGATGGTCTCGCTGCCGAAGGATGCGAAGGGCGAGCGCGAGACGCTACGAAGCGAAATGGCGGTGCTGCGGCATGGCGAAGTGTGGCTGGCATTCGCGATGACGGTCTCCTTCTCCGCCGCGATGTTCACGACCTTTACCTATATCGCGCCGCTGCTGGAAGACCTGACCGGCCTGTCGCCGCGCGGCGTGACGGCGAGCCTGTTCCTGATCGGCGTGGGACTCACGGTCGGCAATGTGGTCGGCGGTCGTTTTGCGGACAAGCGCCTGCAGGCGACGCTGTTCGGCGGCTTCGTCGCGATCGCGGCCGCGTCGCTGCTGCTGTCGTTCTTTGCGACGATGATGGTACCGACCGAGATCCTGCTCTTCCTCTGGGGCGGCGTGACCTTTGCGCTGGTGCCGGCATTGCAGGTGAACGTGATGAAGCGCGGGCACGAAGCGCCGAACCTCGTGTCCATCATGAACATCGGCGCGTTCAACATCGGCAATGCGCTCGGCGCGTGGACCGGCGGCGTGGTGCTGGATGCGGAGTTCGGACTGGCGGCCGTGCCTCTGGCAGCGGTGGTGTGGGCGGGCTTGGGAGCGCTGCTGGCTACGCGCCGCAAGGATCACGCTGTTGTGCCAGCCTGATATGGGCTCAGCGGATCCGCGCGCAACCGAAGGACTTGATTGGCGCGGGCTGAATGATTGTATCGGGCCCTCTGTCATTCGCCTGCAGGGCAGTTGGCCTTGGCGCGCTTGATTCAAATAACTTCTATCTTGATCCTCTGGCGGGATTGGCGAATTGCGTGTGCCAGTGTCGTGGTCGACTAAGGGTTTCACTCAGAGGAAAATTCTCTTTTGGCCGATGGAACACCTGATTGGTCCATCCGTGCTTCGATGATGGTCCATGTCAGTCGGCCATCGCCAGCAAGCGTAAGCTTCAACACCCATCCCGTGGTCGTATCGGCGTCCTTGAAGCCGTCGAACACGAAATTGCCCAGGCTGTAGAAGATCGGTTTTCCGTTGTAGACCTCGATGTTCTGCGTCACGTGCGGATGTCCGCCGACCACCGCATCCGCGCCGCTGTCTATCATCAGATGCGCCATCCTGACCTGCCGCTCGGAAGCCGTCTTCTGGTACTCCCAGCCCCAGTGCGGGTAGACGATCAGGAAGTCGACGCCTGATTCCTGTTTAGCCTTCCTGATGCCATCGATTACATAGTCTTCATCCAGCCACGCATTGCCGGGAGAGTCGGGCTGCGCCTCGAAGCTGCGAGGGAAGAAGCCATTGTAGGCCAGCAGGCCGATGCGCCTGCCCTTGATGTCGCGGATCAGCGGCTGGTGCGCGTCGCGCAGGTTGCGGCCGCCACCGAAGTAGGGAATATGCTGACGATCCAGCGAATCGAGCATGTCGGCGAACGCCGCCTTGCCGAAATCGCCGGTGTGGTTATTGGCCAGCGACACTGCACCAAAATATTTTTTCAGCAGCGGCAGCGCGCGTTTCGGTGCGCGGAAGGTATAGGGCTTGGACTCGGCGCGGCCCTTTGCGGAGATCACGCATTCGAGATTACCGATGGCGAGGTCGGCCTCGCGGAAAGTGGACGCGAAGCGGGCAAACGGATCGCGCCCCGAGCGGATCAGTCGGCCGGGACCGTCGGCCAGCATCACGTCACCGACGAAGACCAGCGTGATGTCGCGCGGGTCGGCGAAGGCAAGGACTGGCTGCAGGCAGGCCAGCAGCAATGCGAACCCGACGCAGGTTTTCTTCATGGCGCTACTCGCACTTTGCCGAACATTGAAAGAATAATTCCCGTCCCAGGTCGGACGAATACACCTTGTTCAGTCCGAAATCGATGAGCCCGGGCGTGCAGGACGAGGGCAACGGATATTCGGCAGCGTGTATCAACACCGGCGCGCGTTCATCGAGTTCATGCACGAAAGTTTTCAGCTTCGCCCGCGCTTCCAGCCACTGCACGCTGAAGCGGAAGCGCGTGCCGGCATCGACGGTCTGGAATGCGAAGACGTCGGCAGCGGGACGCACATCAATATTGTGTATCTTGCCGCCGTACTCGGCTTCGCATGCGAGTGTCAGTGCATCACAGGGAGCGGGACCCGCCAATCCCAGACTAAAAAAAACGCTGATGGCTGCTCTCATGGTTTCATCGTAATTCGGCATGAATGCCATTGAACGCAGCTTGAAGCAAATGAATAGCGCCGACAAGCCTGAGTGTTCCACTTTTCAGTGGATTGGCAGCCCTGCAGGAAAAATATCGGGATGGAATTTCAAGGTGCAGCTTTCCGGAATGTCGGGAAGCGGTGTGCGTGTCGTTTGAAGGCGGCTTCGCCGCTTATAACTCGGTGAGCTTTTTCTTCTTTTCGAAGTATTCAGATTCGGTGAGCAGCCCCTTTTCTTTCAAGTCGTCAAGTAACTCGATTTTAATCTGCAAGTCCGACTTTGCCGCCACTCGGTTCGAGGGAAGTGTACCTTCGCAATGTTTTTTCAGTTCCGCCAGCACCGCATTTCTCTTGTCGGCCTGCGATGAGTCGGCCATCACTGCCAACGGAATGCCGAACGGGCCGAGCAGCAGTCCGAGGCCCAGGCCAAGTCCCATTCTTCCGCTGACGTTGTCATCATAAGTGAGCGCGATTTGCCGGGCGTTGCGGCACTCCTGCGTATCGTACTTTTCGGTCTTCTGGTCGAGTTGATTGACTGCTTGCTGAGGAGTGACTGTCGTACAGCCGACCAGCGATACCAGAGCGACTCCTGAAATTATTAATTTCATAATTAACTCCAAAGTTTCAGTTCATCATACGCTGATTAATTCGATAATCAATAATGATTAATCCGATTTGAAAACCGAACAGCCGGATCGATATGAGATTACCAAATCGATTTTCCCGAAAAGCTTGGCGTCGTCCGGGCGGCATTTATGAAAAATGGCAATACGCCTGTGATATCGTTCCCTGGCATTTGGCGACAGTCGATCGAACAGCAGGCCAGATGGCCATTGCTGATGGCGTCGCCGCTGTGTCGGTCGTTCAGGGGCGGTTGGAGAGAATGATGCGCAATCGAGCAGCAACAGCGAGGGAATGGGTGGAATGCAGACGATAAATTACCCGAACGGCGATCAGTACACCGGTGAAATCCTCGATGGCCAATACCTTGGCACCGGCACCCTGCAGTTCGCCAATGGCGACCGCTACGTCGGGGAGTTCCAGGACAACCGCTACCATGGCGTCGGCATCTTCACCTATGCCAATGGCGACCGCTATGAAGGACAATTCGAGCAAGGGGAGTATCACGGCAAGGGCACCTATTTCTATGCCAACGGCGACAAGTACGCCGGCGCATATGTGCAAGACAGGCAGCATGGCCGGGGAACATTCACCTTCGCCAATGGCGATGTCTACGTGGGCGATTTCGTGCAGGACAGGATGGAAGGCGAGGGCATGCTGAGCTTTTCCGGCGGCAGCAAATACAAGGGACAGGTCCTCGATGCGCAGCCGCACGGGATGGGCGTGTACGTCTCACGCAATGGCGACAGGTACAAGGGTGAATTCGTGCACGGAGAGAAGTCGGGGCATGGCACGGAAACCTATGCAGACGGCCGGCCCGCCCGTCAGGGCGAGTGGGTCAAGGGCAAGTTCGGCGCGGCTGCATCCCGCAACGGCGATACGGCGCAAACGAAGGAGTAAGTGCCTCGTGATCCGTTGCGCCGCCCATCCCCTGTCAGCTATCGATCATACTGAGCATGTCTACTGAATGGCACTACGCGCGAGACGGTAATCGATTTGCCCCGGTTTCCGAGGAAAGCTTGCGCTCCCTGATCGAAGCCGGCGACCTGTTGAAGACAGATCTCGTCTGGCATGCGGGCATGAGCAAATGGGAGACTGCGCAAGACCAATTCAGCGAACTGTTCCCTCCTACCCGTAAAAATTCCTTGCTCCGCTATCTGGTTTCCCATTGGCGCGGTGAGCTGTCGCTGGCGCGAAGCCTGTTCGTCAATGGCCTGTTGCTGGGGATGTTACTCATCGGGGCCTGCTATTTTCTGGCTTCCAAATTCGTTTCCCTGAGTGCCGATTACGGTTTGGCCCTGTACTGGCTCACGCTCTACATTTTCCTCGGTGCGTCGCTGGTCTGGCTGACGACCGGCATCTGGAGGTCATCGGTTCGCCATCCCGTCTCGGATGGATTTGATGGCCTCAAGAACGTCGCCCGGCTTGCGGTGGCGATCGTGTGGCTGGTTTTTGTGACCGCATTGCTCAGCAGCGGGTTGCCGGGTTTGCGCAGCTCGATCGAGCAGGCCCGCTGGCTGCAGACGGAAGGGCGATGGGAGATACAGGTGATCCGCGACGGCAGGGAGGTCGAACTGTCCGGCGGCATAGGCCACGGCATTGCGGACGAGGTAGCGGCCACCTTCCGGCGGTGGCCCGGTATCGAGGTCGTGCACCTGAACCTGAAAAACGGCGGGCTCGTCTCCGAAGCCGAAGCGATGTACCGGCTCTTTGACGAACGAGGCGTCGTCACCTACGTCTCCACCAGCTGCCAGAGTGCCTGCACGCTCGCGTTTCTCGGCGGGCGAGAGCGTTATCTTCGCAACGGGGCGACGCTCGGCTTTCATCATTCGGCGATCCCCGGCTTTGCCTTCCAGTTCCTGGACGTCAGCAGCGAGAAGGCCATTTATTCGGCACGCGGCATTCGCGACGATTTCGTCTCCCATGTG
>JACCDI011764949.1_pt1 | contig 28041 bp, 24 predicted proteins | sample 7442791 | NCBI WGS metagenome assembly JACCDI01 (sample SAMN15323434, study PRJNA562643) | freshwater metagenome | isolation source: river surface water | place: USA:Blue River Watershed | collected 2017-08-15
CGACATGATTGCCTTCCTTATGGAATTTCTCGCCATCGGCCCGGAGTGCCTTCACCTTGTCAAGCTCGGAACCGGATAGCGTCGTGGTCTTCAGTGCGGCGTCGATCGCCTTCATCTCGTTCGGGCAGTTGTGCGCCATCGCGACGGAAGCGATGGAAAAAAGCAGGACGGCTAGCAGCTTCTTCATGGTTTCCTCCTTGGTTGGGCTGGTGCCACGAAAACATAGCAGCTTTCTGCGCGGTTTGCTCTGCCGGCAGTCCACGAAGTCGGCATGGAATCCGGAAGAAAGCATCGAAGACTTCGTTTCATCGATCAAACGCCAGCGACCGCCAGCCTGACGGGGGCAGGATCAGTCTTCCAGCAAGCTCCGCAGCATCCACGCATTCTTTTCATGGATCTGCATCCGCTGCGTCAGCAGGTCGCAGGTCGGCTGGTCATTCGCACCGGCTGCCAGGTCGAACATCTGGCGTGCGGTGCGTGCGACCGTTTCCTGACCTTCGATCAGTTCGATGATCATTTCGCGCGCCTTCGGCAGGCCCGGGCTGGGCTTGATCGAAGTCAGCTTCGCGAATTCCTCATAGGTCCCCGGCGCGGGCGCGCCCATCGCGCGGATTCTCTCGGCGATCAGGTCCACTGCCGTCCACTGCTCGGTGTAGAACTCCATGAACAGCTGGTGCAGCGTCTGGAACATCGGGCCGGTCACGTTCCAGTGGAAGTTGTGCGTCTTCAGGTAGAGCGTGGAGGTGTCGGCGAGCAGGCGCTTCAGGCCGGCGACGATGTTTGCGCGGTCGGTATCGCTGATGCCGAAATCGATTGCGGGTACCTTGCTGATGGCCATTCTTTCTCCTTTTGAGGCAGGGTCTTTAATGGGACGAACTTTATCTAAAACTATCAATAATATCTAATTTATTGTTTTTATCTATATCATAGCTGTCCGCCGACACAGGCGGAACGTCTGTATTGAAGCCTGTGATTCAGGGCAAGTCGCTGACTTAAAACAAGAAGTCGCCGGAGGCCGTGCTTGCGTCAGCCGCTCTCAGGCAATACCGACTCTCAGGCCCGGCAGGCTCAATTGCGCGAATGCGCTGGCCCAGACCTCGCCGGGTTCAACCGCTTGCGGGACGGTCCAGCTGCCGGTGGCGATGATCTCGCCGGCCTGTAGCGGAGGAAAAGCGGCTTGGGAGCACAGCTGCAGCTGCAGCCAGCCAAGTACATGCAGCGGGCTGCCCATCAGGTCTGTACCCCAGCCGGCAGCACGGATGCCACTGCTGCCCGTTGCGGTTTTCGACAGTGACAGGCCGGCACCGGCGAGCACCTCGGACAGGTGGCGGCGGCTTTCGTCCAGGATCGTCTTCGGCTCACCAATGATCAGCCGGCGCTGGAGTCCGAACGCGGCGATCGCATCAGGCATATCGAATTCCCAGTTTCGGAACGGGCATGCCGCCAGCGTGAAGCCCGGGGCGATCCATTCGATGCAGTCCGCCAATTGCCTCGTTCTGGCCGTCGGCGCGCTGCCGAGCTTCAGCACCAGCTGCGGCGCGATGCGGGGCTGGGGCGTGTTGCCCAGCCTGATGTGGCCGATGTTGTCGGCGGCGGGAGCGACATCCTCGTCGAACAGCGTCGTCCATAGGGGAGAAGCGATGGAGTCGGTCTTGCCGTAGCGGCTGCGCAATTTCCGGTTGCTGAACACGATCGCGCGTCCGACAGGCCGCTCGCCCTGCGCGATACGCAGCTTGTGCGCGCTGTGCGCGATGTCGTAGGCATCGTCGATATCAATCTTGCCGCCGCTGCTGAGCAACGGAAGCAGCGCGCCGTCTTCACGCGCCTTCAGCAGCATGTGCGCGTAGCGCGTTGCCTGTGATGACATGAGCATGGCGATATAGACCGACAGTGATCGGGGAGATTCGCCATGATTCGGGGATTTGGAAAAATTGCAGACGAATTTTTCGATTGCTTACAGTCCACCCCCGGCCATCATCTTGGCGGGGGCGCGACCTGAGTGAAGCCTGTTAGCGCGGGGTTTCAGCGTCGGCGGGGGCCGGAACTTCGGCTGCGGGCGCGCTGATCGCAGCCGGTGCCGGCGCGGAAGGCATGGGCAGCGGCGCCACGCCGATCAGCCGCACATGCAGGTAAACCATGAACACCGCCCAGGCGACGGTGCCGATGACGACGGTCAGCGCGTTCCTGCCCGTCGTGCCTGCCGGATAGGTGGTGCCGTTGGCACGGTCGCGGCGGCGCGAGTTGCGGAAGTCGACGATGGACCAGGCCAGGAAAGCACCGAACAGGATCACATCGGCCAGGTTGCCGTTGGAGATCAGGTGCGCGATGGACCAGGCTTTCACGCCGGCGACCATCGGGTGGCCGAATTTCGACTTGATGCTGTTGCGCGGCACATAGGCGGCGGTGATCGAGATGAACGCGACCAGGTTGATCAGGATCGCGAGATGTCGCGTCCATACCGGCGGCACCCACAGCACGACCGGATCAAGCCGCGTATTGCCATACCCGACCACGATCAGCACGAAGCCGATGATCGAGATTACGGTGACCAGTCCTTTCCACGGCTTCTCGCCGATACGCACCATCGTTCGCGTGCGCCAGTCGTCGGCGAAGAGGCGCGTCGAATGCGCGCCGAGGAACAGGATCAGTCCGGCGATCAGCAGGGTCATGGTATGTTCTCCGCAAAACAAGTTGCCGCAGAGTGTAACCGACAACGCCCTTCAGTCCCGAGGACCCATGCAGCCAGCTCCAAGAACCCGCCAGATACTCGCCGCCGTGGTCGGCAATGCGCTCGAGTGGTATGACTTCGTCGTTTACGGCTTCATGACGGTGATCATTTCCCGCCTGTTCTTCCCGGCCGACAGCGAGTACGCGTCGCTGTTGTTCGCGATGGCGAGCTTCGGCGTCGGCTTCTTCATGCGCCCGGTCGGCGGCCTGCTGATCGGCATCTACGCAGACCGTCGCGGCCGCAAGGCGGCGATGCAGCTGATCATCCTGCTGATGACGGTGGCCATCGCGATGATTGCGTTCGCGCCGCCGTATGCGGCCATAGGCGCGGCCGCTCCTGCCATCATCGTGCTGGCGAGGCTATTGCAGGGCGCGGCCACCGGCGGCGAATTCGCGAGCGCGACCGCTTTCCTGATCGAGAGCGCGCCGCCCGGGCGCCGGGGCTTCTTCGGCTCGCTGCAGATGGTCGGGCAGAGCATCGCCGCGCTCGGCGGCGCGGTTGCCGGCATGCTGGTCACGCAAGGCCTGACCCCGGAGCAGGTGGACAGCTGGGGCTGGCGCCTGCCTTTCGTGTTCGGCCTGCTGATCGGCCCGGTGGGCTGGTGGATGCGCCGCCATCTCGACGAGACCGAGGCCTTCGTCGAGGCCGCGCATGATACGACCCAGCACACCGGACTCGTCGCGCTGCTGCGCGAGCATGCGCGCGCAGTACTGGTGTCGTTCGGGCTGGTGCTGTCGTCTACCATCATGTTCTACGTGGTGCTGCTCTACATGCCGACCTATGCGAAGACGCAGCTGCAGATACCGTTGAACGACGCATTCAGCGCGCAAGTCGCCGGCCTCTTGTGCCTGACCGTGCTGGTGCCGTTCTTCGGCGCGCTGTCGGACCGGATAGGGCGGCGCCCGGTGCTGCTGCTGGCGTCGCTGCTCTATCTCGTGCTGCCCTGGCCGCTGATGGATTGGGTGCTGTCCGAGCCGACGATGGCGCGGCTGGCCGTGATGCAGGTCGCGCTGTGCAGCGCGATCGCGATCGGCTTCGGCGCGATCTCGACCGCGCTGGCCGAGCAGTTCCCGGTACGGCAGCGCTCGACCGGGCTGGCACTGGCCTATAACATCGCGGTGATGCTGTTCGGCGGCTTCGCACCGATGATCGTCACGTGGCTGATCGACGCGACCGGCTCGCCGCTGGCGCCGGCCTACTATGTGATGTTCGGGGCCGTGGTCGGCTTGATCGCCGCGTGGTTCATCACCGAGAGGCGCTGACAGTTGGTGCACTCAAGGCGGAAAGCAGATTGAGTTGTTAACTTTAGGGTCAGAGCATGAATGAGGGGACAGTCGTGAAAATCCTGAGGATGTGGTCGCACCATGAATAGGCGAGCCTCGAGTCCGGGTTCTCTACTGCTATGGGCCGCGTTCGTCGCCGCATCACTGTGCACACTGGTTCGCGCCGACGAAGTCAGCTACGGTTCCGAACTGGAGGGTTTCGACTATCCCGCTCCGGTGCAGCGCTTCCGTTTCGAATCGCAGCGCCAGGCCTTGCAGATGGCCTATCTCGATGTCCGGCCCGAACAGCCGAACGGCCGCACCGTCGTGCTGCTGCACGGGAAGAATTTCTGCGCGGCGACCTGGGAGGGCACGATGCGCTTCCTGCAGGCGCAAGGCTACCGAGTGATCGTCCCGGACCAGGTGGGCTTCTGCAAGTCGACCAAGCCCGCTGCCTACCAGTACACTTTCCAGCAGCTCGCCTACAACACGAAGGCGCTGCTCGATTCGCTCGACATACAGCGCTTCACCGTGATCGGGCATTCGACCGGCGGCATGCTCGCCACGCGCATGGCGCTGATGTATTCCGATGTCGTCGAGCAGCTGGTGATGGTCAACCCGATCGGCCTCGAGGACTGGAAGGCCGAGGGCGTGCCGACGCTGACCGTCGACCAGTGGCTGGCGCGCGAGGCGCAGGTCAGCGCGGAGCGCATCCGCAATTACGAGCGCAGCACCTATTACGTGAACGAATGGCGGCCTGAGTATGAGCGCTGGGTGCAGATGCTGGCCGGCATGTATCGCGGGCCCGGACGCGAGCTCGTCGCATGGAACTCCGCGCTGGTCTACGACATGATTTTCACGCAGCCGGTGCTGTACGAGTTCGAGCAGCTGAAAGTGCCGACCCTGCTGGTGATCGGGGAGAAGGACAATACCGCGATCGGCAAGGACCTTGCGCCGCCGGCGGTGAAGGCGCGCCTTGGCGACTATCCCAAGCTCGCCCGCCGCACGGCGCAGGCGATATCCGGCGCGAAGCTGGTGCTGTTTCCCGAACTGGGCCATGCACCGCAGATGCAGGATCCGCAGCGTTTTCATTCGGCCTTGCTGCAGGGGCTGGAACCGGCGTCACGATAATCAGGAGACCGAGACATGAGCAACGCACCCAGCGCACAGGAACAGTTCGACGAAGAAGGGGCCAACACGCTGGCCGCCATCTACCTGACGCCCGATGTCGTCGCGCAGCGCGAGAAGGTGCTGGCGTTGCTCGAGCCGACGGCAGGGGAGCGGGCGCTCGACATCGGTTGCGGGCCGGGGCTGACGACAGAGGCACTGGCGAACGCGGTCGGTCCGCAAGGCCATGTGCTGGGCGTGGACATTGCGCCGGCGATGCTGGCGATCGCGAAGCGCCGATGTGCGCAGCTTGCGCACGTGGCGTTCGGCATGGCCGACGTCACCCGCCTTCCGTACGACGACGCGAGCTTCGACATTGCGCTTGCATCGCAGGTCTACGAATACGTGGAGCAGATCGATCACGCGCTCGCGGAACTGGCGCGGGTGATACGCCCGGGCGGCCGTGCGGTGCTGGTGGACACCGACTGGGAATCCGCGGTCTGGGCCAGCCACGACGATGCGCGCATGCGCCGCATGATCGAGACCTGGAACGAGCACATACCGCACCCGCAGTTGCCGCGCACGCTGAAGCGCCGTCTGGAGGCCGCCGGCTTTTCCAAGGTGCGCGTCGAGGTGGTGCCGCTGCTGAACCTCGCCTATGAGCCGGATACCTACAGCGTCGGCATCATGACCCTGATCGGCAATTTCGCGAACGGCAGGAACGGCATCACGGCGCAGGATATCGCCGCATGGAAGGACGATGCCCGTGCGATCGGCGAGGAGAATGGCTACTTCTTCAGCCTGAGCCGATACGTATTCATTGCCGAGCGCAGCTAGAGAAACTGCCGCCACGCCTGAGGGGCCGGGATCAAGCCTGATCAAAGCAAGATACCCGATGTTGCTGGGGCCAGACCGGAGACTTCGGGCGACAGGATGCCGACGGTCGATATATTCCCGACTGCGGTGTCCCGATCCTGAATCTCCGCGATCAGCTTGTTGAACTCTGCCAAAGCCATTTCCATCTGCGTTTCCAGCGTGCTTCGCGCAGCCAGTTCAGCCGGTGCCGCTGCCGAATTGTCCGGCGTCACCCGAAGCACGTTGCCGGTTCCCACCAGCACGAGATCGGCATGTGCGTGCTCGAGAACCGTCGAACGACTGGCCCCGACCTGGTTGTCTGTGCCGTAGACGTCGATGCGATGCGCGCTGCCAGCCGCGTTCAATTCGGCGTCGTCGAGCAGGCTGATCTTGTCGCCCGAGCCGTCCACGCTCAGGCCAGCGCCATCGGCAAGAATGATCTTCGCGCTGCTGGCATCGAGCTGGTTGTCGTCGCCTGTCACATAAATCGTCGATCCGGTGCCGCTGGACTTCATCGTCAGGTCGGCATGGCCGCCCATGACGATCTGGTGCGCCGCGCCGGTCAATATCAATTCGCTGTCCGCAGCCAGTGCAATGAATGCGCCGCTCAGCGTCGCGATGTTCTGCTCGCCGGAGACGGTCAGCGTGCCGCCGCTGGCACTGCCCGACAGGCTCGCATGCCCTTGCATGACAAGGTCATTGTTCTTGCCGCGCAGCGTAAGGCTGGCTGCTTCGTCGATGGCGATGTCTGCATCGCTGGCGATGACGACTTCATGGATGCCGGTGACGAGGATCGTGTTGTCATGCGACTTCGCAGCCGCCGTCAGCGTGTTGCCTGCGCCGCCGAGCGTGACGTCGGCGCCGCTGCCGAGGGTGATCTTGTTGCGGTCGCCGTCGACGTCGAGCGTGACATCGCCCTTGGCCGCATTGATCCGGTTCGCGTCGCCATGGACCTCGATCCATGACGTGCCGGTGCCGGTGGTGACGACATTGCCGCTGCCATTGACGATGAAGTGCACATCGCCGGCGTTCCCATTCAGCGTGGTCTTGCCGTTGCCGATCAGCAGGGACTGGCCGGCATTGCCTGCATTCAGCACGTCGCCCGCGCCGCCGACCAGCACATTCACGCCGGACAGCGACGCATTGACGTTCTGCGCGGCCTTGTCAGCCAACACCTCGATCGCCTTGCCCGACGCCGTGCGTACCGTCGACGCCTGGTCTGACAGGTAGACGGTAGCGACCGGCGCCTTGTCGCCATAGTTGAACAGTACTTCGGCGATCTGGCCCGAGCGGATGGATGCGTCGACGATCGAATAATAGGTGGCGACGCCCGACACGAGATTCCCATTGTCGTACTGGTTCAGCAGATTCGCGGCCCTCGCTGCCAGCGCAATGATGCCGAACTCCTTCAGCGCATGCAGTTCGCCCGCATCGGTGAGGCCATTGACGTTGATGTCGGTCCATAGCTGCAGCTTGCCGAAGGCCTTGTCCGAACGCTTGACCCAGCCGTCGCGATGGCTGTCCAGCTCGGCCAGTGCGCCGAATCCCGTGGCTGCGCTGGCAGACGCGTATTCGGAGAACATTTCGCTGACATCGTCGATGCTACCGTTGCCATTCCTGTCGAGCACAAGGAATGCCTCGTCGGCGGTGATCCAGCCCGTCCTGTCGCGGATGCCGTCGGCATTCATGTCGAACATCACGTTCGAGCCGAGCCGGTTGGTGGTGTGGACGGCGCCGCCGCCAAGCTTCAGCACCAGCGGGTCGACATAGCTGTCGACATAGTCGACGCTGCCGTAGTAGCTGTCGAAGCCGCCATCCTGGCGCCACGACGAATACCAGCTTGTCGAGCTGCCAGAAAAATTGTCGTAGAACGAAGAATCATCATCGGTGGATGATGTGCTGTCCTCGCTTGAGGCAAGAAAGATCGGCGCAGGCGATTCGGCCAGGTCCGTCATGTCTGAAAACACCGGCTGCAAGTCCGGCGGCTGCCACTCGCTGCCGTCATCGGGAGTCCAGCCAACATCGTCGAGCGCGGCGCCGAGGTCATAGGCCGCCAGCACCTGATCGCTGCCGGCTTGCCAGAAAGCCTGCAAGTCTGCGTCGATGCTCTCCCAGCGGTAGGGTTCGAGCACGAGGGCATCGGCGTTGTCGAACCACAGGTCGAGCGCATCGAGGGCCCTATCGCCGATGTCGATATCGAGTGATGACAGCACGGAACTGGCCGCACCGCCGGCCATGTCGCTGTCACTTGCCGGGTTGTCTGCCGGTGCGCCCGAACCCAACGCGGCCAGTCCCAGGCCGACAAATTGATCGAGCTTGCCTTGCGTGAGATTGCCAAGGACGATGCCTTGCAAGTCTTCCTCTGCATCGGTCGAATAGAGCAGCATGCTGCGCTTCGTGTCGGTATCGGTGTCGATGCGCATTTCGTTGACGGGCTGGCCGGATTCATCGACCTGCCGCTGGATCAAGCCGATGGTGTGCTGGTTCATATCCAGCCTGAGCGTCATGAAGTCATGGCCGTCGCTGCGCGAGGTGATCAGCTGGCCGTCGGCGCTGACGCCAGCGGAGTACCTCACGCCATCCTGTTCGATGCCATGTGGCAGGCCATCGTTGTCGACATCCGATGGCGCTGCCGAGATTGGCTTCATCAGGCTCCAGAGCGTCAGCGGCGCATCGTAATACTCGATCTTGGCCGTGAACGCCGCAGCCGCGAGAAGGGCATAGGTCTTTTCGCCTGGCTCCATCACGGCGAACTTCGACGCCAGGCCGTTCAAGAAAATCAGGTCAGCCTGAGCGATCAGTGCTGCCTGATTTGACTTGCCCTGGGCAAGGCTGTACGCGTAGTCATGCTGCTGGCACAGCAGGTCGAGCTGACTGATGTGTTCCTTGCCGCTCGCGTCGAATAACCTCAACACCTGGCCTGCCAGAATATCTTCCGGCGCGATATTGGGATCCTCGCGTCCTGCCGACCATCCGGGACCACAAAAATTGCCGAACCGTGGCACCAATTTGGCCAAATCATTTAAATCAATACGACCTGCGGGCTGAGTGCCAGGAACCATGTTTCGTCTTGAGGGAGCTGAACGAACGTTTGCGGATCAGGGATGCACGTCGAGGGGCGACGCCTTTTCAGGCAAGGGGAGGGAGACTGGCAGCCACGCCTCTTTTTGCATGTCGAACATGCCCAGTCCGGTTCGCAGGTCGCCGGAGCGAAGAGCGCTTGTGGGGTAGATGAAGCCCGCATGCGTGCTGCCTGCGGAAACCGTCATCACGGTGATGGAGTCATTGGTCAGCCGGGGTATCCGCCAGCGGCGACGGATCCCTCCCTTGTCGAATTCGACGATGGAGGTGCCATCGGGGAGGGGTTCGCCCAGGACATACGCGCGACCGTTGTCGCAGACAGTCGCATTGGAGCCGTACGACACCTTCGAAAAAGCGGGGGCTGGCAACGCCGTTGAGCCGCGCTTGAGTCGATAAATCTGGTTGTGCCCGAACCGCTCGTGATACGAAAAAACGTCGACCCCGATCCCAGACGGAAAATCTGCGCCCAGCAGCAGTTCATCCGAACTCACATATCGCAGGCTCTGCGCATTGAAAAACTGGAAGGACCCGGCAAACATGCGGTCTTCGCCGCTGCGCAAGTCGAATTCGCGAACGTCGAAATTGGTCAGCGTCGTCTTGCTGTTCGGTGGGCGCATGGCCTGCGCTTTCCAGTACGCGAGCTTGTCCTCGCCGGGCGACATCGCTGGCCGCTTGATGATCCCTTTCGGAACCGGCAGTACCCGGAAGCCGGATCCATCCGTGTTCATCACGACGAGCTCGGCGCCGGCGTAGACCCGTTCCTGTTCCTTGCGCGAACTCTCCAGATGCTGCGGGCGCCGGATGGCGACTATCTGGCGGCCGCTCGGCGAGAATTGGCCGTCGGTGTACATGTAGCCCTCGGGCAGCGCGTATCGCCGGTACGCACCGGTTTTCAGGTGGTACAGGAACAGGTAGCAACTGCCGAGCGGCACGCCTAGCCGGTTCGTGCATTCGCTGACCAGCCATTGCTGTCCGTCCGGATGAATGCTCAGCCAGGTGAAGCCGCGCTTTTCCTTCTCCATCTCGAAGGGAGGAAGGACATTGTTATCGAAGGCGTGCGCACCGCCGGTCAGCTGGAGCCCGAGGGCCAACGCCGAGGCAATAGGTCGTGCTTGCAGAAGACCGCGAAGAAGGGCTTTCAGGCATGAAGACATGGGCTTTCAACTCGCGCAATGTCGAAAGCCGGCGAGCTTGCCGATTTCTTCTTTTACTTAGAACTGTCTTGCGAATTTCTTTTGAGCCTATTCCTGACTTGCATGAGACCTGTCAGTGAACGACGCGCTGGCACCTTGTCTGGACACCTTGTCTGGACAATCACCAATAAAAATGGGCGATCTTCAATTATGAAGATCGCCCCTGTCGCCCGGCTCGTGAGCGCTACCGATAGCGGGTCATCGCGGAGGTTGTCACCGATGTGACTTTGCAGCGCTCATGACGGTGCTTGTGCATCCCTGCCATAACGCTTGAGCGTCTCGGCGATCATTCCCTGCGCCAGTTCCTGTTCGCCGATGAACACCTTGCCCGGGATTTCCGGCGCCAGCATCGATGCGATCGATTCGTCGTGCGTACGGACCAGCACTTGCAGGGTGGGGTTGAGACGGGTCGCCTGACGGACGCACGCGCGAACATCAAGGGTGTCCGGTACTGCGATCACCAGCAAGCCGGCGCGCGCAATATGCGCCTGCACCAGCGCGAAGGGCTCAGCCGCATCGCCGAGTACGGCCGCCTTGCCGTCCGCGCGCAGCCGCTGCACCAGTTCGCGATTGCGCTCGATGACCACGCTCGGCAAGTCAGCAGCTTCGAGCGCGGCGGCGATACGGCGGCCGACGCGGCCATAGCCGACCAGCACGACCTGACCTGACAGGAACTTTTGTTCAGTCGATGCCGGCAACTCCGACAAGGCATGGCCGGGCATTGCCAGCTGTCGCGCAATGGCCGAACGCTTTTCCGCCCAGCGTTGCAGCGGATCGATCAGCGCAAACAGCAGTGGATTGAGCGCGATCGAGAAGATCGCGCCAGCCAGTATCAGCGTGTGCGCCTGCTCGGGCAGCATCTTCAGACCCACGCCGAGGCCGGCCAGGATGAAAGAGAATTCGCCGATCTGCGCCAGGCTGGCCGACACCACCAGCGCCGTGTTGAGCGGGTAGCGGAGCATCAGCACCAGAGCGGCTGCGGCTATCGACTTGCCAGCCAGGATGATGCCCAGCACGGCCAGCACCATCAGCGGACTGTCGAGCAGTATCTTGGGGTCGAACAGCATGCCGACCGACACGAAGAACAGGACCGCGAACGCGTCCCGTAATGGCAAGGATTCCTGTGCCGCCTGATGGCTGAATTCGGATTCGCGCAGCACCATGCCGGCGAAGAAGGCGCCAAGCGCGAAGGACACGCCGAACAGCGAGGCCGCGCCGACGGCGATGCCGATGGCCGCAGCGATCACAGACAGCCGGAACAGTTCATGCGAGCCGGTGCGTGCCACCATCCACAACAGTCGCGGCAGCACGCGCAGGCCCACGACCAGCATCAGCGCGATGAACAGCGCGACCTTCAGCAGGGTCAGGCCCACGGTTTTGGCGATATGGCCGTCGCCGCCCGTCTCGCTGCTCATCCCTGCCAGCGCCGGCAGCAGCACCAGAACGACCACCATGATCAGGTCTTCGACCACCAGCCAACCGACCGCGATGCGGCCGTTCATCGAATCGAGCGCGCCGCGCGATTCCAGCGCCCGCAGCAGTACCACCGTGCTGGCCACCGACAGCGATAGTCCGAACACCAGCGCGGCGGCCAGGTCCCAGCCCCACCAGAGCGCCAGCGCGGCGCCCAGCGCGGTCGCCACGGCGATCTGCAGCAGCGCGCCGGGCAGCGCGATGCGCCGCACCGCGAGCAGGTCTGCCACGGAAAAGTGCAGGCCCACGCCGAACATCAGCAGCATCACGCCGATCTCTGCCAGTTCGGCGGCAAGGTTCGAGTCGGCGACGAAGCCGGGGGTGAAGGGGCCGATCGCAATGCCAGCCAGCAGGTAACCGACCAGGGCCGGCATTTTCATCCGCAGCGCGGCGTAGCCGAAGATCAGCGCCAGACTGAAGGCGGCGGCGAGGGTGGTGATCAGTGGCAGGTGGTGATCCATCGGCACGTCCTTCTCTGGAACATGCCGCAATGATAAAGGCTCAGGAAGGATCGGTGTTTTTGCTATCGCGGGCATGACGCTGGTTGATCCACCAGCCCATCCCCACCACCAGCAGCGCGCCGGCCACGCCCGGCAGGCTGACGTGCACATCGAGCTGCGGCATCGCCAGCACGTCGGCGGTCAGCGCATCGAGCCAGTCGCGGATGGCGACATCGGTGACGATCATGCTGCCGGCAATATAGCCGAGCAGCGCGGCACCGGCGGTCACCAGCGCGGGCACGCGATCCATGATCTTCAGCACCAGCGTGCTGCCCCAGATCACGATAGGGATGCTGACCAGGATGCCGAAGGCGACCAGCACCAGCTTGTATTCCGCGCCGCCCTGGTCGGCGGCGCTGGCCACGGCCACCACGTTGTCGACGCTCATTACCAGGTCGGCAACGATGATGGTCTTGATCGCGGTGGCAAGCCGCTCGCCGCCATGGATGTGGTCGTGATCCTCGTCCTCGTCCAGCATCAGCTTCACGCCTATCCACAGCAGCAGCAGGCCGCCGACGATCTTCAGCCACGGCAGGTTGAGCAGGGTGACCGCGAAGGCAATCAGCGCAATGCGGATGACGATGGCGCCGACCGTGCCCCACACGATGCCGCGCAGGCGCAGGTGCTCGGGCAGGTGGCGGCAGGCCAGCGCAATGACGATCGCATTGTCGCCGCCCAGCAGGATGTCGATCAGGATGATCTGGCCGACGACGACCCAGTCGAGGGCCTGGAAAAACTCAAGCATGTTCAGTCCGGTTTCAGTAGGAGGCCGAGCGCGCGCCGGCAGATTGCGCGGCCGCGGCGGCTTCCCTGGCTTTTTCTTCGCGCACCTGGCGCGCGATGTTCTCGACCTGTTCTTCCGACATGCCGAACTGCAGGCGCATCGCTTCCAGCTGCGCGGCTTCCTCGTCGGTGACGATGCCGTCGGCCAGCGCCTCGCGGATCTGCATCTCGTACAGCGCCTCGCGACGCTCGACCTGCGTGGTGTACGCGGTGGCCACCACGCCGGTGAGGATGGCGGCCAGCGCGATCGCCAGCACCTGCGTCAGGATCACCAGGATGGTGCCGAACATCGACACCGGGTCGACGTTGCCCCAGCCGGAGATGATGGTCAGTACGTACCATTTCATCGTCGCCGGTATCGACGGGAACACGTCGGGCTGCAGGTGGCCTTCGGCGATGTAGATCAGCGACGAGCACAGCAGGCAGGAGATCAGCAGCAGGAACAGCGCCGAGGTGAACGAGTCGCGCTCGGTCTTGATCGCGTCGAACAGGTCTTGCAGCGCGCTATTGTAGCGCGACAGCTTGAAGATACGCAGCAGGCGGAAAATCCGCAGCACGCGCAGGTCCAGTCCCGGGAACAGCAGCTGCGCATAGAACGGCATGGTGCCGAAGAAGTCGATGAAGCCGTAGAAGCTGAAGATGTATTCCTTGCGGCCGCGCCATGCGCCGCCGTCCTGCTGCGCGTATTTGACGCCGTAGGTCCAGACGCGCAGCACGTATTCGGCCGAGAACAGCACCACGCTGATGAAGTCGAACAGCTCGAAGGCTTCGTGCCATGCGTCGTGCATCCACTGTACCGATTCGAGGATGATCGCGATCACGTTGGCCACCACCAGCGTGGCGATGAAGATTTCACAGGCGCGGCTGGCGCGGTCGTGCACCGATCCTTCCAGGATGCCGAACAGTCGATATTTGATGGCTTTGATCATGGCTTGTTGCTTTGTGCTCGGGGAGGGCCGCGCCTGATGGCGGTCGGCCCGGCTTCAGTCAGTCTTCAGCGGCGGACGCCGCGGGGCTACTTGCCTTTCCCCATTTCCTTTTTCAGTTCGTCAAACAGGCTGTTGACGGTGTCGTCGGACAGACGATATTGCCGCTGCAGCTTGCCCAGCACGTCGCGCTCGGCTTCGGTGACGACGCCATCGGCCAGCGCGGCGCGCAGCTGCTGCCCGAACGCCGCCTTCTTGCGCGCCATCTGGTTCGAGAAGGCGGATGCGACAATGCCGGTCATGATCGCGGCCATGCAGACGCCGAGGAAGCCCGTGACCAGCGCGATGAGCTGCCCGCCGGCGGTGGCCGGCTCGACGTTGCCGTAGCCGGAGGTGATCGTGATGATGGCCCAGTAGATGCAGTGCGGGATAGAGCCGAACACCTCCGGCTGGTGATGGCCCTCGGCGAAATACATCAGGGACGCCGACACGATGGTCGCGATCAGCAGCAGGAACAGCGCGGACGCGAAGGCCTTGCGCTCGGAGTTGACCGCCGAGAACAGGTCCTGCAGGGCGGTGTTGTAGTTGGACAGCTTCAGGATGCGCAGCAGCCGCAGCACGCGCAGCACGCGCAGGTCGAGGTAGGGGAACATCGCGTGCAGGTAATGCGGCGCGGTGGCGAAGAAATCGACCAGGCCGAAGAAGCTGAAGATGTATTCCTTGCGGCCGCGCCACGTGCCGCCGTCGTCCGCAGCATAGCGCGCGCCGTAGCTCCATGCGCGCAGCACGTATTCGGCCGAGAAGAACATCACGCTCCAGAATTCGAACTCGTGGAACCACTCGCCGTATTCGGCATGGATCTCGGGCACCGAGTCGATCACGACGGCCGCGCAGTTCGTCAGCACCACCAGGGTGATCAGCCATTCGACGGCCTTGCTCCACCCGTTGCGGGCGCTGCCGTCGAGGACCCTCATGATTGCCCGCTTCATATCACCCTTCTTGTGCTGCTGTTCCAATGTATGCCGCCCGATGCCATTTCGTTAAAACCGTCCGGTGCCGGCGCGCTGCGCCGAAACCTGAATCCCATTAAGATGTGGATGCTTCTCCACACACACAACAAACCACCGCGCGCCGAGGCGCGGGACCACGGAGGATCCCCCCATGCGTTTTGTCATCATCAACAACCTGATCAGGGCGTCGAAGCGGCTGCGCCCCCGCATCGAACTGTCGGCCCCGTCGGATGACAACGCCGGGCCGATGCGACGCGACCGCACGGGCATGATCCTGTTCCTCGTCGCGGCGGCGATCGTGATCACCGTCGCGCTGCTCGCCTGACGGCGCAAGGCCGCCGCGCAGTGCGGCGGCCCGCACTTACTGCTTTTTATCCCCTGTACAGCTGGCGCCAGACCGCGCGCTCGTCGTCGGTGGCGCGCCCCGGCGTGTCGAACAACTGCTGCATCTTCGCCGTGTCGCCGGCCGCGATGATCTGCCGCAGGTTGCCGACGACCGAGCGGAACTGCTCGAAAGCGACGTCCGGGCGCTGCGCGATCGCATCGAAGGGCAGCTGGCCGCGCATCGCCTCCTCGTGGTCCAGCTTCACGCGCTCGATCAGGATCTCCACCTCTTCCTTCGAGATGTGCAGCTCCTCGGCTTCCTTCATGATGTGCGCGTACTCTTCCTCGGAGAGCTCGCCATCCTTCAGGTACGTGATCAGCTCGTTGTGCATCATCTCGCGGTCTTTGTGCAGCTGGTCGTTGAAGGCCGTCGACAGCACCGCCGCCGGCACCGCGAAAATGCCGATGCCGACCAGCGCCATGATGATGGTCATCAGCCGGCCCACCGGCGTGACCGGCGAGATGTCGCCGTAGCCGACCGAGGCCAGCGTCACCACCGCCCAGTAGATCGACTGCGGAATGTTCTCGAACTTGTCCGGCAGCGCCTCATGCTCGAACATGTAGCCGAGCGACGCGGTCAGCACCACCAGCAGGATCATGATGAAGGTCGAGGCCGCGATCACGGGCCATTCGCGCTTCAGGGCCTTGATCAGGGTGCCGGTCGAGGTGGTGTAGCGGGTCAGCTTCAGCAGCCGCATCAGGCGGAAGATCCGCAGGAAGCGCAGGTCGAGCAGGTGGTGCAGCAGGCTCTCGAGGAAGAAGGGCACGATCGCCAGCAGGTCGATCACGACGATCGGCGTCTTTGCATAGCGGAAGCGGCCCATGCCTTTCTTGAACTGCGGATCCTCGACGCAGGAGTACAGGCGGAAGATGTATTCCATCGAGAAGATGAACACCGCGACGGCGTCGAGCACGATGAAGTGCACGTTCAGCACGTAGTGGATTGATTCGACCGACTCCAGCACCACCGCGACGACGGAAATGAACACCCACCAGACGATGAAGGTGTCGAGCATGTCCTGCAGGCGGCCGCTGGTCTCGGTCGGGTGCAGCAGCGAGTAGACCTGCTGGCGGAAGGTGCGGCCGCGGTTCAGTTCGCGGAATTCCTGCATCGCCGGGATCACCTGCCTGAACAGCTTTGCCAGTCGCAGCAGCCGCAGCGCGCGCATCATCGACAGGTCTATCCTGACCACGCCGAGGATCGACAGGTAGAACGGCAGGATGGCCGCGAGGTCGATGATCGCGTAGCCGCTGAATACGTATTTCAGGCGCGGCCATGCGGCCTCCCTGAATTCGGGCTCTTCCGGCGCGACATAGAAGCGCAGCAGGTATTCGATCGTGAACACCGCCAGCGAGAAGTATTCGAAGGCCTTGAAGAAGCCCGCATACGGATCGTGCACGGCCGGGATCTGCTCGGCCAGCAGCGCGATCGCATTGGCGATGATCAGAAGGACAATGTACTTGTCGATCTGCTTCTGGTAGTTGTGCGGATTGTCCTGGTCGAACAGCCACGCAAAGACGAACTGGCGCAGCGTGAGGCCGCGGCGCTCGGAAGTGATGTGTTCAGCGGTCTGCATCTGAGGGGCCCCGGGAATCAGAATCGGACTTCACGAATATTGATCTGCGAGTAGCCTCGGCCACAGATGGCTACCCGCAGCGGGACAGGCTCTTTCACCGTTTCGTCGTCGGCGATCGCGCTGTACATCAGCGATGCGCCATCGGGCGGTTTAGGCAGGCCCTTTTCGATGATGAGTGCGCCCAAGGTGTCGAGTTGCGCGCGGTCGCAGGCCGAGGCAAACAGCAGTCCGCCCGGATGGGAGATGTTCTTCAGGTCGCTCAAGGGGGCATCCCTGGCCACCAGCGCGTCGCGGCAGTCGGCCCAGGGCGCGCCGTCCGCGTCGCAGCCGGCCACGCCGGTCGGCTCGCCCGCTTCGCGCTTCTTGCCCGCTTGCTCGATCCAGGCCGCGACACGCTCGCCCTGGGTCTTGGTGTGCTCGGTGTGCATGCCTTCGGTGAAAGTGTCTGCGCCAAGCCGGAGCACCATCAGCGAGACGGTGATCGCAATAATCACGAACACTGCATCGGTGGCGCCGAAATATTTTTCGGCAACCGCGTTCTCTGCGGCCTCAGAACCGGCCGCACTGCCGTTGTTGAACTGCATGCTGACTTTCCCCTCATCTGACACGCTGGCGCAGCGGGTCCTTTGTTTTTCTTATTGGCGCAGATAACCCGGAAGCCCGGGAAAACCTCCTGAGAGTTTGCCTCTAAACAAGTTTTATTTCCATACATCAACTTGATGAAAACGCTTTTGAATCAATAACTTACGAAATCCTTATGAAATCCTTATGTTTTTTATTTGAAATACCTATGGAATACTTATACCCATTATTAAAAACGCGCTTGCGATGCCGAGACCTGTGCGGCGATTTTCCCGGTGCATTAACCGGGGGCCAGGGAATGGGCGTCGGAAGCATTGGCGACGCGCATGCTGATAACCCGGGTACTTGATCGCGGGCCGGATCCTCACTTTCGGTGGATAGGCCTTCTCGTCTGGTCGGTGGCCTGGCTGCTGATGCTATGGCTCGACGGTAAGCTGGCGCTGGGCAACCTGGCGCTGCTGCTCGTGATGGGTGGCGCGATCGCGGCGCTCTGGCTCTCGCCGCTGGCCTCGCTCATTTACAGTGCCTTGTCCGTGGCGCTGTTCAATTTTTTCTTCATCAATCCGCGCCTGACTTTTATTGCGCTGTTGCATGACGACTTGCTGTTGCTGCTGACGCTGCTGGGTGTCAGCACGGGCATCAGCTACTTGTTGTCCCATGTTCGCCGTCATGCCTATGAGCGCGAGCAGGCGATCCTGAACGAGCGCCGCGCGCGCGACGATGCGCAGGACAAGGCGCTGCGTACGACCCTGCTGACCGCGATCTCGCATGATTACCGTACGCCGCTGGCAACCATCACCGGCGCGGCTTCCTCGCTGGCGACCCATGCGGCCAGCCTGACGACGGAGCGGGTGGCACAGCTTGCCGACGCCATCCTTGACGAGGCCGGTCACCTGAACCGCATGACCTCCAATACCTTGCAGCTGGCGCGCCTCGATGCCGAGCGCGTGCACGTCCGCAAGGAATGGGAGTCCATCGAGGAGATCATTGGCAACGTGGTCTTGCGCGCGCGCCGCAATCACGCCGGGCGTGAAATCCATGCGGAGATGCCGCGCCAGCTGCCGCTGTTGCAGTGCGACGCGATTCTGATCGTGCAGTTGCTCGACAACCTGGTCGACAACGCGCTGGCCTACAGTCCGGCGGACGCGCCGGTGCGCATCTGCGCGCAGGCCCATCGCGATGGCCTGCACGTGCAGGTCATCGACTGTGGTAACGGCATTCCGGATACATGGAAGCACCGCGTGTTCGATGTGTTCCAGCGCGCAGATGCCGGAAGCACTGCCGACGCAGCGCCTGGTCATCTGCCCCGCCGCGGGGTCGGCGTCGGGCTGGCCGTCTGCCGCGCGATAGCGCGCGTGCACGGCGCGCAGCTTTTCGTGACCGATGCCGCGCCGGCCGGTTCAGTGTTTCACCTGGTCCTGCCGGTGCAGGCGCAGCCCGCGATGCCATCCCAACTGGCCGAGGAGGCCGCATGAGCCGCTTGCGCCTGCTGCTGGTCGAGGATGACGCGGCGCTCAGCGCAACGCTCGCCCATGCGCTGGAGCTCAACGGGTACGCGTTGGAGCGTGTCGACTGCCGCGAGCGGGCAGCGATGGTTTTCGACGGGCGCTCGCGGCAGCCGGCCGACTGGCCTGACCTGGTGCTGCTGGACCTGGGGCTGCCGGACGGCGACGGCTCGGAACTGATCCACTGGATACGCGGACAGGCCGACATACCGGTGATCGTGATCTCGGCTCGCTACGACGACGAAGGCAAGGTCCGGCTGCTCGATGCGGGTGCGGACGATTACCTGGTCAAACCCTTCAGTATCAATGAACTGCTGGCCCGCATTCGTGTGATGTTCCGGCAGCGGGGGCGGCGCGCCGATCCGGGCGTCACCGAGTACCGCTACGGTTCGCTCGAGGTCAGCGTCGAGCGGCATGCGGTCAGCCTCGACGGGCGCCGCATCCGGCTGACGCCGACCGAGTTCAAGTTGCTGGCGCGGCTGGTGCGCCAGGCCGGGCAAGTGGTCACGCATCGGCAGTTGCTGGGCGACGTATGGGGGCCGCAGCATGCAAACGACACGCATTATCTTCGCCTGTACATGGCGCAGCTGCGCGCGAAGCTGGAGAGCAATCCGGCCGAGCCGTGCATGCTGCTGACCGAGCCGGGCGTAGGGTATCGACTGGTCGAGCCGGCTACGGCGCCAGGCGAGCGCTGAGCCTTGAGGCTTGCGCCCCGCGTGCTATGCTCGGCGCCGGCCGCCCGCCGGCCCGAACAAACCTTGACGGAGACACCCTACATGCCATTCCCCAGCGCGCGACTCATCGCAGCCCTTTGTTTCACCGCGGCCCTCGGCCCTGTTGCGCTCGCCGCCTGCCCGGATGATCGCGAGATTGCCGCCTATGTGTCGGATTTCGCGAAGCGCCAGCCCAGCAAGGCCTTCAGCAACGACCTGAGCGCCGAGGAGGCCGAGTGCGCCAAGCGCAAGCTCGCAAAGAAGCTGCCGGTGGTGCTGGGCACCCCGATCGGCTACAAGGCCGCGTTCACCAATCCGGCGGTGCAGCAGCGCTTCGGCGTCGACGGCCCGCGCTGGGGATACATGTTTGACCGCAACATGGTCGACATCATCGCGGTGCTGCCGCAAGACATGGGCACGAAACTGCAGTTCGAGGCCGACCTGATCGTCGAAGTGAAGGACGCCGGCCTGGCCGACGCGAAAACGCCGCTGGAGGCGCTGGCGCACCTGGAGTCGGTCGTGCCCTTCATCGAGCTGCCCGACATCACCTTCGACGGCCAGTTCAGCGGCAATCGCTTCGTCGCCGGCAATTCGGGCTTTCGCGGCGGCGTGACCGGCAAGGAAATCCCGGTCAGCAGCACGCAGGCGTTTGCCGATGCGATGGCGAACATGACGGTGGTGATGGTCGACGAGTCCGACGGCAACAAGGAGCTGGGCCGCGTGAAAGGCTCGGTGCTGATGGAGCATCCGCTGAATGCGGCGATCTGGCTCGCGAAGGCGCTGAAGCAGGCCGGCATCACGTTGAAGCAGGGCGACCTGCTGAGCCTCGGCAGCTTCATCCCGCCTCAGCCGGCGAAGGAAGGCCAGAAGATACGGCTGCAGTATGTCGGCCTGCCGGGCGACCCGGAACTGACCGTAGAGTTCAACTGATCGTTGCCGGGAGCAGCAAGGTTCACGCGTCGCAGTCCCGCGGACTGCGGCAGCATCGAAGACCTGTAAAGTGCAGTGCGGCAGACCGGCAAGACACGCGGCGCCGGCATTTCTTGAAAAGGGGATCACAAATGGCTCAATACTCGCGTTTCCTGCCGTGGGTGCTGACCGGTTTTGGCGTCTTTCTGCTGCTGCCGGTGTCGATCTGGCTGTCGCTGCTGTCGCTGGCGCTGTTCATCGTCGGCTGGCACGACTACCGGCAGACCCAGCATGCGATCCTGCGCAATTATCCCGTCTCCGGGCACCTGCGCTTCATGCTCGAGTACATCCGCCCCGAGATCCGCCAGTATTTCATCGAGAGCGACGAGGACAACTTGCCGTTCTCGCGCAACCAGCGCGCGATGGTCTATTCGCGCGCGAAGCGCCAGAACGACAAGCGTGGATTCGGCACCATCATTCCCGTCTACGACCTTCGCAGCGAGTGGATCGTGCACTCGACCTCGCCCAAGCATGCCGATCCGAAGGAGTGCCGCGTGCAGATCGGCGGCCCGCAATGTCGGCAGCCGTATTCGGCGTCGATCTTCAATATTTCGGCGATGAGCTTCGGTTCGCTGTCGCCGAACGCGATCCGCGCGCTGAACCGCGGCGCACACATGGGCGGCTTCGCGCATGACACCGGCGAAGGCTCGATCTCGGCCTATCACCGCGAGCACGGCGGCGACCTGATCTGGGAGATCGGATCGGGCTACTTCGGCTGCCGCAATTCGGCCGGTCATTTCGATGCGGAGAAGTTCGCCGCGCAGGCGCAGTCGCCGCAGGTGAAGATGATCGAGATCAAGCTGTCGCAGGGTGCCAAGCCCGGCCACGGCGGCGTGCTGCCGGCGGCGAAGGTGACGGCCGAGATCGCCAGCACGCGCGGCGTGCCGCTCGGGCAGGACTGCGTGTCGCCGGCGGCGCACAGCGAGTTCTCGACGCCGCTCGGGCTGGTCAATTTCATTCGGCGTCTGCGCGAGCTGTCCGGCGGCAAGCCGGTCGGCTTCAAGCTCTGCATCGGCCAGCCGTGGGAATGGTTCGGCATCGTCAAGGCGATGCTGCAGGAAGACACCTGGCCCGACTTCATCGTCGTCGACGGCAGCGAGGGCGGCACAGGCGCGGCCCCGGTCGAATTCAGTGACCATATGGGCATGCCGATGCGTGAAGGCCTGCGGCTGGTGCATAACACGCTGGTTGGCGTCGGCAAGCGCGAGCTGGTGAAGATCGGTGCTTCGGGCAAGGTCATTTCCGCGTTCGACATCGCGCGCGCGCTGGCGCTCGGCGCCGACTGGTGCAATTCCGCGCGCGGCTTCATGTTCGCGCTGGGCTGCATACAGTCACGATCCTGCCATACCGACCATTGCCCGACTGGCGTCGCCACGCAGGACCCTGACCGGCAACGCGCGCTGGTGGTGCCGGACAAGGCGACGCGCGTGAAGAGCTTCCACGAACTGACGGTCGAGGCGCTGGCCGAACTGGTCGGCGCGGCGGGGCTGTCGCATCCGCGCGAGATCGTGCCGGAATACATCATGGTGCGTGACGCGCAGGGCCAGGCGGTGTCGCTGGCGTCCCGGCTGCCAACACTGGAGCAGGGGGCTCTGCTTGACGAGGAGAAGCTCGCCGCGCTGCCCGAGCCTTTCTGCAGCGAGTGGACGGCCGCCAGCGCCGAGCACTTCGAGCGCCGCGCCCGCCCCCGGGGCTGATCGCTGCTAGCCCAGCTGCAGCACCACGGCGGTCGCGTCGTCGCGCCGCATCTGTGTTCCCTGCCATTGGCGCAGGTCGTTGCGGATGGCCTGCGCGGTCGCGCCGGCGTCCTTGCCGACGCATTTCTCGAGTTGCGCCGCCAGTCGCCGGTAGCCATACGCGCGCGGCGGGTCTTCGCCGCCGATCTGGTCGGTGATGCCATCGGTGGCCAACAGCAGCACGTCGCCCGGTGAACACGGCAATACCTGCAGCTGCGGCGCCTGCTGCGGCTTCTGCTGGTAGCCGAGCGAGATGCGGCTCGGCTGCACGCGCATGACGCTGCCGTCGCCGCGCAAGATCAGCAGGCCCAGCTTGGCGCCGGCGAATTCGACCGCGCGCGCGCGCGGATCGATGCGCACGATGACGGCATCGCAGCCGTCGTCGCTTTCCGCATCCGCGCCGCCCTGGTTGAGCCCGATGCGCAGCGCCTGGTCGAGCGCCATCAGGGCCGAGCCCGGATCGATGTCGGGCTGCGTCGCGTACATTCTTTCCAGCGAGGTGCTGATCAGCACCGACAGCATCGCGCCCGGCACGCCATGCCCGGTACTGTCGGCCAGCACGATGCTGGTGCGGCCCTGCGCGTCGGCCGGCGAGGCCCACCAGACATCGCCGCCTATGGTGTCGCGCGGCTCCCAGATCGCGTGCCATGAACGGAAGTGGCCGTCGAGCCGCTGCGCGCGCGGCAGCTGCGCCTTCTGCAGCCGGCTGGCGTAGGCGATGGAGTCGACCACCAGCTGGTGCTGGCGCTCGGTGTCGGCCTTGCTCTCTACCAGTTCGCGCGTGCGCTCCTTGACGGTCGCCTCCAGCAACTGGTTCTGGTTCGCGACCAGCTCGGCCTCGGCCTGCATCTTCCGCTGCAGCTCTTCCTGCAGCCAGCGGTTCTTGCTGAACACCGCAAGGCCCATGATCACCGCCTCGCAGCAGATGCCGACGGCCTGCGCGGTGTTGGTGTTCTGCAGGAACAGGCCGATGCCGGACGGCTCCATGAAGCTGAACGGCGACGGCACCTGCAGGAAGGTGCTGAGCAGGAAGATGATGCGGAAGAACAGGTACGGAATGATCGCGATCATGAAGAATTTCGCGACTTGCAGCCCGCGCCGGTAGCGTATCCACGCGCAGCAGAAGATCGTCAGCAGCATCGCGATCAGCATCGTCGCATACGGCCCCCAGGTCAGCAGCGGCGACAGCGTGAGCGCGACATGATAGAAGGGCACCATCAACAGCCAGTGGCACAGCGACAGCGCGATGTACACATTGCTGGCGCGATGGACCGCGGGCATCTCGGTCTTCAGTTCGAGGAAGCTGCGCGCGAACAGCACGTAGCCGATCGCCTGCAGGTAGCCCAGCGAATTGCCGACCAGCCGGGTGAGGTAGGCGGGGCCGACCCGCAGGCCCTCGAAGTTCAGCAGGAATTCATAAATGCGCGAGCCGTCGTGCACCGGCAGGATGGTCGATGACAGCAGCGCCACGACGATCCAGCCCGCGTACAAGAGGCTGGTACGGTCGCGGTTCTGCAGCGCGGAGTAGCAGCCGAACACGCCGGCGGCAATCAGGATGCCCGCGAAGATGCCTTCGATGACCAGCCCGAAACGCCGCAGCTCCAGATAGCGCGCGTGGTCGACGAAGTTCGGCGACAGCGATCCCGGCGTGGCCAGTGCCGAACGGTAGGATTTCAACAGCAGCCGGGTCGTCTTTCCCGGCTCCAGCACGACCAGCGGGTACTGGCTGCGCGCATCGGCCATCGGCGTCTTGAACGGGTTCGCATCGACCAGCCTCGAATGGCTGCCCCAGTAGGTGCCCGTGACCGGCAGTTCGCGAAGGCCGCCGTCGGCCTCGACGACGAAGCTGTGCGTCTCTTCCCAGGCCGGCAGTTCGATGCGCAGCTCTCGTTCGTGCGGCAGCTTGCTGTCGAGCGTGACGAGCAGCCAGTGGTGATGCCGGCGGTCGAGTTTTTCGATCGCCGCCAGCGGGCGGAATTCATCGGATCGTGCGGCCGCCTGTGCGGGCGTGAGCGAGCCGTCGGGGTCGTCCAGCACGCGCACGCTGTCGCTCGCCTTGAAGATCATCGGCGTGGCCGGGGTCACGTCGAATGCGCAAGCCAGCGCAGGCAGCAGCAACATCAGGGCGGCCAGCAGGCAGGCTTTCATGCGGTGCATCATACGGCTCCGGGAAGGCGGTGGTGGTGGCCGCCGCTCGTTATCGTCTGTTTTCGCGCAGCCGCTGCGACAGTGCGGCCAGCTTATCGGCAAGTGCGTCGCGCTCGCTGTCGTCGAGCGCTTCCGGGTCGAGGTCGATGGCGACGCCGGCCGGGTGGGTCAGCGCGAAGGGGACTGCGTCGTCTTGCTTGCGTCCCTTGATCGCATAGGTCTGCACATTGCGCGCAATGCCTTTCATCTGTATCGCGCCGCGCGGCTCGGCCTCGACCATGTCCTGCACGTGCGCCCAGGTCTCGTAGCTGACGAGTATGCCGCCGACGTCGGCGCTCGATTCGAGCCGCTGGGCCAGGTTCACTTCTCCGCCGATGATGGTGTACGACAGCCGCTGCTCGCTGCCGAAGTTGCCGACGTTGCAGTAGCCGGTGTTGATGCCGATGCGGATCTCGAAAGGCTGGTCGAAGCCGTTGGCGCGCCAGCGCCGCTGCAGCACGGCCATGCGCTCCTGCATGCAGAGCGCCATCTCGACGCACGCCCGTGCATCCTCGCGCACGCCGCGCGAATCGGGATCGCCGAAGAAGACCATCATCGCGTCGCCGATGTACTTGTCGATGGTGGCGCCGTATTCGAGCGCGATCTGGGTCATCTCGGAAAAGTATTCGTTCAGGTACTCGGTCAGCGCCTCCGGCTGCAGGCTCTCCGAGATCTGCGTGAAGCCGCGGATGTCGCTGAAGAAGACGGTAAGCTTCTTGCGCCGGGTGGCGATCCGCGTGTCGTAGTTGCCGGCGAACAGCGCTTCATGTATCTGCGGCGGCAGGTATTTGGCGAGTTGCTTCGACAGGCTTTCGAGCTCCGTCTTGCGCTGGTCCAGCTCGCGCGTCTGTGACTTCAGGTTCTGGTTCAGCCTGACCAGCCGCTGCTCCTGCCGGTCCGAGTGGCGCGTCAGGTCCTCGTTCTCCCGCACGACTTTCGCGAAGCGCTCGAACAGTCTCTGCGCAAACTCGCGCACCTCGGCATCGCTGCCGCTGTCCAGCAACGCGGGGCCTTCGGCGAGCAGCCGCTTTTCCCGGTCGTAGAGATCGAACAGCGCATCTTCCATGGTCGCGTCACACGGCCTTGACGTCGATCGCAAGCTCCGGGAAGCGGTCCTTGAAGTCTTCGCCGAGCTCTTGCATGATGTCGTCGTCGTCCTGATAGTGCCAGCGGATATTCACCGCCTGCCCGGCCTTGCGAACTGCCTCGAAGCCCTCGAACATCCGGAACATCGCCTTGATGCTCGAGCTGTTGATGTAGACCATCGCGATGTCGACCTCGAGTGCCTTGTCGAGCTGGCCCGCGAGCTGGTCCAGGGCGACGATCACCTGGCCGTAGAACGCGGAGACGTCTTCGGGGAAGGACTCTCCCTTCATGCTGAACACGCCGGCGGAGGGCGACAGGCGTATCTCGGGCGTGCGGTCGGTGCCGCTTATCTGCAGGTCGGTCATGACGCTCATCGTGGTCCTCTCAGATTCTGGCCGCCAGGAAGAAGTCGACATGGGTGTCGTCGACATCGGTGAAGGCAAAGGAAATCGGGTGGCTCGCGCGGCGCGCGATCTCGAGCAGCCCCAGTCCCGCGCCCGGGCCCTCGTGCTCGTTCGAGCGCGACATGCCTTCGCGGTAGAGCTGGCGTATCGTGTCCTTGTCCGCGTTCTGCAGCTGTTCCAGCACGCCCCTGAGCTTCACCGAGTCCTCACGCTGTATGCGGTTGCCGCAGACGATAGTGATCTCCTTGTCGTGCTCCGAGATGCAGACCATGCCGGTCGAGCCCCTGTCGGTGCGTCCGTGCCAGATCAGGTTCTGCATCCCCTCCATGAAGACCGAGAACACGGTGCGGGAACGTTTGGTGTCGTCGAGCCCTTCGAGGCGCGCCTTCAGGATGTCGGCCAGCGTGACCATCAGTTCGTCCGACACCACGCCGTTGTAGGCCATGATGACGCCCGACTTCTGCATTGCATTGCGTATCTCGATTGCTTGGGAAATTTCCATGGACTCTCCGGCGACGGGTATGCAGGCATTCCTCATTGCGGCGCGTCGCAGCGGGACGCTGCGGAGAATTCGTTGTTGTTCTGCGCCGCGGCCATCTTAGTACACAATGTTCCTGAAGTTAACAAGATTGACCGGACGATGCGCATGACAATGCGCTCATCTTGCGCGAGCGTTTTCAAATGAAGAACGCGGGCGCAAGCAGTTTTCAAAAAAATAACGGTATGAAATGATGGCTTTTTGCGTGAGACCGTCGCAGGCCGCGCGGGGCCGATAGCCGTTGGCGAAGCGGGAAGGCTGGAGGCTGGCAGCTAGAAGCGATAAACGTCGCCCGGCACGGGCAGTCGAATGTCGCGGCCGGGCAGGGCGGCCGACAGTTCCTGTGCGATGACCTGTTCGAGGCCGGGCTTGCGGTGCACGACGACGCCGGTGACGCGTGACGGTAAGCTGCCCAGCCGCACCGCGACCTCGCCGCTGTGCAGGTGCATCGACAGCGCCGCCATGCCCGTCATCGCGATCGGGTAGGAGCATTCGACCACCACCGCCTTGAGCTGTGCATCTTCGGCCACTGCATCCCAGAACGACGCGCAATCGCCGGTGTCGCCGGAGAAGGCCAGCGCGCTGCCGCCGGACTCGACGCGATAGCCGCAGGCGGGTATGCCATGCTCGGCGGGCAGCGGCCTGAAGGTGTAGCCATCGATGTCGGCGCCATGGTCCGGCATGGTTTCGAAGCGCATGAACGGCTGCTCCGACGTCGGGATCTGCGTGAAGTCCGGCCAGATCTGGTCGTTGAACAGGTGAGTGCGCAAGAGCCGGATCACTTCGGCTTGCGCCCATACGATGATCGGCTTGTCGCGCAGCGCGGCCACCGAATCGACCATCAGCGGCAGGCAGGCGATGTGGTCGAGATGCGCGTGCGTCAGCACCACATGGTCGATGCGCGCGAGCTGTTCGAGCGGCAGTGTACCAAGCCCGGTGCCGGCGTCGATCACGATGCGCTCGCCGATGCCGTAGCAAGTGGTATGGCGGCCGGCGCCGCCTATGCCGCCATTGCAGCCGATCAGCCGCAGTTCGATCATGCTGTTCCTCCGAGGGGGTTGGCCGACATCATAGCGCAGCGTGCTTGCACTCAGGCTCTCAGTACTGAAAGTAGTGCCGGCCGTACTTGCACTGTCGCCTCGACACACTCGCCGAGGTATTCGCCATCGGCCGCCATCGGCACCGGGTCGACCGCCTTCAGTTCGAGCTTGCCGAAGCACTGGTGAATGACGCCCGGCTCGCCGAGGTGGCGCCCCACCAGCATGCGCGGCAGCAGCGACAGCACGCGCAAGAGCCCCATCTGCGAGGCCAGCATCAGGTCGAGCGCGCCGTCGTCCGTCGTCGCGGTTGGCGCGATCTGCATGCCGCCGCCATAGGTGCTGGTGTTCAGCGCGCTGGCCAGCAGCACCGGCCCCGCATGGATCGCGCGCCCGTCGAGCGCG
>JACCDI010585358.1_pt1 | contig 27940 bp, 22 predicted proteins | sample 7442791 | NCBI WGS metagenome assembly JACCDI01 (sample SAMN15323434, study PRJNA562643) | freshwater metagenome | isolation source: river surface water | place: USA:Blue River Watershed | collected 2017-08-15
ATCCCCATGTACAGGACTGACCAGACATGGGCTATTATCAAATTTTCAACTTGCCCGCAAAAGGGGAGTTAGGGGGAATTCCCTCCGGATCTGAGGCATACTATTCATTTGATTATGGGAGTACACACTTTGTTAGTCTGGATTCTTTTGCCCGCGGTCGCGATGGAAAATTACTCACGGATCCAGGTTCTGAGCAACTAGAATGGCTAATCAAAGACCTGCAAAACACGAAGCAACGCTGGAAGATTGTCTATTTTCACCATCCTCCCTATACGAAAGGTACGTACGATTCAGATGTATGGGCAAACTTAACACAACCGCGATTAGTTGTCACTCCGATATTGGAAAAATATGGCGTAGATGTCGTTTTAAATGGGCATAGCCACGTATATGAGCGCTCGAAGCCCATCAAAGGGTTTACGGGAGTTGCCTCCGAATTTAATCCCGCGGTTCATTTTACGCAAACAAGCTCTGGGAAATATAATGCTTCGGCAAATTCCTGCCCTTACTTATTTACGACCAATCAAGCATCCAATGGCGTTATTTACGTCGTAAATGGAGTAGGTGGAGCCACAGGAGCCATGCGTGCCAATGCCCCGCATCCGGTGATGGAAACGAGCCAAGCAGGCATTGGCGGATCCATGATTTTTGACATTGAAGGCGGTCGACTCGATGCCAAATTCCTAACGGAAAACGGGGAAATTAAAGACCAATTCACCATTTTCAAAGATTTAAACGTGACCGATCCTGCCGCAGTCACGGTGAACTACCAAGGTTTGGTGAGTTTAACTGCTCCATGGCAAGGAGAATATATTTGGAATACAGGAGAAAAAACACGGGTTATCCAAAAGAACCCGATTGAGACCCAAAAATTCACCGTTAAAGACCCTCAAAATTGCTTTCAAACAAACTATCAGGTGAATGTGCTGCCGCCTTTGGGCATCAACGAGCTCCCTGATGACGCTTTTGAAAACCTAAAAATCTATGATTTCAATGGGCGATTACTGCGTGAAATTCAAACACCTGGCAAATTAAGCCAAGTTAATTTGACTGACCTGCCCGCCGGACGTTACATACTTCAACTTCAGATAAACGGACATGACCAAATTATTAAGTTGGCTCGCTAGTTTCCTACTATACTCTCTCCACACATTCGCCCAAGACACTACGCAACATCGGGTAGAAGGTCGGATGAATGCGCCAGATCAGCTTTCAAAACCATATGTCATTTTAATTTCAGCCGATGGATTTCGTTCAGATTTTGCGGATAAATATGACGCTGAGTTTTTGAAGTCCAAGCGGTCTTTGGGGGTTTCTGCCCCATCCATGATTCCTTCATATCCGACGTTGACCTTCCCCAATCATTACACGCTTGTGACAGGCTTATATCCAGCACATCACGGTCTGGTGAATAACCGATTTTATGACCCGACTACCCGTCAAGAATACAGCATGGGGAATAAGAAAATGGTGAGTGAGGGGAAATGGTATGGGGGTACTCCGTTGTGGGTTTTGGCAGAAAAACAAGGTATGCTCGCCGCGAGTAATTTTTGGGTAGCATCCGAAGCCGACATACAAGGGGTGCGCCCGAGTTATTATTATGTCTACAATGAGGTCACCCCGATCGCGCAACGTATCCAGTCGGTAAAGGACTGGTTGAGTCTCCCCGAAACAAAACGACCGCATTTCATCACGTTTTATTTGCCTGAAGTAGACCATGATGCGCATGCATTTGGCCCGGAAGATCCACGAGTGAAGAAATCGGTGCAGTTTGTTGATCAGGCCATTCGGGATTTGCAAGCAGCTTTAGATCCGCTAAAATTACCCATCAACTATGTGTTTGTTTCAGATCATGGGATGGTGACGGTCGATAATAAAAATACCATGGGTCTTCCGGCTGAAATAGATACGGCGGCCTTTCGTGTTCCCTCGGGGGATGCCTTATTGCAGGTCCATGCCAAAGACCCCGCGCGCATCACGCCCACCTATGAGGCCTTAAAAAAAAATACAAATTTTGATACGTATTTAATGTCGGAGACGCCGGAACATTGGCACTTCCGGACAACGGATGATCGGTACAATCGCTTAGGCGCCATATTGCTGGTACCTAAGATTCCACGTGTTTTTAACTTAAGTCGCTACCCCACAAATCAAGGAAAGCATGGTTTTGATACGCGACTACCCGAAATGCAAGCGAGTTTTCAAGCTTGGGGGCCGGCACTCAAAGTGGGGAAGCGGATTCCGCCGTTTGAAAATGTAGATATTTATCCGCTTGTGGCTCAGATGTTAGGACTTGTGTATGATCCTTCGGCGATCGATGGCCGTTTAGATACGTGGAAAAAGGTGTTACACCTTACCTTTGCCAATCCTCCAAGGTTTGGCAAAGGTAGGGGGGAGAAGTGACTTTTCCAGCCTAAAAACTGATAAAAAACGGGCCTATAAAATAGGCTTCACCGTCTCTACATCCACCGAAATTCCCTTCGCCGAAACAACCTTGAATTCCTCCGTAGGGAAATAAATCGTCGTCATAGCCGTAAGCCCTCCATCTGCAAACATTTCAGCAGACGCCACATCTGTGATCACTTGAAAATCTATAGTAGCCGATTGGCTGATTCGAGGCGCATAATCCCGACTTGAAAACTTCGAACTGAATGAAAAATCTCCCGACTGCCTACGATCTACAAAATATCGATTAGTTGATTTTTCGTATCCCATAGTTACCTGCTCGCCTTTGGCATTCGCTAAAACGATGGAAAAATCCTGAACTGCTTGCCCCTTTGCGGAAATACGCAATAAGGCGGAAGAAGCTTTCATTGATTTCCCCGCGGCTAACTTTTTCGCAGACTCCACTGGCAAATCGATGGGCGTTGAACTGATAAAATATTTTCCATTGATATTTTTTAAGGCCAAATCACGCGGCAAGGTATTGGCACTGCGCCATGACTTTGTAGGCACGACTGTGGCATAATCCCAATTTGACATCCAGCCTAAAAAGACTCTCCGCTTTCCTGTCTCATGAAAAGTCACGCCCGCATAATTATCCCGACCGAAATCAATCCAACGCGTTTCCTCATCCTGTGGCACAAACTGATGCCCATCAAAATCCCCCACAAAATACTGCGTACCCGAACCACCGTTTGGGGCACCCGGGTTTATGCTCACCAACAAAACCCATTTTTCCTTACCGTCAACCTCCATCGAAAATAAATCTGGACATTCCCAAACTCCGCCGTGTGCCCCAATGCCAACGCCAAAATCACTTTCCCGCGTCCAGGTTTTCAAGTCCTTCGATGAATAAAATGTCTCGCGGTCCTGCGTAGCCAAAGCCATAATCCACTTATTCCCAGGGGCAAACCACGTTACATTCGGGTCCCGAAAATCAGCAATCCCCGGATTTTTCAAAACCGGATTTCCGGCATATTTAGTCCACGTATATCCATGATCGTTACTAAATGCAATGCTCTGATTTTCGCGATCAATACGTCCCGCTTTTTCCCATTCCATATTGTGCGATGTGAAAATAGCCACAACGGCATCTTTCCCAAAACCAGCCGTATTTTGGCGATCAACTACAGCCGACCCCGAAAAAATCAACCCAAGTGAATCCGGATACAAAGCAATCGGCTGATGTTTCCATCGCAACAAATCCGTGCTTGTCGCGTGTCCCCAATGCATAGGGCCCCAAACAGTACTTTTCGGATAATATTGATAATACAGATGATAGGTCCCGTTCGCATAGAACAATCCATTGGGATCATTCATCCACATACTAGGCGGGGTAAAATGAAGGCGCGGACGGTGTTGTTCCTGCGCGAAAGTTGCATATGCCAGTAGGCAAAAAAGGACGATTTTTTTCATAAAAAAAGGGTGGCCCATGTGCGATGAGACCACCCGTCAAAAATAAAGAATTTATTACAAGCTTTTCAAATACTGGATGCTCATCGGAACATATTCCAATTCTTTCTCACTTTCATCCTCAATAAAGCAATGCTCGATACCATTTTTCTTGGCCAATTTGATAATGGCTTTCCAATTCCCTTGACCAGTACCTACCGGAACGTCATTTTCTGCAGGCGTACCACCAGTCAAATTCCCGACCACCCCTTTACGCAAATCTTTAACGTGCATTAATTTCCAGCGGTTCGGGTATTTCTTCAATAATTTCACCGGCATATCTGCACCGCCTCCATGCATCGTCCAAAGCACATCCATTTCAAATGAAACATACTCCGGATTGGTATTTTTGATGATGTAATCCATCAAAGTCCCATCCTCATAGGCATGAAACTCATAGCCGTGATCATGGTAGCAAAACGTAATGCCATTTTCCTTGAACACTTTTCCAGCTGAATTAAAAAGCGCTACCGCCTTTTGTGCATCCTCCAAAGTGAAGTCGGTGCCTTTATGTGGAATCCACGCACACATAACAAATTTTGACCCCAGGATTTTTGCGCGTTCAACCGCTGCTTGTGGGTTCGCTAGTTCATTGTAATCTACTCCCGTAGATGGAATGCTAATGCCGCGATCCGTACACAATTGCTTGAATTGTTCCGGCGTATAGCCTTTAGGTGCACCCCCTTCCAGCTCTGTAATCCCCATGTTTTTGATGATATCCAATGTTTTCTCTGTTCCATTGGGAAAATGTTTCCGGAAAGTATAGGCCTGAACGCCTATTGGATAGGTGTATAATTTTTGTGCCAAAGACGGCAAGCTGACCACTAGGGCCAAGAGTAACATTTTGATTTTCATAGTCGTTGGTTTTTTGTAAAAATGCGTGTTTTTTTTGAGAATCAAACCAAGGCCTCCCCTGAATTTTAGTATTTTTGTCGCATGGAGAAACCGTATATCGCCGACCAGATTTTTGAAAAATGCACTTCGCTTACCTATGGCGAATACGAACATTGCACGTTTCGTTCGTGCAATCTGGAAGGTGCCGATTTAAAGAATTTCCAGTTTGTGGATTGTCGGTTTGAGGACTGCAATCTGTCTTTGGCCAAGTTAAGCGGCACTGCTTTGCAACAGGTGACATTTGAGGGATGTAAAATGCAAGGGCTCCATTTTGAAGCATGCAACCCATTTTTATTGGAATACCAATTCACCCAATGTGTCTTGAATCTGTCCTCTTTTTATCAAACAAAGAGTAAAAAAACAAGCTTCCAGAATTGCACACTGCATGAAGTTGACTTTACCGAAGCCGATTTTTCTGAAGCGAATTTCGACGCATGTGATTTAGCTGGAGCGCTCTTTGATCGGACGTTATTGGAGCAGGCCGACTTCCGTTCGGCCATAAATTATACCATTTCCCCGGCATTGAATCGATTGAAAAAAGCCAAATTTTCACAGGATGGTTTGGCAGGTTTATTAAGCGACATCGGGATTGAGATTTCCTAGTTGATATTTTTAGTCCAAGCTATTTGATTTTATTTTTTTCCATTTAGCTTTGTTATGCCTCTGCCGATTGACAATACCGTGCGAGGACTTGCTAAACCTATGAAAAATCTAGTACTACTCTGCCTGCTGGGCATGGCTCTGCCACGTATTTATGCCCAAAAAATCGAACAAGCCGGCTTCATTTGCGAAAATGCCCCCTTCCCTTCTAGTCATGCATCTACACTCGTGGAAACACCTGATGGAATTGCTGCAGCCTGGTTTGGTGGCACCCATGAGCGCCATCCCGATGTGGGCATTTGGTTTAGTTATTATCGAAATGGCACGTGGACAAAACCAGTTGAAGTGGCAAACGGTATACAAGGGAACGGGAAACGTTATCCACTTTGGAACCCTGTATTATTCCAACTGCCGGGCAAAGAACTCATTTTATTTTACAAAGACGGCCCCGCGCCAAACGCATGGTGGGGCATGTTAAAGCGGTCAACAGATGGCGGAAAAAGCTGGTCGGCAGCTGAACGCCTGCCCAAAGACATCTTTGGCCCAATCAAAAATAAACCAGAATTATTAGCAGATGGCACCCTAATATGTCCTTCAAGTTCCGAGGATAATAACTGGCGCATACACATGGAGTTCACCAAAGACGGCGGGAAAACATGGTCGCGCACAGCCGCTTTAAATGATGGCGTAACCACATCCGCCATTCAGCCAAGTATTTTAAAATTGCCAAACGGCAAACTTCAGCTAGTTTGCAGGTCCGAAAATGACTTCGTTTTGCAAAGCATCTCAGATGACAACGGCAAAAGCTGGTCGGCCTTAGCGCCTACCACCCTGCCCAATCCAAATTCGGGAATCGATGCGGTAACCTTACGCGATGGCCGCCATCTTATCGTCTATAACAACACGAAAAAAGGCCGCAGCCCGCTAAATGTGGCGATTTCCTCAGATGGCCAAACTTGGAAAGATATCGCAGTTTTAGAAAATGAGTCGGGTGGCGAATTCTCCTATCCAGCCGTAATCCAAGCTTCTGACGGTAAGGTCCACATCACCTATACGTGGAAAAGAAAGAAAATCAAACATGTTGTTGTGACGCTTTAATATGTCAACGCTGGACCTTGCGATTATTGGAATTTACCTCCTCAGCATGATTGGGGTGGGGATATATTTCTCTCGAAAAAACAAAAGTTCAGAACAATTTACGACGGCTTCTGGCCAGATTCCTGGTTGGGCCCTCGGATTAAGCTTTTATGCCACATTTTTGAGTGCGATTACCTTTTTGGGTGACCCAGGAAAATCGTTTGGAAGCAACTGGAGTCCCTTCGTATTTAGTCTTTCAATCCCCTTAGCCGCCATCGTAGCCACCAAACTTTTCGTTCCTTTTTATCGAAACGGGGAGGCGATTAGTGCCTATTCGCATCTAGAGGAACGTTTCGGGGCTTGGGCCCGGACGTATGCAATGGTGTGTTTTATCATGACGCAGTTGGCCCGCATGGGAACCATTTTCTACGGCCTAGCGCTGACGATAAACGCATTGACAGGCATTCAGATGGAGGGCATTATTTTGGTTTCGGGCTTGGTCATTATTTGTTATACGGTTTTGGGCGGTATGGAAGCGGTTATTTGGACTGAGGTAATTCAGGCGATTTTAAAAACATTGGGGGCGCTTTTAATTCTAGGAATCATCACGAGTCAAATAAGTTTTTCTGATGTGCTTGCGATTGGGCAACGCGATGCGAAATTCAGCTTGGGGAGCTTTTCGCCTGATGTTACAACGAGTTCATTTTGGGTGATTTTGAGCTATGGATTTTTCATTAATTTGACCAATTTTGGTATAGACCAAAACTACATTCAGCGCTACCATACTGCCAAGAATACACAAGATGCGGCCAAAAGCATTTGGCTTTGTGTCCTGTATTACATCCCTGTTTCATTTTTGTTTTTCTTTATCGGCACCGCATTATACGCCTACTACGAACTAAATCCAGCACTCATTTTGGAGCTAAAACAGCAGGTGGCTTTGGAAAAAAATATGGGTGTTGAGGCGCTGAAAGTCACCGACTACGCTGATCGGGTGTTGCCTTATTTCATGAAAACCCAAATTCCGAAAGGCTTACTTGGGCTATTGCTTGCCGCACTTTTATCTGCTGGAATGAGTACCATGAGTTCGGGGATGAACAGCTCTGCGACCGTATTTTTGAAGGATATTTACCTGCGGTATGTTCGGCCAGATTTAGCGCCACAAAAACAGTTACGTGTGTTGCTTATTTCCACCGTGGTCATGGGCTGCTTGGGCATAGTTTTTGGTATCAGTATGATTGGAGTAAAAAGCTTGTTGGATGTTTGGTGGAAATTATCGGGCATCTTTGCTGGCGGTATGCTCGGCATATTTTTACTCGGATTTTTAGCCAAGCATGTCTCCAATAGCGCGGCTAAAATAGCGGCAATAGGTGGGGTTTTGGTGATTGCTTGGATGTCATTTAAAGACCTGCTTCCTGCTGATTTTCAAAGTCCGCTCGATGCTAAATTAACGGTGGTTGTGGGCACATGTACCATCATAGGCTTAGGTGTTTTCGTGCAATTTTGGTTGAAAAAAAGATGAATATTCCCAAGGGATTTATACCTGTGATGCTAACGCCATTTACACCCGAAATGGCAGTAGATGTTCCATGTTTGCGGCAATTAACTGAGTTTTATCTCGATAATGGAGCCGTAGGACTTTTTGCGAATTGCTTGTCGAGCGAGATGTATGAACTAAGTTCAGCAGAACGCTTATTGGTCATCGACACAGTGGTAAAACAAACGGCAGGCAGGGTACCTGTTGTCGCCACAGGGACACTGGGTGGTAGTATTGAAGAGATGGCTGAATTTTCTAAGCAGGTGTATGCGCTGGGCGTAGATGCCGTGATCATTTTAAATAATCAATTTGTATCTGCCGAGGAGTCCGATGCGGAATTTTTAGCCCGTGTCCATGCCTGGTTAGCCTTAACTCCTGGAATTCCGTTTGGCATATATGAATGTCCGGTACCATATAAACGCTTGATTAGCTTGCCGGTTTTGGAAGATTTATTGGCGACGGGCAGACTATGTTATCACAAGGATACCTCCCTTTCGCTCACCGATGTTCAAGCGAAAATAAATGCGGGGAAGGGGCATGTTTTTGGATTATATGATGCGTATATAGAACATGCGACAGCCTCGTTGCAAGCGGGTTCGATGGGACTCTCATGCATACAAGGTAATTTTTTTCCAGATCTCATTGTCGAATTATGTCGCGCACCTGAGCAGGGAAATCACATCCAAAAATTTATGTGTAAACATATGCAGCTGATGCACGAGGTATATCCGATAAGTGCCAAATATGTATTGGCTAACATGGGATTTCCGATCGGGCTGGAGACGCGACGATTTGTAGGTGAATTGACCCCCGAAATTTGTACCAAACTGGACAAATTAATAGAGGAACGAAAAAATCTATTGGATTGATAGACTTTTATTTTTACTTTAAAGTGTTATTTAGTTTGTTGATGAAGTATAGTCTAAAAAACGCTGTCTGAGATTCGGGTGGCGTTTTTATTTTTTCAGCAAATCCCGAGCGATTTTCAAGTGATGCTCGGTATGAATCCATAAAAATTTGATGGTTTTGTCACGATTTAAATCACCAAAATATGGGTGTGGGAAAAACTGATTAGGCGCTACGCTCATGAGATTAATGATGGCCAAACTAGCACGTTCAAGCGCTTCTTGCAAATCCATATCTGGGGTAGGCTCAACAACTTTAGGAGCTTTTACTTTTCCACGAGGAATAATTTTAGTGAGGAAAATAATGAATTTGGTAAAAGAAAATCTTGGCTTATAATTTACCGGTTCTGATTTCGCTATTGCTGAAGTGACTTGGTTAATGACTAAGATATTGTGGGCAAGATGCCAGCCAACGGAGCCGTTCGAAATAGCCAAATTTTCTACATGGGCATCTGGAATCATGGATTCCATTTCAGCTAATTGGCGAGTGAGTTTTTGGATCATAACCGCATTTGAAAGAATAATCCGTGATTTGATTTTTCGAATTTCTTTGGTCCATAGGCGTCAAAGTTAGAACCTAGACCCAGGGTAAATTTATCAAACGTCAGTCCTACTCGGAGGCTTGTTCCGCTTCGCGCATGGACATCATTTTTAATATCTTGTACGAATAAACCTTGCAAACGGGTATACAACCGTAATTTATTAGATAATTTTGGTTTGAATTCGGTAATAGCAACCGTTTCAAATGCTGATCCTGGTTTGAAATTATAGGTGGGGAAAATGACGATCAAATAATCCGGACTGGCCTTCAGAAACTGAAATCCGACAGTTGGCACAAACCCTAATTTATAATGCCATTGTAACCCTGACGCAGCAGAAAACCCTTTACCCAGGCCATAGGTGATTGCGTTGTTTATGACCATCTCCGTTTCAGATGGTGTATTTTGATAGTCGGCAGCCCCCACCGTCACATTGAAAAAATTGAATTTACCAGCTGCGTCGATAGGCCGATTGATGATAATAAGTAGGTTGGCGCGATTATTACCAGCCATCACTTCGACGGGAAGGGGAGCTTTTTGGCCTAAAGTAGGGAATAGGAAGCAGGAACAAGCAAAAAGGAATAGGAAATTTTTCATGGCCACAAACATACAAAAAGGTTAATTGGCAATGCGCTTTTGCGACCAAAACGCAAAAATTGCCGCTGTAATAAACATGATGAGGCTGTAAACGACGGCAGGGATGGTCATGGTCCCGTTGTGTAAAATGCTGAGGGCGATGTAAATTGCGAGGGAACCGTTGTGAATGCCGACCTCCATGGAGATGGCGATGGCTTGCTTTGGTGGTAGTTTAAAAAGAAGCGGGAGGCCATATCCGATACCAAGACAGCCTAGGTTAAAGAGCAATGCGGCTCCTCCTACTATCCCAAAATCTTCCCATAAATGATCGATTTCTTTGAGGCCGGCTAAGATAATCAGCAGCGCCAAAAACGCCCCAGAGGCCATTTTTACATACTTTTCGGCTTGTCTTGCCCTTGCCGGGAAATAAAATTTTAGCGCCATACCGATGCCAATGGGCGTGACGATGAGGATAAAAACTTCGAGTAGTTTTTGGAATTGAAGCGGAACAAAGGCGTCTGCTTGCATGAAGTAAGCCATCGAAAAATTAACGATTACCCCGATGGAGATGATGGATAAAAGACTGTTGAGCGCGGTGAGTGACACGTTTAATGCCACGTCGCCATTGGCCATATGACTGTATAAATTGGCGGAAGGGCCACCGGGAGCAGCGGCTAATAACATAAGGCCGACGGCCAGTTCGGGGGGAAGGTTTGTTACCAGAGCAATCCCAAAACAGAATGCGGGCAGGACGATCATTTGGGTAACTAGGCCAACGATCATCGCTTTGGGATAAACAAAAATCCGCTTGAAATCGGCTAACGTGAGCGATAGACCTAGGCCAACCATAATTATGGCAATAGCTAAGGGCAAAAGGACGAGGGATAGAAAACTTGCTTGCATGCTGAAAATTTTGAACCTTGCCGAAAATAAGTTAAAAATTGATTGCTATCCTAAAATTAGTGGCACGTCTTGCTTTGTGGATTTTCTGTCCGCAGGTACGGATCGAGGGTGCGGACTTGATGACTGCTAGGGGGCCCCTGCTGATCGTGGCTAATCATCCTGATTCATTTTTGGATGCCATTATTTTAGGGGCTTATTATCCACGAAAGCTTCATTTTTTAGCTCGAGGGGACGTGTTTCGAAAACCACTTTATGGATTTTTATTACGATCGATTGGGATGATCCCAATTCATCGGGCGCGTGAGGGACGTGAGCATTTACATTTAAATGAGAGTACATTTCAGGAATCGGTCGAGGTGCTTCGTAGAGGAGATGGGTTATTGATTTTCATCGAAGGGATATGTTTGTTGACACATGAAATTCAACCCTTCAAAAAAGGAGCGACCCGAATATTGGAGTCGGCTCAAGCCGCGGGTATTCAGCCTATGGTCCATGTGGTGGGATTAGGGTATTCGGATTTTAGGGCATTTGGGAAAGTGATTCATGTGGCAATTGAGTCGTTTACGGAGCAAGCGGTTTTTGATCATGCGCGGCATCGGTTGGATTTTAATGCGGCGGTTCGAGAGCTAATGGTTCGATTGGTGCGCGTGCCTGATGAGGTAGTAGTCCTTCGAAAAGGGCTGTTTTACTACTTAAACTTGCCTTTTTTTCGCTTAGTCAGTGATTATGTGTGGAGTCGTACGGCAGGAACAGTATTTTATGATTCAGTTCTTTTTGGAGTATTATTGTTTACGTATCCAATATATTTGGTTGCGCTATCTGCTCTTTTTCTTGGGGTTTTTGGGATCCCGATGGTCGTGACGATGCTGGCGCTTCCGGTGGGATTTCGTTTGACTAATATGCGAGTGGTTAAAAAATAATCAATAAACGCATGAAATAGGTTTGCGTATAGGGTACATTCTCCCTTACCTTTGCCAAACCTTGGAGGATTGGCAAAGGTAGGAAAAGAAGGGCTCGCTGACATGCGAAAATTAGCTAATTTTGACATTGCATAATTAGACAACATGACTAAGAAGTATGATTTCCTGATCGTGGGAGCCGGATTTTTCGGTAGTATTTGTGCCCGTGAATTAACTGATCAAGGATATTCGTGTTTGGTCATCGAAAAACGTGAACATATAGGTGGCAATTGCTACACGGAAAAGCGAGATGATATTCATCTGCACGTGTATGGCGCACACATTTTCCATACGTCCAACGAGCGTGTTTGGAATTGGATTAATCAATATGCGACTTTTAATCATTACACGAATCGGCCAATTGCGAATTACAAAGGAGAGCTTTTTGCCTTGCCGTTTAACATGTGGACGTTTAACCAACTTTGGCAAGTTAACACGCCGGAAGAGGCTCAAAAAATTATCGCCGAACAGGGAAAAGATATTGTAGATCCACAGAATTTGGAGGAGCAAGCCATCAAATTAGTAGGTAAAGACATCTACGAAAAATTGATTAAAGGCTATACGGCAAAACAGTGGATAAAAGACCCGAAGGAGTTGCCAAAAGAGATCATTAAGCGTTTACCAGTTCGTTTTACTTTTGATACAAACTATTTTAACGACCGATTCCAAGGAATTCCAGAAGGTGGATATACCCAGATTTTTGAGAAATTACTAGATGGAATTGAGGTGCGATTGAACGTGGATTATTTGGCGGACAAGGACGCGTATAACGCACTTGCCAATAAAGTCATTTACACCGGCCCTATTGATTCATATTTTGACTATCAGTATGGAGAATTAGAGTACAAGACCACGCGTTTTGACCATGTGAAAAAGGAATATCCCAATCACCAAGGGGTCGCGGTTATGAATTATACAGATGCCGAGGTTCCATATACGCGCATTATTGAACACAAACATTTTGAGTTTAATGAGACCGAAAAAACCTGGATTAGTTACGAATATCCAGAGCCGTATCAAGCGGGCAAAACGGAGCCGTATTATCCGGTAAATGATGCCATAAACAATGATTTATTTAGTCGATATAAGGAATTAGCAGCTGCAGAATCGCAAGTGTATTTTGGAGGGAGATTAGGCGAATATAAGTATTACGACATGCACCAAATCATTGAGCGTGCATTAACGATGGTGGAGACTTTTACCCCTTAGTTTTCGCTACCTTTGCCAATCCTCCAAGGTTTGGCAAAGGTAAAGGGGAATGCCTATCCAAGCAAGGCCTTCATTTTTTTGCGAATGAAATTCGTGGCAAATTCAGGGGCGATTCGGCATAAAATATCCATGAATTTCGAGTCAGACCCGACAAAAACATGAAACTGATTATTTTCCATTCCCACTAAAATAACTCGGGCGGCATCCGTTGCAGGCAAGGCCCCCATCCCTGATGAACCCGAAGTAGAAGGAACTTCAACCCCGGAATTACCCGTAATATTCGTTGCAATCGCACCAGGAAACACAACCGTTACGCGTACAGCCGTATCCTTCAATTCTGCATAAAGTCCTTCAGAAAATAGTTTGATGGCGGCTTTAGAGGCACCATAAATGCTTTGGCCGGGAACGGGCAGAAAGCCTCCCATACTAGAAATATTAACAATGTGTGCTTCTGGTCGGGCCAGTAAATGTGGCAAAAATGCCTTCACGACTGCCACACTACCGAAAAAATTAACATCCATCACGCGCTCAATCGCGTCAAAACTTAACTCATTCACCCGCACAAAAGGCTGAATGATTCCAGCATTATTGATAATTCCATCCACATGCCCAAAATGAGCAATCACCTGATCTGGTAAAGCAAGTACAGCAGCTCGATTGCTGATGTCCACTTCCAGCGTTAAAAAATTAGCGTCATCCGCCGAACAAATTTGTTTTGTCTCCAGCAGCTGGGGCAGGTGTATGTCCAATGCAGCAACTTTAGCCCCTTTGGCGATGAGCTGGTGCGCCATTTCGCGCCCCATCCCACTGCCTGCTCCCGTGAGCAAAAATACCTTACCTGCGATTCGCATTATTCTTTCACACGAACACCCTTCGCTTCGAACATACCCATCAAGGATCCTTTCAGATTGTCCGAATCAACTTTAGTCAACTCTACATTCACATCATAACCTTGAATAGTGAAATAGATAACCACTTTGTCCTTATCATCTTCCACTTTCGCAATTTGTACAGGCTCGGCAGCTGTATCACCTACAATTTTCAATACACCCGTTAACGCGCCATCTTTACGAACCAAATCCGTCGAAAAAGTAGGATCACCATTGGGGGTGCCAAAAACTTGAATCTTCCATTTTCCAGCGAAAAAATCGGTTGGATCAGGAAGTTTAGCAAACGATGTTGCTGAACACAATGACATAAAAACAAACACTAACGCAACTAACTTTTTCATAATGAATATGATTTAAGGGTTTATAATACAGCAAATATAGAAACAATCTTAATATTGTCTAATCTTGATACATTAACTACTTTCGGGCAAAGCTCCAAGATCCGAAAATTGGCACTGGGAAGTGAAAGAATTTACGCCAATGCCTAACAACCGCTTGTTGTTCAATGTCACCAAACCTACCCTTACCATTTACCCCGCAGCAAAAGGCAAAGGAAATGGAAATCACGGTTTTGGCATGCGAAAGAATAACACGTCTAGCGACAACTGGGCCATGGATTTTGAGCACTGGTTAAGGGTTCACAAGCTTTAATAAGTCCATAGGCTGAAGCCTCGGGTTAGCATCATAACCCTAGACTGAAGTCTAGGAATTTGGCAGGCGGCCAACTGTCCTAGCCCGAATAGGGATACTCCTTCACGTTAATTTACGTACATTCGATTTCTAAACCGATTGCATATGAAATTTGCCCAGATCATTTGTCTGACCTTGCTAAGTCTTTCCAGCTTCGCTCAAGTAAGCCTCACAAAACTCCAAGTTGAATACCAAGATCGACCTGTAGGAATGGACGAAACCAACCCTCGTTTCTCTTGGCAAATGTTGAGCAAATCCGCCAACCGTGGTGATAGGCAATCGGCCTATCGTGTTCTTGTCCATGACGAAAAAGGGAAATTAGTTTGGGATAGCCAACAAGTCAATTCCGACATTTCACTTGGAATTTCCTACGCAGGGAATGCCCTTGAAGCCCGACAAAAATACACGTGGACGGTTCAAGTTTGGGACCAAAAAAATCGAATGACCTCGGCAAATTCAACATTCGAAACGGGACTCCTCCAAAGCGGTTGGCGCGATGCCCAATGGATCGGATCAAACGATTTGCCACTTTACAGCAACTACCTTTCTGTCTATAAATTTCAATACCAAATCCAACTTGACGAGGCAACTAAATCGAAAAAAGCATCCTTTGTTTTTGGGGCAAATGACCCTCGATTACAAAATAAAAATCTGAATATTCAAGGAGTCACGAGTGGTAAAAACGAATCCTATATCCGATTTGAATTAGACATCTCAGATACCACGCAGGCATTTTTCAATGTGTATCGGGCTGGATATGATCCGAAGGATGAGGCCAACAAACCTTTATTCCGTTTCCCGATTCCTTCCAACCTCATTTCAAAAACTAATCAATATCAAGCACACACTATTTTTGCGACATGTAATTTTGGCGTATACGATCTTTACATTGATCAATTGGACAAGGAACATAAAGTGAATCCGAGTCCAAAAAATGCAAGCCCATATGCGCCAACTGGATTTAACCTAAATCCCGTGGGCGTGGGGAATAACTTCATTTCCTATCCCATGTTAGCCGAAATCGGCTTTCAAGCTCCTGCCGGCGAAACTGCCTATTTCTCAAATGTACTCATTAAGAATTTCCGCCAACCGAGTAACGTCCTTTTTGCGGCTACTGAAAAACCTGAATTATGGACAGGATGGGATGGGAACAAGTTTCGCATAAGCGGAACATTCACCGTAGCGAATCCAAGCCAACACGCCGCTCCGATGTTGCGAACACAATTTTCAACGAACGGCAAAGCCATCAAAAAAGCCCGAATATATGCCACAGCACGCGGGATTTACGAATTGTATTTGAATGGAAAACGCGTCGGCGATGACTACTTCAACCCAGGTTTGACACAATATAATAAGACACATCAATACCAAAGCTTTGACGTAACCTCACTCGTTACATCCGGCGAAAATGCCTGGGGCGCCTGGTTAAGCGAAGGTTGGTGGTCAGGCAACATCACGTATAGTGGTGAAAATTGGAACTATTTTGGAGATAGACAATCACTTTTGGCCCAACTGATTATTGAATACGCGGATGGGACAGAACAGGTTATCAACACAAATCCATCGCAATGGAAAACCTATAGCGACGGCCCCATTCGCATAGGTAGTTTCTTTCAGGGCGAAGTATATGATGCTCAAAAAGAAGCCGCCATTGCGGGTTGGCATACAACTTCCTACATCGACAAAAGCTGGAAACCGGCCGCCTCCATTAGTTTAAATGGAACCGCCTTTATTGATAAAATTCTCGACTACAGCCAAATGCAATTAGTTGGCCAGCTAGACGACCATGTACAAATTCGTAAAGTCTTGCCAGCTCAATCGATTCAGGAACCTCGTAAAGGTGTTTTCGTTTATGATATGGGACAAAATATGGTTGGCTTTCCGAAGATTTTTATTCCAAACGGGAAAGCTGGTCAGGTAATCACATTGAGATATGCCGAAATGTTATACCCGGATTTGGCCGAATATGCTTCGCAAAAAGGAATGATTATGTTGGAAAATATTCGCGCAGCTTTGGCACAGGATATTTACGTGTTGAAAGGTGGCGATGAATATATCCAGCCGCGCTTTACCTTTCATGGCTACCGATATCTAGAACTTACGGGAGTTGATCAAGCGCCTACCTTGCCACAAGTTGCGGGAATTGTGCTGTCATCAATACGTGAAATCAGTTCATCCTACGAGACTTCGGATCCGATGGTGAATAAATTGTGGACCAATATTACCTGGTCAATGCGCGGAAATTTCTTGTCTATTCCAACCGATACTCCCGCACGAAATGAGCGCATGGGCTGGTCGGGCGACATCAATGTATTCTCTAAAACGGCCACTTATTTAGCACCTGTCAACAATTTCTTACGTCGGCATTTGCAGGGTATGCGAGATGTCCAACGGGCAGATGGGCGATTCACGGATGTAGCGCCGATGGGCGGAGGATTTGGTGGAACGCTTTGGGGAAGTGCCGGGATTGTGATTCCCTGGGAGACGTATCAGCAATATGGCGACAAGGCTTTATTGGCAGAACACTATGATGCCATGAAGCGTTATGTGGCCTTTTTAGAGTCTAAACAGAATCCGGAAGGTATTTTGAATGAAGGGCCACTGGGTGACTGGTTGAGTCCGGAGGGGAATAAGAATGATAATACCGCCTTTTGGATGAGCTATCAAGCTTACAATTATGATATCATGTCAAAGGTGGCGCGCATACTAGGCTTCGATTCAGACGCCGTGAATTTTGACAAAAAATCATCGTCACGTAAGGCCTTATTTAATACGATTTACATGGATGCCTCGACCCATAAATCGGTCAAATCAGGTGTAAAAACTGCTTCGATGGGACCACCAAACGCAGCTGCAGTTACGGCGAAAACCGACAAAGGCCAAGTGGTGGATACGCAAGCATCTTATGCGATTCCATTGGCTTTAGGCATTTTTGATGCGGCCAATAAACCATATGCCATTGCGGGATTGGTGGAAACGGTGAAGCGTTCGAATACAGATGATGGCGGTGTGGCCCGGCCCGGGTATTCGCTGATGACTGGATTTATCGGAACCGCTTCCATTAGTGAGGCACTATCTGCAAATGGCCAACATGCTGAGGCGTACCGTTTATTGACCCAAAAAACGTATCCGTCTTGGTTGTACTCGGTAGCGAATGGGGCGACGACGATTTGGGAGCGCTTGAATTCGTATACGGTTGAAAATGGTTTTGGCGGGAATAATAGTATGAACTCGTTTAATCATTATTCATTTGGGGCGGTTGCCGGCTGGATGTACAATTATTCGTTGGGGATCCAGCGGGATGTAAACTCCCCGGGCTTTAAGCATTTTTATTTGCGTCCTGTTCCGGATCCAACAGGGATTTTAACCTTTGCCAAAGGCCATATTTCCAGTATGTACGGGAAAATTTCGAGTAGCTGGTCGGTGAAAAACGGTCGAGTTACGTATCGCATTGAGGTGCCAGCGAATACATCGGCCAAAATGACTTTAGCGGTTAAACAAGGTGCGAAAATTACGGAAGGTTCGCGTCATTGGATCGCGAAGGGGGATGCGTTTGTGCAGGAATTAGTGAGTGGGAAATATGTGTTTGTCGTGGAATGATTTCTGCCGACTTTGGCAAACCTCCGAAAGGGACTTCTTGCTTGAGCTTTGGCAATCCTTGGAGGTTTGCCAAAGCTAAGGGGAACCGAGTACATTAAGAGCATAAAAACTGATAAAATAACTACACAATCTGATGAAAAATTGGGCCCTATTCATGCTACTTATTATTGGACAAAATGCATTTGCCCAAATCAAACTCCCCTCCCTAGTCAGCAGCGGCATAATTCTGCAACGCGATCAAACCACGACACTTTGGGGATGGGCAAGCCCGGGTGAAAAAATTCGCGTCCAACTAGGCAAAAAATCAATCCGTACGCAAGCAGATGCTCAAGGTAAGTGGCAAACGCAATTGCCCGCGTACCCCGCCGGGGGACCCCATACCCTTAAGCTATCCGGCAAAAATGAAATCATATTGGAAGATGTGCTATTTGGAGATGTTTGGTTGTGCGCAGGGCAGTCCAACATGGTTTTGAATATGGAACGGGTCAAAGAATTATATGTTGAGGAAATCAAAAATGCTCAATATCCCCAGATTCGGAATTTTTTTATCCCCACCGCCATCTCCAAAGTACAGGTACAAACTCAATTACCCGCGAGCAACTGGCTTCCCGTGACCCCAGAAAACGTCTTAAAAATGGGGGCCGTCTCCTATTTCTTTGCCCGGGATTTATATACCAAACACCAAGTACCCATCGGCATTATCAATTCCAGCGTTGGCGGAACCCCCATCGAAGCATGGATCAGCGAAGCCGGCCTAAAGGAATTCCCAGCCTACGTGAAAGATACCAGCAAAACCATCGCACAGCCCGCAGCGCAAAAAAAATCAGCTGACCGCGGACTCGCCGAAAAATGGGCTGACCCATCCTACCATCCCAAAGGATGGAAACGCTTTGCCATCCCCGGATATTGGGAAGACCAAGGATTAAAGGACCTAAACGGCGTTGTTTGGTTTAGACGTGAAATCGACATTCCAGCATCGCTGGCAGGTATGCCGGCCAATTTATTTTTAGGCCGAATCGTAGATGCAGATCAAGTATATGTCAATGGCGAACAAGTAGGAAATGTCACCTACCAATATCCTCCGCGACGCTATACCGTAAAAAACGGACTCCTAAAGGCAGGAAAAAATCTCCTAGTTATTCGCGTCTCTAACACGGCTGGAAAAGGCGGATTTGTGCCGGACAAGCGCTATGAAATGCTGGTGGGAAACCAAACTTTTGACCTACAAGGTGACTGGCATTATAAAGTTGGCGAAGTTTTTCCACCCCAATTTGCCCCACCAGCTCCTAACCAATTTCCGCCAACCTCCCTTTACAACGCCATGATCGCACCTTTCACTTCCTATGGATTGAAAGGAATTGTTTGGTATCAAGGCGAATCCAATGCCGGAAAACCCGAGATCTACGAACGTCTTTTGCCAGCCTTAGCCCAAGACTGGAGAGCACAATTCAAGCAACCCGAAATCCCCTTTTTATATGTGCAGTTACCCGGTTTTCTAGATCGAAATTTCCTGCCATCCGAAAGCAATTGGGCTGTTTTGCGTGAAGGCCAACGAAAAAGTTTGACCATCCCCAAAAGTGGAATGGCAGTCACCCTGGATCTAGGCGAATGGAATGACATTCACCCAGTAACCAAAAAACCAATCGGAGAACGATTAGCCCTTGTCGCACGAAAATTAGCCTACGGGGAAAATATAATCTCGTCCGGCCCCATCTATGCCTCGCATACCATCGAAGGAAATCGCGTGAGAATTCAATTTAGCGAGATAGGAAGTGGGCTAAGCATCAACAAGCAAGATGAGGATGAACTTACCTATTTTGCCATTGCTGGGAAAGATAAAAAATTCGTTTGGGCAAAGGCTATTCTCGAGGGCAATAGCGTGGTCGTTTGGAGCGATGAAGTTCCAGAACCTATGATTGTTCGCTATGCATGGGCAGATAATCCAGAAGGAGCTAACCTAATTAACCGCGAGGGTCTGCCAGCTTCTCCCTTCCAAACAACAAATAAATAGCCCGGTATCTCCACCGGGCTATCCATCTTAACCTAATGCCTTCCGCGCTTGAGCGTCCGGATTATTGACCAGCGCACACTGATCATCTAAAATCATGGTCTCACCATTAGCCTTGGTATACGGCTTCCAATTGGGCAAGCCTCCGCCGTTTGGATTTCCCGTTTTGACAAAGTTCAAAAAGGACTTCGCCATTTTCGTGGACAATGCCCGCGGACGTTTGCCTCCGCCGGTGTGTGTCAACATCACGTCCGTGTTGTAAAACCAAAAGCAAATATCATCACAATGGAACGCACGCATCCGACCGTCGAAAAGCGGTGGCTGCCAGCCGAACCATGAAACATAAACAGGCGCTTTCCCTTGAGAAAATTTCGCGTCTGCCGCAGCAATGGCACCCTTTCGATTTGAATTAATCATGGCCCAAATTTCGACAGGTTTCGCATTCGGAAAATTCTGATGAAATGCCTCCACAATCGCCGCAGATTGATCGCCAAACCGCGGTTTGATTTTATCAACCACACCCGCAAGTGTAATCAATTCCAAACTTGCATCCGTCCGAGATGGACTAAACTCGTGAAATGTTGTATTAATAATCAACGGGATATCCGCCGAAAAGTGGTTTGGATCGCTAAAAAACGGCTGGTCATTCAAGGTCACTCCATCCGCAACCGGTGAAAACCCTCCTCGGGCGATGCCCATTTTCTTCGCCTCCTCATTCATTTTTTCAACCGCCCGATTTGTAATATCAATGTATTGACGCCAAGGGATTTGTTGGAGCTTCTCAATTTCTCCCGGTTTCAACCCAGCCTCTTCCATTACCTTTACGCCCAATTTCTCCGCATATTCTTTATTGACACCTCCGAGCGAAGTTCCCGATAAGGCAACTGCCTTGTGAAACAAGCCTTTGGCAGCTGGCATATTCATAAGCGTCGTCACCTTTGCACCACCACCCGATTGACCAATAATAGTTACATTACCTGCATCACCACCAAAGTGTGCGATGTTATTCTTCACCCATTCCAATGCCGCAACCATATCCAAGTTGCCAACATTCCCCGAGGAAGGATGTCCGCCAGCAGCTTTTAGATGCGAGTAACCAAAGGGTCCTAGTCGGTGATTAATGGAAACAAAAACAACATTCCCTAAGCGAGAAATATTCTCCCCATGATACCCATCTTGCTCAATCGCATTTCCATTCGTAAATCCTCCTCCATGTAACCAAACGATGACCGGGCGCTTCCCCGAATCAATCGCTGGCGTCCACACATTCAGGCGCAAGCAATCTTCCGAAACGTCATCGTAATTCCAATGATCGACAAATGAAGCATACGCATTTGCATAACGCTTTTCCATGATTTGGGGAGCTGTATTTCCCCACCAAACGCAAGGTTTTACCTCAGACCAAGCCGCGGGTTTTTGCGGCGGCATGAACCGGTTTTTGCCGCTAGTATCTGCTCCATACGGAATCCCCAAAAACTGGTTAATACCACGTAAAATAAATCCACGAACTTGACCATATTCGGTCTGAGCCACGGCAATTTGATCCCCTACGAATAATACTTGATCATCCGCGCTAGCGGCAACTGAGCTTGACATGTTTTTGCCTACGCTCAGCGATGCGGCACCCAATCCCAAGGACTGAATAAAATTTCTGCGATTTGATTTCATATGATTATCTATTATTTAAGTCCATAAATTTTCACTTGACGCATCGACCACGGAACTTCGTCTGCCCCTTTCGTCAGACCCTCTCCTAATCTTAAGCGCATAAATTTCGTTTTGACTTGATCAAAACTCACCACATTTTCTCCTTCTTTCCCCTTCCAATTTGCGACATGGGTGTTCCAATTAACCCCATCCACGGAAGTTTCCACATGCATAAGCCGCGGATAAGTCGCAATCATAGTTGGCGCCACACCCGGCGTCGGCTTAGGTGGACGTTTGAAATTGGATGTTGACGTAAAATGAAATTCTGATAAGGTATAAGGCTGCGGAAATTCAATCTGGTACCACATGTCTTTAGCTTGCGTAATACCCGTCGACCAGCCCTCGTAATTCGTCGCACTTCGTGGGGAAGCATTGCCACCCACTCGCGTGGAAACGGTATTACTTGCCGTAAATTTCCAAGCCGCTTCAGCAGGGAATTCCTGCGGAACTGCTTTCATCAAAGCTTCATATTTGTACATGGAAACTTGTTTCGAAGTCTTCGCCCGAATCGCAGCAACTTGCTGGGCCGTCACAAACGACGCATCATTCGACAAGCCATTGCGGATATACGAAACGACGTCAGCGATCCATTGATCCGACTGCTCTTTCATCGGTTGCATCATGCCCCCCGCATAATTTTTCCCATCTACTACGCCGTCCAAACCATGCAATAAAACCCGCACCGCATATTCTGGATGTGACTGTATGCGGAAACTTCCTGCCAAAGCTGGAGCGAGTAATTTATTATTTCCTGCAGATTTTCCCATGCCATCGTTCCCATGACATTGCGAACAAAGTTCCGCGAAAACCAGCTCGCCCCGAGCCAAAATTTCCTTCTGATCCTTACTCAATTCAGTCGCGTTAAACGGTCCATTTTGACGTGGTTTGGGAGGTGTGATGGTTTGCTCGGCAACTAACTTCACCCCGCCCGTTGGATGCTTTTCTATACTCGCTTTCACATGCTCCGCTAGTTCAGGTACCTTCACAAACTTCGCAGAGAAAATGGCTTGCATCGCTACCTCTGGATCTGCGTCCAACATGCTTTTTTGATACGTAGCGGCAAACGATTTATCTCCTGCTTTGTACAATGTTTCGGAAGCTTTTAAGGCTTGGATTCGCATGCGTGGATTTGCATCTGAAACCAACTGTTGGACCATAGGCGCTGTTAAAGCACCCAGCCCCTCGAGCGTCCAAAGTGCATGAATTCGACCATTCATCGTCGACCCTTTCAATGCCATTTGCTTTAAAGCAGGTACGACCGATTTGTCTTTGCGCAAGACCAAAACCTGCTGCGCCATGTCCTGCCACCAGCCATTGGGGTGATTAAGATAGGTAACTAGCGTCGCGGATTTTTCATCGTACATACGTGCCGGTTTCTTATCGCGCTCTTGACCTTCATAGGTAACGCGCCAAATTCGTCCGAGACCCACCACTTTATCCAACTGATATTGGTCGATTTTCAATCGCAAATAGGAGTCTTTGGGCGTCCACTGCCCTTCCTGAATAATCCCGTGATACATATCCACAATGTACATGGTTCCATCGGGCGCGGTAGCCATATCGACTGGACGGAATAAGGGATCGGTGGATTTTAAGAATTCCGATTTTTGGTCTTGAAAGACGTTATGTAAAGTCGTCAATCCATCCTTCACGACGGGATTAATTTGACGAACGATACGCGCCACGGGTTCCCCATAAAATAGCTGCCCCCGCAACGAAGCTGGCAAACGATCCCCCCGGTAAATATCATTTCCAGCTGATCCGGTCACGCGATTCAACGAACCATCAGGCTGGCGAATTTCATCCATTCCTCCTTGCATATCGGCTACTTTTACGGCAGCACCCCAAGGTACTTCGAAGCCTTTGGCTAGCTCATTAGGTACATCATAATTCCCGTACTGAATTGGGAATTGGAAATAAGAAGGCACACCTGAAGCACCCCCTTGAAACCATAATTTTCCATTGTCATCTTGCGTAATGCCCCATTGAGCGCGGTTAGCTCCTGTCTTTTCACGTATGATTCCGTTCGGTGTTTCGCGAATACGGAAAGCGTTTACCGTGCTATAAAGCCAGTTGTCCATGCCATAAAACAAGAAGGCTTGTTGGTGCTCCACATTCCCCGACCGACCATATTTCGTGGTAAATAGCTCTTTCTTGTCGGCCTTCCCATCTCCATTCGTATCCGTGTATTTGTAGATATTATCGGTATCCGACTCCATGGTCAAAACGGCATCTTTTCCATACGGGAGTACGAAACGAGGGAAGATTAATTTGTCCACAAACGTCGTTCCGGTTTCATAGACGCCATCGTTGTTTTTGTCTTCCCAACGTGAGATAACGCTGATGGGTTCGAGTTCATTTTTGGAATCGGCGTCCAGCATATAGGACCGCAATTCCAAAACATACATACGACCGTTTCCGTCAAAGACAATTTCTCCGGGTTGTTGGATCGCAGGCTCTGTCAAAACGGGTTGGATTTTGTATCCGGGAGGCAATTGAAAGCGCTTCGCTTCTTCTTCTACGGACAATGGCTTAACAGGATCTTTGGGAGTGAGGTCAATGCCCTTCCAATTTTCATCGTTGGGATCTACGCCAGCAGGTAATCGCAACGAATCAGCGGAGTTATTTGATTTATGGTCAACATGAAAGGAGGTTAATAGGGACATCGACAAGGTCCCGAGAAGACACCAAGTGGCTAATTTTTTCATGGAAATGTTTACTAGGTTTAGAATTCCTGACAAGGAAATCAGAATTTCACTGAATTACAATAGGTTAGCACGAATAAGCAGGGCAGACCCGCCGAAAAATCAACACTTTGTCAAAGGGTTATTAATACGTTCCTGTCATATCATCCTCAACACAGATGATGTAGTCGGCCTTCAAAAAGTGCTCTGGAAGCAGTGAATCAATCTCTTTTTGCGTGACCGTAGCGATGGTGGCGATCTTGATATCGGCTTTAGCGCGCTTTAAATACCAAGAAATCCCTTCGTGGAAATCCGAATGATAGGAGCCATTGTAATGAATAAATAGTTTACCTAGAGTCCAGTTTGAAAAAATAAAATGGGCCATCGTCGCATCTTTTAATGCTTGGGCTTTGGGCATATTGGGGGAGGTATGTTCGCCCATCATGGTCAACATTTTTTGATAACCGGGGAGATTTGCGTCATAGGCGATGGGCATGGGAGCCAACCAAGCTTTCTCTTCCGTGGACAGATTCGATAAACTTTCAAAACCACCACGCGCGACCGAACTTGCATATTTTCGTGGGACATTGGTCGCGATGAAGGGGATATTTTTCTCTTTGGCAAAATTCACTAAAGGCGCATAATCGGTCTTATAATTTTTCCACAGTCGGGCCGAAGAGTCCAACCCTTTCGCTGTTATCTTACCTTGCACATAATTTGTTAAGGCTTGTTGGTTATCCTGCTCAAACATCTCTGCGCCTAAGACCAAATTTCGTTTTTCCGCGCAGGCTTGGGTTACTTCTAATTCCAGCCAATGACTGATGGGATTATTGTGTAATTCACCAAATAGCACGATGTCTTGTTGGCTCAACTGCCTGATCATTTTCGCATAAGACACCTTTTTCCCCTGTGCATTATATAAAACATACGCCGGCTTGTCTTGGGCTTGCAGGGTCAGGGATAGAGTCAAAAATAGGATGAGTAATTTCATTGGAATGGGAATAGCTTTGGCTAAAGTAAGCATATTTCCAAACATTGGGCGTACCTTTGCGCTTTCAAAAATCGCCCCTTTACATGCTTACTTCTGCGAACCGGACAAAAATCATCTTAATTCTAGGTATACTTTCGGCGATTGGACCGCTGTCCATCGACATGTATTTACCAGCATTTAAAAATATTGCGCATGCTTTAAACTGCTCGCAGGAGGAGATGGGCTATACGCTTTCGAGCTTCTTTTTTGGGATTTGCATGGGGCAGTTAATTAGCGGTCCGCTACTCGACCATTTTGGGCGAAAAAACGTATTATATATCGGACTTTCAGTGTATGTACTCAGCTCGATTGCTTGTGCATTTGCGACAACGGTGGAGGCATTAACAATCTTTCGCTTGTTTCAAGCCTTAGGCGGTAGCGTGGGTATGGTCGCGCCTAACGCGGTTATTCGGGAAACATTTGAGGAAAAAGAGCGTCCTAAAATCATGTCCTTTATGATTTTAATTTTAGGGGTTTCTCCTATTCTTGCACCTTCGCTTGGGAGTTTATTGTTGACCTTAGCCAGCTGGAAAGCCATCTTTCTTGTATTGGCAGGGATCTTATTGGTCATCATTTTCTTAATCAGATCGTGGCTGCCAGAAAAGATAAACCAGGAGAAGAAGGGTCCATTTAGGATTGCGACCATTGCCAAATCGTACCAAGCACTTTTTAAAGAAAAGGAATATTTGGTGTTTGCGTTTACGGGTGCGATCGGCGCAGGAAGTATTTTCACTTTCGTAGGGGGAGCGCCTTTAACCTTTTTGACCTATTATGGTGTGAGCGAATCTACCTTTGGATTTTTATTTGCCATTGTGGCATCCGGGATTATTTCAGCGAGCCAGTTGAACCGAGTGGTACTTAAAAAGTATAGCAGTTTGCAGGTGCTACGCGTGACTTTACCCACACAATTCGCATTAGGTCTTTTGTTATCGATTTTAGCCAAATTCGAATGGCTGACCATGGAGCTAAACATCTTCCTGTTGTTTTTAATTATGGGTTGCCAAGGATTCAATTTCCCGAACGTAGCGACTTTGGCTTTACGCCCATTCCACAAAGGGGCAGGCACGGCATCGGCAATGTTAGGTTCCATCCAAATGGCGTGGGGGGCAGTTTGTTCCATACTCGTGGGACTTTTGTTTGACGGCACACCATTCACGATGGCAATCATTATTTTCGGTTGCGCGGCACTGGCGAATTTGATACTCTTTGGCGTGGGGAAAAGAATCATTCAACCATAGACACTAGACGTCAGACGCTGGACGCTAGACAGGATGAAGCTGAATGTTATGTATACCAACAAATTAATATTTCCGACGTCTAACGTCTGACGTCCAATGTCCAACACCCATTCATCTATAAAATCTACCGTTAGGTAGAAAAATGAATGCGTTTAAACGAACGCATAGTACTTTTGAGGTTCAATATATTTGAGTCCGCCTAGAGACTTTTAGAAATATGTTGAGTGATAAATAAGATAAAAAAAACGACCTACTGGGTCGTTTTTTTTTGCTAATGAGCCAGCGCTTTAAAGACTAAATCTTTTAAATACTGCTCCACGAATGTGATCGGATCTCCTGACCTCACGTCAGTTAATTTCGGTAAGTGGGCGGAAAAGAATAATTGAGAGTGAGCTGTCTCGATCAGCGTAGTACTTAACGAATGTGGAAACAAATAGGCCGGGTGATACGCTTTTATCAATTCCGATACGCGTGCACACAAATCTTTATAGGGCTTAAATACCTCATTTTTGTTTATTTCATTCACCTCTTTGATTAGGTAGACCTTACTGCTTTCTGAAATCACAATTTGATGCAAAACATTCCTGTTGTAATCTGGAAGTCCCTTTAGCGCAGGCAACTCGCGGGTAAACAATTCAACGAGCCGCTCAATTTTTGCCCCCAAATCTTGGATTGGATCCAACTGTACGACAACTAAATACTCCATGTAAGACCAATACCAATTTAAAATATAGAGAAGCAAACGGTGCTTATTCGTAAAATACCGATAGATTGACGCCTCAGTCGTATGCATTTCGAGCGCCAATTTTTTAAACGTAAAATGCTCAAATCCCAGCTGATGAATTAATTCGATTGCGTGCTTCACAATCTGTTTTCCGAGCTCCGTACCCTCCGGATCTCGCAAATAGATGTTTTCATTCCCTTTAAAATTCAACGAATAATCCACAATTTCTTACTTTTGTATAAAAAATTAACGCGATACGACCACTTTCAAAAACAA
>JACCDI011422663.1_pt1 | contig 27915 bp, 23 predicted proteins | sample 7442791 | NCBI WGS metagenome assembly JACCDI01 (sample SAMN15323434, study PRJNA562643) | freshwater metagenome | isolation source: river surface water | place: USA:Blue River Watershed | collected 2017-08-15
GCACCAATTGCTGCACAACCTGCTCCGATTCCAGCTAATCCTTGTTGGATTCCTGCTTCTAATAAAACTGATAATAGTTCCATTTTTGTTAATTTATGGTTTTTATTGATTTGTTTTCTAATTAATGGTGTTCCCCTTCATGGTGGTGTTCTTGGGTGGCATCCCCAAAGTACAACGCCGCCAACAAAGTGAATACATATGCTTGTAAAAAGGCTACCAACAACTCGATGAAGAACATGAATATCATGAACAGCACCGCGCCTACTCCTACTCCATATCCTGCCACTGCACTGGTCTGTCCAAACAACAACACCAATCCAACAAAGGCCAAAATGATGATGTGACCCGCGGTAATGTTCGCTGTTAAACGAATCATCAATACCGTTGGCTTGATGAAGATACTCAACATCTCAATCGGAACCAAAATCAATTTGATACCGAATGGAATTCCTGGAGGCCAGAAGATATGTCCCCAATAGTGACCGTTTCCGCTGACAGATGTAATGATAAAGACCAATGCAGCCAAAACCAACGTTATGCTCAACGTTCCAGTGATGTTGAATCCACCCAAGAAAGGAATCAATCCCAACATGTTACACATCCAAATGAAGAAGAACACCGTTAATAAGAATGGCATATAAACACCAGCCTTCTTTTTTCCAATAGAAGGAATGGCTACCTCATCACGAACGAATAGGATAAAGGGCTCGATGGCATTTTGTAATCCTGAAGGAGCTTTTGACGATCCGCCGTTCTTGTACTTGGCAGCAACAGAACGGAAAATGAACAACATCAAAACAATAATGAACAACATTCCAAAAACAGACTTGGTAATGGAAAAATCCATTGGCTTCTCATGACCAGCAGCATGCGCATCATGCCCATGACCAGCCTCGCTCGCAATTACGATTGACTCGTGGTGGTTTTCGTAAGTTACTCCAGACGAAGCGGTGTATGACTTAAACTGCAACTCTCCATGTTCATCAAAACCATTCCAAAAAGCACTGGACATAAAAACATCCAAATGACCATGGTTCCATAAAATAACTGGAAGGGGCATGTACAATTTTCCAATAAAATGAATTTGATGTCCATCACTAATGTGGTGCATGATCATCTCCCCTGGATTGAATTTCTCCTCCTCAGCAGCACCTGGTTGAACAACCTCTGTTGCATGCAAAGTATCTGTTGTGTGCTCAGCATGGTGCGTTTGAGCAAAAGCAAATTGCCCTAACAACATGAAACTGACACAAGCGATTATTCTTAACATACTTCCTTTATTTTCAAGACTTTGCGTCCCTTTAGCAAAATTTAGCGGTGCAAAAGTAATCATGAAAGCACAATTCTTCAGCAGAAAAAAAAGAATATTTATCAATATTTCTTTCTTTTACTCAGAATGGGTGTCAACCAAATAATAATTCTTCTTGCCCCTTTGTAAAAGCAAATATCTTTCGTTCAACAAATCGGAGGTATAGATGACCTGTTCTGGTCCCACTTTTTGTTTATTTAAACCAATACTGTTCTCTTGTAAGGCGCGTCTGGCCTCACCATTACTGGTCAAAAAACCACTTTTCACCAAGAGCTGAGCAATGGGTATTCCCGCCACCAACTCACCAACATCCAACTTACCTTGACCAACGCCCTCAAAAATTTCTTGAATGGACTGATTGTCCAGATTCCTCATGGCATTGATGTCCGCGTTACCAAACAAAATTTGACTAGCCCCTATGGCCTGCTCCAAGGCTTCTTTACCATGAACCCGCTCCGTTACTTCCTCTGCCAACGCTTTCTGCAAAGTCCGTCGTCCGGGATCTTGTTCATGCTCGGCGATAATGGTCTCTATTTCCTCTCTGCTTTTCATGGAGAAAATTTTCAGATAACCCGGTGCATCTGCATCAGCTGCATTTAACCAAAACTGATAAAACTTGTATGGTGAAGTGCGCCGAGGATCCAGCCAAATGTTCCCCCCCTCCGTTTTTCCAAACTTGGTCCCATCGGCTTTTTTAATGAGCGGGGTTGTCAAGGCATAAGCTTCTCCACCGTCGATTCTTCGAATCAGCTCGGTTCCTGTGGTAATATTTCCCCATTGATCACTCCCCCCCATCTGCAATTGAATGCCTTCATGCTTCCACAAATAATAAAAATCATATCCCTGAATGAGTTGATAGGTAAACTCTGTAAAACTCATTCCTTCATGGTTTCCACCGGAAATCCTATTCTTCACTGAATCCTTGGACATCATATAATTCACCGTGATGCGCTTTCCTACATCTCGAATAAAATCCAAGAATCCAAAATCTTTGAACCAATCATAATTGTTCACAATGACGGCTTTGTTTTCTCCTTCAAAGCTCAAAAATTTCTCCAGTTGTCTTTTCTGACAATCTTGATTGTGTCTTAATGTCTCTTCGGACAGCAAATTTCTTTCTTGCGATTTACCCGATGGATCTCCTATCATTCCAGTTGCACCGCCAATCAAAGCATAAGGTTGATGTCCTGCCTTTTGAAAATGCATCAAGGTCATGATTTGCACCAAATTGCCCACACCCAATGAGTCTGCTGTTGGGTCAAAACCGATATAGGCCTTGCACATGCCTTTATTCAATTGCTCTTCCGTTCCGGGCATGGCATCATGCAACATTCCCCTCCACTTCAATTCTTCTACAAAATTTGTTTTCATCGCTTCAAAAATAATGCATTATAAGTTGGGGATTACACGCTCCAATTGAATCCCTCTTGAACCTTTAATCAATATGGTTTTGTCCGATATGGGGTGATTCTTCAACCATATATTCAAATCCTCAACCGATTGAAAATATGGATACAGCGCACCCCAAGGTTCAAATTCAACACCAACCAAGATGGCCGATACATTCAAATCTTGGATCAGTTGAACGATTCTTTCATGCTCCTGCTTGCTATATTCTCCCATCTCCCGCATTTCACCTACAATGGCCAATGTGCTTCTGTCCTTCAAGGTACTCAAATGTTTGAGCGCGTGTTCCAAGCTTGTTGGGTTGGCATTGTAAGCATCAATAATCAATTGATTTCTTTCGGTCTCCTTCCACTGTGACCGCATGTTCTCTGGCACATAGCGTTCTATGGCATGTGCAGCCTGCTCAAGATCCACTTCAAAATATCTACCCAATTCCATTGCAGTGAGAATGTTGTGTAGGTTGTAAGTACCCGTTAACTGCGTAGAAAAATTCAACACTTTTTGGGGAATTACCAATCTAATTTCCATTCCACTGGTTCTATCCTCAACGTGCAATTTCATGTCCTCCCCCAGCGCGTGAATGCGCATGCCTTGTGTGACCTCACTCATGAAAGGCAAATGAACATTGGCAAAAATTTCCCCACTGTTTTCATGGAGATAAGTAAACAGTTCTTTCTTTCCCTTTTTCACTCCTTCTTGCCCACCAAATCCCTCCAAATGGGCTTTACCGATGTTGGTAATGACCCCATGGGTTGGCAATACATATTGGCAATAAGATGCGATTTCCCTCTGATGATTGGCTCCCATTTCTATGATGGCCAGTTCCACATCCTTGGGGGCGGTCAATATCGTCAATGGGATACCAATGTGGTTGTTCAAATTCCCCTTGGTCGCATGCACTTTGAATTTGGTGGACAAAACGTCCCTGATCAATTCCTTGGTGGTGGTTTTCCCATTGCTCCCCGTTATGGCCAAAACTGGACAACGCCAGGTCAACCGATAAGACTTCGCCAATTGCTGTAGGGCCTCCAAAGCGTCTTGTACCAGAATACATCGATCATCTGTTATCCCCCGATCTTCATCTCCCACTACTCTCCCTGCTCCTTGATCCAAGGCCTGTTGCAAAAAATCATTGCCATTGAAATTCCCGCCCTTTAAAGCAAAAAAAATGCATCCCGGAGTAATGCTTCTAGAATCCGTAGTCACCGCCGGGTTTTCTAAAAAATAAGACAACAAATCTGGCATCATCATGGAGCAAAAATAAAAATCCCCTGACATGCAGGGGACTTTTATTTTAAAGGTTTTCAAATACTATTCATCCTCTTCACCTCTTGAACCAATACCTGTTGGACTACCGACACGGGTCATCGCACAGCGGAATCCAAGAGTAGATAGAGATCTTCTTTCGTCCAAATATCTTCTTGTTCCGGGGATGGTGTAATAAGCACGGTCTCTCCAGCTACCCCCCTTGATGACGCGAGAACGATTGTTAACCAGTGTGGTTCTTCCCCAATCGTACATGCGGTTTTCATCTTTCTCCATTTCCACTTGATTCTCCTTGGCGTAAATAGAACTTTGGTAATCCCCATCCAAGTAATCGATATTGTCCGCTCTTTGATAATTTCTGCGATCGATGTTCTCTTCAACATTCACATTTCTCATGCGCTGATGACCAGAAGTGTTGGTGATGTAATCGGCAATGGCATCACGCAAATCGGGTGCGATAACGGCTTCGGAACTCGTCACTTCTTCCATGATTTCACCCATTTTCTCTTGAGCTTCGTCGTACTTGCGCTCTTTGTTCTTCACTTTGGCATCCTCAATTTTGGTTCTCAAGCTGGTCAACAATTGTTGATCCTGAGGAGTAAGGTGTTCTTCAAGAATGGCTTGACGCTCATATTTGGTCAAGAAAGAATCGACACCAGCTACATCGTAAAAGTTCTTATCATACTTGTCCGCGATGGTACCGTCATTGTTTAATACTTTCGTTTGATAAACGTTACCACGGAAAGGACGGAAATCAGATTTGTCTTCTGGAGACAAGGGACGATAAACATCCAATACCCACTCAGAGACGTTACCCGCCATGTTGTACAATCCATAATCGTTTGGAGGATAAGCATAGACAGGCGCCGAAATTTCCGCGTTGTCATTCAAAGCACCAGCAACCCCCATCATGTCTCCATTACCGCGAACGAAGTTTGCACGAATGGAACCAAAATAAGATCCGTCTGTTCCATCATTTCTAACGAAGTGACCATCCCAAGGATAAGAACGACGGTCAGTGACCAATTCTTGGAAAGAGTTACCAATCAAGCCCAATGCTGCATATTCCCACTCAGCCTCGGTAGGCAGACGATAGTTCGGCAACATCATACCATCTTCTAAACGAACGCGGCGGAAACCTTTTCCATCCTCGTTCTTGGCGTTCACGTCTTTTAATCCGGGTGACTTTTGTTCACCTTGATATTGTCCTGCATAATACGTTTGGGTTGTGAAGTGTTCGTCAGCTGTTTGCGCAGCAGTGTTCCACTTCAAGATTTTCTCACGAACCAAAATAAACTCGTTTACACGATCTGTTCTCCATTGACAATAATCATTGGCCTGCAACCAGTTTACCCCAACAACAGGATACTCTTGGTAAGCTGGGTGACGCAAGTAATAATCCACAAAGGGTTCATTGAACTCCATCTTCTCGCGCCATACCAAAGTATCCGGCAATGCACGATTGATCAACTCTGGATACTCATCTCCGTATACCAATTTCAACCAAGTCAAGTAATCCAACCAATATTGATTGGTTACCTCGGTTTCATCCATATAGAATGAGGATACAGTGACGCGTCGGGCGATGTTGTCCCAAGCAAATTTAAGATCCTCTTCAACGCTTCCCATGGTAAAGGTTCCCCCTTCTACCAAAACCAAGCCTGGACCCGTTTCTTGTTCTCGGTACTTCATTTTAAAGAATCCACCATTTTCAGGTGTATTATACTCCCATGCCGTCGCACCAGAAGTATTTTTCTTACACGAAGTCATTACTTGTGAGCAAACAAGTAAGAACAAAAGCGCAAAATAAATTGAACGATTTTTCATGATTTCCTATTTATTTATTTCTACCTAAACTCTTGATTAAAACGATGGACATGCCACTGATCTGAATTTCACTTTCCTTCTAACACAAGGGAAGTTGATCACCATGGAAATTTCATGTGACCCCCCTGTTGAAGGCGTTAGTTCAGAAATGGTAATGTCATAGCTATAACCAAAATTGATAAAGTCTGTTTTAATTCCCAAAGTTGTGATGAAGGAATCGCGGTAGCTATTGCCAAACATGAATCCTCTGAACCACACACCAGCTACGATGGGTCCTTTGTTAACGTAAGTTCCGAAATTTAATTGTTGAAACTCGCCTTGTCTACGGTACAAAATGTTTGGCGAGATGTAAGAAGTTTCGCCTTTAAAGGATCTTTTAAATGGCAACAACGCACCAATGTGTCCAGTAAATTTCATGGGAAGACGGCTCGTACCAACGATGAGCGACTCATTGGGTTCGGTCAAATGATGCACCGCTCCACCGAAATACAATTTGTCTGTAAAGCCAATTACACCAGCAGAAAAGTCCATACCAGAAACTTTTCCTCCTCTTGGTACATCGGCCGTTTCATAAATGAACCCTTTTCTTGGGTCAATCATGTCACCAAAAGTCAATTTGCTCCAATCCAAAGATTTTTGAAAATAGGTCACTTGCAAGGCCGCTTTCATGGCAAACTTTCTTCCGATGGGCTGCTGATAAGAATACACTCCACTGATGGTATTCGACGTTAAAGTGCTCTGTGCGGCGCGGTCATTCATGAACATCACCCCAATTCCACCCCTGGCTGCATCAACGTGTTGGTCGTAAGAAACCGCGCTGGTTACAAAAGCACCGGACAGACTTGGCCATTGATTGCGATAATTCATTACCAAACGTGGACATTTGGCTGACCCGGCAAAAGCAGGATTTAGATACATTGGACTGGCATAAAACTGCGTAAACTCTGGGTCCTGCGCCTTGAGTGACACAGAAAAGAGCGTGGCCAAAATCACCCCACAAATAACATATATTCTCTCTTTCTTCATTGCGAAATCGAACTTAGTCTGTTTCTATCGAATTCACAATAATACAACATTTCTTTAAATTATCAACAATGGGGGCAATATTTCAACTTCTTTTTTGTTAAGCCTTCCCGTATTTCCTTTGCAACATGTTTCAACTGACACGAACCTTCTTCATTTTGATCATTTTCATCTGCGCCTCTTGGGTAAGCAGTGGCTTGGCTCAAAAAAATATGGACTCTCCTTTGACCTTTGCTTTCGAAATCGTTTCTGGTCAAGATTGGCCCAAAAACACGGTATGGAAAAATTGGGAAAACCAATGGGTTCCTTTTGTTTGTTTTGATCTCCCTGAAACTTTCAACAACCTCGCCGTAACACGAGCAACTTTGAAAAATTGGTCGTTTCAAAAAAACACCTCTGCTGTTCAACTTTCACTGGCTTGCCCAAATGATTGGCTGTATCTTATAGAAGATTACCAAACTCCATCTGGAAAAACAATTTCTAAAATTCTCATTCATCCGAGATTCAGAGAGAACGGCAAATGGAAATGGCTTTCTGAAATCAGTGTTTTGCTCACCACATCGCCAAACAAACGTTCTTTTCGAGGAGGTAACGCCTATGCCGACCATTCAGCACTTGCCGAAGGGCAATGGTATCAAATTGCTATCAGCAAGGATGGCGTTTACAAAGTAGATAAAAACACCCTTGAAAATTTGGGTATCAACCCCAATCAAGTCAATCCGCAAAACGTAAACGTTTATGGAAATGGGGGCAGAATGCTGTCTCCTAACAACAGCGACATTAGACCCGACGATTTAACCAAGATCCCCATTGCGTTTATTGGAGAAGCCGATGGTGTATTCAATAACAACGACTACCTTTTGTTTTATGGTGAAGGTCCCGATGGCTGGTCATTGCAACACAGTGCTTCTCTGAACAAAAAGAGGTGGTTCCCGCAAAAACACCACTACTCCGACAGTGCTTATTACTACATTCGAATTGATGATACCAACCCATTGAGGATTGTATCCAATGACAACCAGCAAACAACTACCCATGAAGTTAATCAATTCCAAGATTTTCAATTTGTAGAGAATGAATTGATCAATATCGGACGAGCGGGAAGAGAATATTATGGTGAATCTTTTTCTGGAGGTGCATTGAATTACAACTTCAGTTTCCCAAACATCACAGGACCAGCAAGCATTGAATTTGGTGCGGTTGGAAAATGTTACGGCGGTGCAGGAATTATCAAGTGTTCTATTTCAGGGGTCAACTACAACTATCCTATTTCATCAACGGGTACCTCCAGCACCTCCAACTATGCCAATGCTACGGGAGGTGCATTGACCTTTTCTCCAACGGGCTCGAGTCTAACGGCCAATTTCACTTTCACCCCGTCCAGTGCCGATGATGAAGCCTGGATTGATTTTGTGGCCATCAATGCCAGTCGCCAAATGATCATGGCAGGAAGTCAAATGAAATTGAGAGATACCACAGGCATTGGCAATGGACAAGTTGCTTTGTATCAGTTGAGCAATGCAAACAATGTCCATAGCATTTGGAACATTTCCAACCCAAGACAACCCCAATTGATTGTATTCAATAGCAACAATGGTATTTGTGAATGGCAATTGGACCACTCCAGTTTACAAGAATGCTTGGTAGTCAATAACAACAGCTTTCTCTCTCCAACAGCAAGAGGACGAGTAGACAATCAGGACATTCACGGATGGTCAGATGTAGACTTGGTCATTGTTACCGCGCCAGGACACCTCAGCAGTGCAGAAGCATTGGCAGATATTCATCGTGACGAGGGAATGGTGGTCAAAGTAGTCAAACCACAGCAAGTATATCATGAATTTTCGTCGGGGAATGCAGATGTAACAGCGATTCGCCAAATGATGAAAATGCTTTATGATCGAGCCAATGGTGATATGAGTTTGCAACCAAAAAACTTGCTGTTATTTGGCGACGGCGCATACGATACAAATCGTGGTTTATTGGTACAAAAAGGATTCAATGTCATTGTATATGAGTCAGATTATTCCCTTTCACCGCTGTCTTCCTATGTCAGTGATGATTATTTTGTCATGCTTACTCCTGATGACAACGCCAGTTCACTCGGCTTTCTCGATTGCGGTGTAGGAAGAATTCCAGCCGAAAATGCTGAAGAAGGAATGCAGGCGGTCGACAAAATCAGAGCGTATTTAGCCAAATCCAATGAAATTGTTATTCAGGACAACTGCTCAACCAATGACGTTCCAAGCTCAGTAGGTCCCTGGAGAAACGTCCTCACCTTTGTTTCGGATGACCAAGACGGGAATGGTGGCGGCTATGAGCAAGTACATTTGAACAGCACAGATTCCTTGACGCGCATCATTCAACGTGAACATCCTGAGTACGATTTGAACAAAATATATTTGGATGCTTATGTTCAGCAATCTACGCCGGGAGGAGAACGATACCCTGACGCTCAAAACGCGATAAAAAATCGCATCAATTCGGGATCATTGATTGTTACCTACATTGGACATGGAGGTGAGCGTGGCTGGGCACATGAGAGAATCTTGGACATCCCAACCATTCAAGGTTTTGACAATCTGTATCGATTACCCGTCTTCTTAACAGCCACTTGCGAACTGGCCAGATTTGACGACCCTACCTACAAATCAGCAGGTGAGCTTTTGGTGCTCAACCCCAATGGAGGGGCTATTGCCATGCTTACCACTACCCGTGTGGTATTCTCAGGTGAAAATTTTGAAATGGATTTGGCCTTCTTTGAACACGCCTTAGACGACGCCACCGATCCAGAACTCACTTTGGGTAAATTGAATATGCTTACCAAAAACGGCGTGAGTGCAGGAAATGATAGCAAACCCAATTTTAGTCTTTTGGGAGACCCTGCATTGAAATTGAACTATCCAAAATTCGAAATTCAAACCATGACTATCAATGGAATTGACATCGGTCTATTCAATGACACATTAAAAGCATTGGAGGAGATAACCATTCAAGGAAAAATACTGAAAACCAACGGTGAAATGCACAATAATTTCAACGGAGTCATTTATCCTGTTGTATACGATAAGGCTGCTTTGATCAACACGCAAAACAATGATGAAGGAGTTGTACAACAATACAAAACCTACAACAAGATATTATTCAAAGGAAAAGCATCTGTCACCAATGGATTATTTGAGTTTCAATTTCCGATGCCTTACGACATTAATTACTCTGTGGATTTTGGGCGAATCACCTACTATGCAAGCTCAGGACTTGAGGATGGGCATGGCTACGACATGGGGTTCCTCATAGGAGGATCTGCCAACGATGTTGTTCTCAATACCGTTGGACCAGAAATCTCTCTTTTCATGAACGATAGCACATTTGTGGACGGAGGGACCACCCATGCTGACCCTATTTTACTCGCAGTATTAAAGGATGAAAATGGAATCAACACGGCAGGCAATGGAATTGGTCATGACATTGTTGGCGTATTGGATGATCAAACCAACCAACCCATTGTATTGAACGAGTTTTTTGAATCCAATTTAAACACGTACAAAAAAGGAAACGTACGCTACCCCTTCAACAATCTCACCGCAGGGAATCATCAATTGAAAATCAAAGCATGGGATACCCACAACAACTCTTCGGAAAAGGTGTTGGATTTTATTGTTGCGGACAATGAAACATTGGTCATTGAAAAACTGCTTAACTACCCCAATCCCTTCACCACCAAAACTGCTTTTTTCTTTGAACACAACCAGGCCTGTCAAGATTTAAAAATCACCATTCAAGTTTTTACTGTGAGCGGTAAATTGGTCAAAACCATTCAGGACGTGCAAACCTGCACTGGATTTAGAACAGAGGGAATTGAATGGAATGGAAGAGATGACTTTGAAGACCCCATCGGCAAAGGAGTTTACGTTTATCGTGTCAGCGTTGAAAATCCTGAAGGACAGCGGGCTGAAAAATTTGAAAAATTGGTGATTCTAAGATGAGCCTTATATTTGAAACGAAATGTTGAAGAAGAAAATTATTTTAGGCACTATTTCATTGGCCGCATGGATGGGTCAAAAGGCCGATGCTCAATTGATCAATCAATCGGACAAGGCGCAACAAATTCAATTGAATACCATTACAACTGCGGTACCTTTTCTATTGATTGCACCAGATTCGAGATCTGGAGCATTGGGTGATGCAGGCGTTGCGCTTTCTCCAGATGCCAATAGTGTCCATTGGAATATGTCAAAATTGGCTTTCAGTGATAAGCCCATGGAATTTTCGGTATCGTATTCTCCCTGGTTGCGTGCATTGGTCAATGACATGAGTTTGTCTTATATCAGCGGATACAAGAAGTTGGATAAAAATCGCGCCATTGGAGGTTCTTTGCGCTATTTCTCATTGGGAAGCATCACGTTTACCGGCGAAGATGCACAAACCATCCGTGAATTCACCCCAAGTGAATTTGCGTTCGACTTGGGATTGAGCCAACGACTTAGCAAAAATTTCAGTGTTGGTTTTTGTGGTCGATTCGTCAATTCTAATTTGACAGGAGGCATCAATGTCCAAGGGGCTGAAAGCAAACCGGGAAGAACAGGAGCAGTGGATTTGTCGGCCATGTATTCCAAACAAGATGCTCGTTTATTCGGTAAAAAATTTGGGGTGAATGTGGGAATGAACATTTCCAACATCGGCGCCAAAATGCGCTATACCAACACCGCCAATCGTGATTTCATTCCAACCAATTTGCGCCTGGGAACTGCCATTACAGGTTACATGGATGAGTTCAATAAGATTACTTTCACATTGGACTTCAACAAGCTTTTGGTGCCTACCCCTCCCATCTATGATTTGGATGGAAACATCATATCGGGAATGGACAGAAACGTCGGAGTTGCCCAAGGGATTATGCAATCATTTTATGATGCACCAGGACAATTGGACGATAACCAACAAGTCATTTCAGGCAGTGTGGGAAGAGAAGAGCTAAGAGAAATCAATTGGGGTGGTGGTTTTGAATACAATTATGCCGAACAATTCGCAGTACGTGCAGGTTATTTCTTTGAAGATTTGACCAAAGGAAATCGTCAATTCATCACTGTTGGCGCCGGATTGAAGTACCAGGTATTGACCATTGACATGTCTTATTTGATCAGCACTACACAACAAAACCCATTGGCCAATACATTGCGATTCTCCCTTCGTTTCACCATCGGAGATAAGGATGAAAATGGTGGAAATCCTGAGGAATAATGGACATCAGAGTAGGTTATGGTTATGACATCCACCAAATGGTGGAAGGCCGTGAGTTGTGGTTGGGCGGCATTCAATTCGAACATGAAAAAGGCGCTTTGGGTCACAGCGATGCAGATGTCTTGTTACACGCCATATGCGACGCCATTTTAGGAGCTGCTGGGAAGCGAGACATTGGATTCCAATTTCCGGATACCGATGCCCAATACAAAGGAATTGATTCCAAAAAATTATTGGCCTCTACCATGCTCAAAATTCAAGAAGATGGTTGGAAAGTGAACAACTTGGATGCTACCATCAATTTAGAGCGACCCAAAATTTTAAAACGCGTAGAAGAAATGAAACAAGTCATTGCTGAGTTGTGTCAAATCACAACAGATCGCGTTTCCATTAAAGCCACCACCAGTGAAAAGTTGGGCTTTGTTGGCGAAGAAAAGGGAATAGAAGCTTCAGCAGTGGTGCTGCTTATGCGTTGATGTTCTGAGAGAATGTCTCGTCCATTTGAGAGTGCTGCTCATCATCATAAAAGTAAATCTTCAATAGCGCAGTATCCCGAAGGAAATCGATTTTTCCAATCTCCACGCGATTGATTTTGATTCCTGTTCTCATTTCTAAATCCGCCTTCAATTCATCGTGTCTTCCCACTTGAATCAAGTGAATGTTATCATACAGAATGATTTTCTGGGATTCGTGGCGCAACAACCACACCTTCTCCAAACCGAAGGTTAGTCCGATGATGGCAAAATTGGCAAAGACCAATTCCACCAACGAAATTTTCTTGTTGATCAATGCATTCATAACAGACATCCCAATGATGATGAACAAATACGTCATTTCTTTAATGGGAATGGCATCTGTACGGTAACGAATGATGCCAAATACAGCAAACAAGCCCAATGCAAAACCCATTTCCAACTTGACACTTTCCAACATGAAACACATGAGAAAAATAGAAATGCTGAAAAGCATGTAAGTGAATAGAAAATCTTTTCGCTTAGCAATGGGATAATAGATAAATCGAACAATCAATGTGACAAAAAATAGATGCACACCCAAACGCAAAACCATCTCCAACAAATCTTCCCAATTGGCCAATTTCATGGCGCCCAAAGGCTTAAACTTTTCCTGTGTTTCGGCAACAGGAATATCAGTTGGTGCAGGCATAACTTGCAGCAAAACATCTAAAAAATGAAAAGAGAGTTGCTTAATGGTAAATAAAAGATCCATGGGTCAGTGATTTAATTGTTCTAATTTTTTCTTTAAACATATTGGATTTTTGATCCGTCAACAAGGCAATGCCCAAACAATATTTGCTCATGCTCTCGGGACGTATCAGACGCTTCTTTAACGCTTGTAAAAATACAGAGTGCCGATTTTGACGCTCTTGCTTGGCCTCAATGATAACCAAATCTGGAATCTCCACCGTTTGATCATCTACAACAAAACTCAAATTCAAATCAATCGTGATGCGCTCTGGAAGACTCTGATCCACCAATGTAATGCGCTCAAAAAGATTCATTAACTTGGGCTCCAAGTGTTCCTCAAAGTGGCTTGTCTCATGGATGTAATGCTCGTTCTCTTCAGATAATTCGGCACTTAATCCTTCCAGCTTGGTTCTGTCCTTCTCCGTACGTCCCTTGTTGCTTTTGAATTTGACTTCCAGAAAAGTGAGATTGCTCTCCACATACATCCGCTTTCTGATTTTCAAACGATTCTGTTTACCGCTGTGGTGACGGCGATAAAAATAAAAATCTTCCGTATCGTAGTATTGAGACTGATAATGATTGCTTCTTACACCCTTGATGTCTAGAATCCGGTAGTGATGTGCCACCTCTTGCAACACAGATTCTAACTGATCCACTGACATCAAATACTTGGTATCCGTGCGATTCATCAATGCCACACCATCCATTTCTCGCAAAGAGATGGGTCGATATTGTTGGATAATTTGATGAATCTTGGACAAGCTCAATTGATTTATCCAAACTTAATGCATTGCGTGCAATAAAAACCCAGAAAATTTAATTTTAACTTAACATGGAATTTGTTTATCGCTTGATGTCACTGCGTTCTTTATCACCGATAAACTTCAATACCATGCCCCTCCATTTTTCGATGGCCATGTCCAATACATCACGGTATCGATCATTCTTGGATTGGCGTTCTTGAATGGCCAACAGCTGTTCACGGGAGAGATATACAGAATTGTCACCACCCTGTTCTGTCGGAAACAGTTGGGCACCTGATAGATCTTTATCCAGCTTGTAAAACAATTTTTGCCCACTCAAATCCATTATTTCAGAAACCAAAGTTGTTCCTGTAGTGGTATTGATCAACGACAAGCGCAACTGTGCATTGAGGTAAACAGATTCAGGTTCAAGAAAAACTTTAATCACCCTGTCCTCTTTTCCCTTTCGCTGCGTGACCCAATGGGGAATTTTCTCCTGCTCCGTTGACTTCATTTCCCATACCAAAGGTTCAATCACCAAAAGGGCGGAGGCTGTCTTCAACTCTCCAAGAACTACATCGGCCTTTTCTTGTGAATATTGCAAATTCAAGGCATTCAATTGTTCTTTTGAAATGCTCTCAAAATGATTGTCATCGAGAACTTGAAGAAAGGGAAATTCACCTTGTGTCAAATAGCTCTGCAGATAAGCCGTCATAAATTTCATGTCAGAAAACTGATCACGGCCCAACAAACGCGATTGTACTCCAAACTCTTGCAGTTTTTGCACGAACTTGTCTTTGGTTCGCGGCTCCGCCATGAGCACTACTCGGACTGAAAAACTACATCTTTCCAAACATTCCTTTCTGATTTTCTCAGCACGCGATTCATTCTTGTCCCATAACAATGCCGTGCAAGCATACTGGTGTGCCTGCTTATAAAATCCTTCTTCCATGGCCTGCTCAGCCAAGGCTACCGCCATCTCTACCTGAGCCAGCCGTTGCATCAATTTGGCCTCTTCATGATTGGCATCCATCATTAACAAAGCCCCAGCCATTTCATTGGCTTTGTTCCATTGCGACTCTTTTCCATACTGCCTCATTTGGCTCGCATAGCGCTCTAACCAATATTTTCTGCATTGATTCTTGAATGGAACCACATTTCCTTGAAAAGTCTTCACCAAGTCAGGATGATGCTTTGAATATTTTGCACTAAAAGTCAAAAAATCTTCATACTCCCTTTGAGCTTGCTCATAAGATTCTGTGCGGTCACACGCCGATTGCAAAGGATTAAATTTTTTGGTCAATATAACCTCAGCATTCTTGTCCATTCCTGCCTTGGCCTCCCAGGCTTGATGGGCCTCCCACAACTCCAAATACCTTCCGTATGCCAACTCGTGAAGTCCGCTATCTTCCATTTTCTTGGCCTCTTTGAGCCCAAGACGCATTGCGCAGCCCCCTATAGTCAAGACCATAATAAGACCGAAAAAGGAAAACAAGATTCTTGACATATTTCTAATGCGTTGCGTTCACAAAAATAAGCATTCACGGCATCATTAATAAAAAGACCTCTTCCACAGTTTTACAAAATGATGATTTATCTCAGCCAACGGGCGCGACGTTTGACAAATCAATGACAAAAGAAACGAGGTCAAAACCGACATTTGTATCCGTGAGAAAGGTTCAAGTCATCAGCGTCAACCACCATCAGTTTCCTTTGGAAACGATTGGTCAATTTCATTTGAGTGATGAACACCGTTTGCAGGCACTGCAAGAAATGAAAAAAATAACTGGTTGTGATGAAGTGATGTATGTTGCTACATGCAACCGTGTGGAGTGGGTATTTACATTGGACCATTTTGTTTGTCCCGGACTCAGCCAACAAGTTCTGCAATTGTTCAGCAGCCAAGTCGATGCTGATTTTCTAAAATCTGTTGCACAACAATGTACAAGATTGGAAGGAGAGGAGGCCGCCGAGCATTTGCTTCGGACTGCTGGTAGTTTGAATTCCGCGGTGATTGGGGAGACAGAGATTCTTGGACAGATGCGCGCAGCTTATGAGTACAGCGCAAAATTCGGTTTCGCTGGAGAGGCCTTGCGCATTGCGATGAAACAGTGTATCAAATCTGCCAAACAAATTTTTACAGAGACCGATTTGCGCAGAAAACCCGTTTCCATTGTCTCCATAGCTTGGAATGCATTTTTGGAAAAGGGATTCAGCAAAGACGCATCCATAGCACTCGTCGGTGCGGGGCAAATCATCTCCAACTTTGCCAAATTTTTATCTGAAAACGGATACCGAAATATCACAGTTTTTAACCGATCAAAAGAAAGCGCTCAAAAAATTGTTGACCTTTTTGACAACGGAAAATTGATGTCTTTGTCCGAATTAAATCATGAATTAGACCAACATGCCGCTTGGGTGGTCTGCACAGGGGCAACGGAATACATGATCACTGAAGAGATGATTGCTCAAATGACCAAAAAAACCAAAATGGTTATCGACTTGGCCATGCCAGGCAATGTTCATCCAGCCGTTCAATCCAAAGAAGGTGTAACCTTTTTTGATATGAACAATATCCAGCAAATCACCAATGAAAATTTAGCTTTTCGCCAAATGGCTTTGGATCAGTGTGAGCCCATCATCCTTCAAGGAATGATGGAATACAAGGGGCTGGTTCAAGAAAGAAAAATAGAATTGGCGATGCAAAACATTCCGCTCACCATCAAGGAAATCAGAGAAACCGCCTTGGGCAGTGTTTTCCAAAAAGACCTCATGGATTTGGATGAAAATGCAAAAGAAGTTTTGGAAAAAATATTGGACTACATGGAAAAGAAATACATCTCTGTCCCGATGAAAATGGCCAAAGCCGTGATGATGGAACAACACCACAAAAATTAATCATGTCTCGCAAAATCATTATTGGGACCAGAGGAAGTGAGTTGGCATTGTGGCAAGCTCACTTTACGCAATCGTTGTTGGATAGTTTGGGGGTTCCCAATGAACTCAAAATCATCACCACAAAAGGCGACCAAATACAACACCTCAGTTTTGATAAAATTGAAGGCAAAGGCTTCTTCACCAAAGAGATTGAGCAAGCCTTAATGGACCAAGAAATTGATATCGCTGTTCACTCCCACAAGGATTTGGAAACAGCTCCGCATCCTCATTTGATCATCGGAGCGGTAAGCCACAGGGCTGACCCCAGAGACATTTTGATTACTCAAAAAAATTGTATCGAAGAACAACTGAATTTACAACTAAAGAAGAACATACGCGTTGGAACATCGTCCATCCGAAGAAAGACCCAGCTGCTCAATATTCGTCCTGACTTGACAACGGTGGACATCCGAGGAAATGTTCCCACCCGCATTCAAAAATTAAGAGATGGACAATGCGATGCGCTCATGCTTGCTGCAGCCGGAGTGGCAAGATTGAACATTGATCTCTCTGAATTTCACGTCCAACTTTTGGATCCTACCAGTTTCATCCCTGCGCCTGCGCAAGGCGTATTGGGTTGGCAATGCAGAAGAGATGATGACGAAATCTTATCCTTGTTGCAACAATTGAACAACCAGGAAGTAGCGGATGCCATTCACATCGAAAGAACATTGCTGCAAAAATTGGAAGGGGGCTGTCAACTTCCCTTGGGTGTTTATTGCACCCGAGAGGCGGAACAATGGATGGTGAATGTAGCTTTTGCAACCGGCTTAAATCAACCTGTTCTGCAATTTGAATACATCCATAGTGCGGCCGACACTTGCATTGAATATTGCTTTGACAAATTGGATCAATGGCGAAAATTTTCATCAGCAAACATTTAACCCCGAACGATAACTGGGCACTTTTTCTCCAAGAGGAAGGGCACAATATCACGGGTGTGAGTTGTATTGAAACACAAACCATTTTCATTCAAGAGGTACCCACAGCTGATTGGACTTTTTTCTCCAGTGCGCAAGGGGTAAAACATTTCTTGGATCAACAGCCTATTACTTCCCAATACATTGGTGTCATGGGAGAAGGGACTTTAAAAGCGCTACAAACATATGGACATCAAGCTGATTTCATCGGACAAAGCTCTGACCCGGTATTGGTGGGCCAAGCTTTGAAGCAACATTTAAAACCGAACCAGAAAATATTGTTTCCCGCTTCAACAATCAGCAAACGAAGCGTCGCTTCTCAACTGACAGAGCAAGAAATCATTCATCTCCCAACTTACCGTACCCTTCCACTTCCCATCTCCATTGACCAGCAAGACATCTATGTCTTCACTTCACCCTCCAACGTCGATGGTTTTCTCATTTCGCAAAACCTTCCTGATGCCTATTACATTGCCTACGGTCCAACTACGGGCAACTATTTGAGACAAAAAGGAGTGAAGAACATTAGCACTCTCGAACAAGTGAGTTCCGATTTGTTGTTGCACACAATAAAAGAAAAAATTTCGGGTTAATGATGCCGCATAGTAAATTGCAGCATGAAATTCCGCTTTGTCACTTTAATCCTATTCTCGCTCACCACTATCGCTTGGGGACAAAGTGATGTTGCACCGAAGTACGTTAATGAATTTTTGAATATCGGAGTTGGTGCACGTGGATATGCCATGGCAGGGGCCATCACCGGATCTAGCCATGATGCCTTTAGCAGCTATTGGAACCCCGCTGGGATAGCTCGCATCCCTGAACAACATTCCATCGCAGCCATGCACGCTGAATACTTTGCCGGAATCGCCAAATTGGATTATGCCGGTTATGTAAAAAAAGTGGATAACTTCAGAAGTTTTGGCGCTTCCATGATTCGATTCGGAGTGGACAATATTCCCAACACGATTGATCTTTATGATCCGAATGGAAATGTGGATTACAGCCGCATCTCCTACTTTTCGGCAGCCGATTACGCTTTTCTTTTGACCTACGCGCAAAGCGAACCGCCGAAAATCCTCAAAGGATTCATGCGCAATGAAGAGATGAAAAATCATTTTGGCCTCAATGCCAAAATTGTTTACCGCCAAATAGGGGATTTCGCCAATGCCTGGGGATTTGGGATAGACGCTGGATGGCAGGCTCAATACAAAAAATGGGAATGGGGAGTTGTCCTTAAAGACATCACCGGAACATTCAGTGCGTGGCATTACAACTTGGATGAAAAGACCAAATCCGTTTTCCTCGCCACGGGAAATGAATTACCAGAAAACACATGGGAAATCGCTAAACCAAGAATCATTGCTGGTGGTGGCCGTTCTCTTTTTTGGCGCAAATACCAATTTTTACTAGAGGGAAATGTTATTGCCACAACAGATGGAAAAAGGAACACCTTGCTGGCTGGCAATACGATTAGCATTGATCCTGCCGCAGGAATGGAGGTCACTTATCAAAATTGGTTAAAGGTCAGAGCCGGATTTGGAAACTTCCAACGAACAACTACTTTCCAAGGCAATCAAGTTACTTTTCAACCCAACATCGGTTTGGGGATTGTGTTCAAGCAATTCTCATTGGACTATGCGCTAACCGACATTGCCAATCAAAGTGATGTTTTGTATACCAACATGGTATCACTTACTTTTAATGGAAGACTTCCGAAACGCCAAGTGAATCAAGGCTCCTAGGAGAATCATGGAAAGCAACAAGTGCATGGGTTGTGACCAAATGGGATAATCAAAATAGGTCAATAAGATACCCACCACAAACTCACCTACCAGCGGCAATCCAATCCAATACGCCAATCGAGAACCTTGTTTTTTCAACTCCCAAGCCAGCGCACCTGCGGTAAACAAGACCAACCAAGAAAACGTTCTGTGGACATAAAAGACAATGTCTTCAGAAGACTGAATCACCTGTGCTACCCATTCTTTTCGGTTATAGCCAGCTTTGATGACTTCATCAATGGCTTCTCGCAACTGGGATCCCAAAACAATCTGAGCAATCACCATAAACAAAGAAACCCACAACAACCATGGGCGTTTCAGGCTCCATTTAACAGTTTTGATAGTGGAGGCATTGTAAGCCCAAAGCAGTGTCAAGATAATGCCCATGGTGCCGAGCATGTGTAGGGTCACCTTACCACCAGACAAATGACCATCCACCACCAATTTACCAATCCAAGCTTCGTAGAGGATAAGAATCAAAGTCAGTCCTGTTGCTAAAAAAGTGGACCAACCATTTCCTTTTCTGGCCCAACGAAAAGACAGAATCAGTAAAATCAAAACAGGAATTCCCAAAACCCCGGTGAACAAACGATTGATGTATTCAATCCAAGTATGCCACACATTAAAAATGGCATAGTCGTGTTTGGGATATTTTTTCCATTGCGCCTCTGATCCATGGTTCCAAAAAGTTGCATTGTCATCTAAAACAACATCATGTTGCGCCACCCAAAGGGTATCATGGTGTATCACCATTTGACCTTTGTGAAATGATTTCCCTGGAGCAATCAACAGTACCTCAACATCCGTGGGCGGAACCAAATGACCAAAGCATTTGGGCCAATCTGGACAGCCCATTCCACTCCCGGTTACTCGGACTACACTTCCAGCAATGATGACCAAATAAAGGGCTATGACTGCAATCATTGACCAGCGGGCGGGACTTCCTTTGAACATCTTTATTTCTTGGTAGTGGTAATTTCCTGGGCTGCCAAAACCTTGTATTTCCCATCGGCGATGGTATTCACCACCTTCATCATTTTCTCCACAGAAACTTTATCCGATTGAAAATCTGCAGTAACCACATTGACCTTTCGCTCTTCTACAAAATCCAATTGAGTAGTCACCACGCCAGGAAGTTTTTCCAGTTCTTTTTGGATCTTACCACCACAACCATGGGCGCAGGTCATTCCATCAATGGATAACTTGGCCGATGTCTTGGCCACCTCACCTTGCTCTTGAATTTTTTCTACAACAATGGCATTGCTAGATTGATTTTGACAAGCCATCAAAACCATCAAGACAAAGAGAACTAAGAACTTTTTCATGATAATCATTTTGACAAAATTAGGGTTCAACCCCGAACACAACACGTACATTTGACAAAAAACTGATTTGTTTCAACATCGCTTCTCTTCTTTACTGATTTTGATCCTATTGGCCTTGGTTTGGGGATCATCCTTTATTCTGATGAAAATGGGATTAAAGGCACCAGACGGGACACCTGTACTCACGCCCTATCAAGTGGCTTCGTTGCGCATGATACTGGCAGCGGTCGCCTTATCGCCCATTGCCATTCAGGCCATTCGACAAGTGGAAAGGAAGGATTGGAAATATTTGGCCGTGGTGGGATTTATGGGAAGTGGCATACCCGCATTTTTGTTTGCCATCTCACAACAGTATTTGGACAGTGGATTGGCGGGAATATTGAACGCCTTGACGCCGTTGTTCACATTGCTATTGGCCATTCTTTTTTTCAAGAAGACAACACACCGACAGCAGCTGTTGGGCATGGTGATTGGTTTTTTGGGGGCTGCCGGCATCATTGCCGCCAAGGGGAGTAGTTTTCAGAACATGCAATATGCATTCTTGATTATTGCTGCGACGGTGATGTATGGGGTGAGTGTGAACACGGTAGGCCATCATTTGCGACACATCAAGGCGCCCTGGATTACGGCATTGTCCATTTTGATGGTGAGTATTCCCTGTGCTTTGTACTTTTTTACAACGGATTATTCTGTTATATGGACGCATCCGAACGGAGGAAGGAGCATTGCCGCTGTGGCCACGTTATCTGTTGTGGGGACGGGGATAGCCAACATCTTGTTTTTTAAATTGACCCAAATCAGTGGCGCCATCATGGCTTCAACCGTCACCTATTTGATCCCCATCGTTGCGGTGGGATGGGGCTATTACATGAATGAAAGTTTATCTCCCCTTCAAATCTTGTTTGCTGGCGTCATCCTCCTCGGCGTCTACCTCGGCAACCGACCTCAGAAGTAGGGTTTGAAGGTGAGTTGGCAGATTTCTGCCTTGGTCTGTATCCACTTCTGCTCATATTCCAAAGCCTTGATGCGTTGATCAATCCAAGTGTTCTCTCGCTGATTGACCATGAATACCGAACTCTCTCCCATGCCCAATCGCTCCTGCTCCGCCTCCCACAACTGCCGATAATAATCCGAGTTGTTCATCGCCCGCATCCGCTGGTCCGCAACAATACGCTCCTGCTGCTCCAACACACGTGCCTTCTGCGCAATGCTGTTTGTCTTTAATGTCAAATCATTCTCATTCTCCATTTGCTTGATGCGCTGCAACTGCAATTGACCTCTGGCATCACGAACAAACATCGGAAACGCAAATTGCACTCCCCACCGGTAATTGTTGACCGAAAAATCCGCACCACTCGATGCCACCTCCTTATTCAAAAAATGATACTCCACATTCAACTTGGGCTTCAGCTTTTCCCGCTTCCATCTCTCCTCCCAATCCAAAATTTTGGTCTTGGACTGATACCATTGAATCATGGGGTGAGTTGTCATCCATGCATTCATGTCGATGGTCAATGCATACGTTGGAATGACTGAAAACAATGCCGCATCGGGCTGCAATCGCAACGACAAGATGTTTTTCTTTTCACTCATCTCTGGTAAAAAAGCAGTCATCGCCAGGCGCGATTTGATGGAAAACAACTGCGCCTCTTGCCAAGCAATGTTTCTGGTTTGCCATTGCGCAAAAGCTTCCAAAGTATCAATTCCAGGCCTGTCACCCACATAAAACCTCGACTTCACCGCCTGCAATCGAATGGATGCAGCATCCATCATCTCTTTCTGCAACACAACCCGCTTCTCCGCCATGTACCAATCCAAATACAACATTGTACTTTGAAACAACAACTCATTCAAAGCCATCTGCTTCTCCAATACGGACATGGCCTGAATCTGTTCTGCCCTTCTCAAGGCCAATCGTGTTTCGTCAAAAAACAATCCTTGCAACACGGGTAAATTCAATCCCAAGGCCATCAATCCATCCTTACCTGTATATGCCTCTGGATCCAGATAATCGCCACTGTTCACATCCCATTGTGCCACCAATCCAAGCGCATAAGGCGATTGAAAGGTCATTTGCGTTTCCGAGCGTTGATAGAAGTTCTGTCCGTCATAGTACTTATTCTTCCACTTGGAGGACAATACTGGATCCAATAGTCCTTTCGCTTGCAACCATTGAGCGTTTCCTGCTTCTTGCAGCAATTGAGCATTCTTGGCCTCTGGATGTTCATTTATAACCCAAGATAAATACTCAGGCATGGTGAGCACCTCAGATGGTGTTTGACCCAAAAACAATGTTGCTTTTAAAAACAACAACAAAATCAAACAGCGAATCATTTCTTCTCCTCCTTCACTTCCAACTTGGTTTCTTTGCCTTGGGGCTGATAGAAGTCTGGGGGGAAACCATTCAATACCCGCCACATCTCATAACCCAATGGGACATCATTCAACAACATAATGCCTTTGGCTCCACCTCCTAATCTCAGATTTGCAGGCCATGGTTTGTTGCCTTGGGGCTTTACCCATACCCTGAACTTACCACCATCATGTACCGCAGGGTCCACACTAACAATAACCCCGTCAAACAAACCTGTTGACATCTGGTTCCAACCACTGATAAAAAACGCAGGCCATCCATCGAAAATAATTCGAACATTCTCTCCAACATGAACCAAAGGACTATTTACAGGATCAATCAACAATTCTACAGCCTTATCAAATCGGTAAGGTGTAATTCTCACCACTTCCTCTCCCTCCTTGATGGTTTCTCCAATACCTGAACGTGTCACCTTAGAAACAAAACCACTCTGTGGCGCAATGATGTAATAATATCCTGTCCTCTTATCGTAATTGTTATACTGATTCTGTAACTTGGTTACTTGAGCCTCTGCATCATACATGGCAGAAAAAGTTGCATACTTATCACTCTCCGCTTTGCTAATCTTATCGCGATACTCAGCTTCTGTTCCCTTGTAATCACGCTGGGTGTTGATATACTCGGCACGAGCAATAGCCAACTTATTGCGTTGATCATTGATCTTAGCCTGCGCATTCTGTAAAGCCACTTGACGGCTTTCCCAATCTGTTTTTGAAATCAAATCCTGCTGATACAACTGATCAAAACGCTTCATTTGCTCTTGAACAACTTTGTAGTTATTCTCAACAGCAATCAAATCCGTACTATCGGTTTTTATTTTCAAAGTGATTTGTTGCAGCTTGGTTAATATCTGCGCCCGCTTGATTTCCTTGGCATTCAACAATGCGTCTATCTGTGAATCCAAAGCCTTTACTTTCTCCATGTAATTGTCCACTGCACCTTCTTTGGATTTTATTTGACTTTCTGTATTGTCCAGTAACTTTGGATCAAAATAATCATCCTTGATTTCAGAAAGAAAGAGCAAGGTATCCCCTGCAGAAACAGAGTCCCCCTCTTGGACATACCATTTCTCTATTCGACCGGCTATAATAGATTGTACCGATTGTGGTCTTTGGTCAGGCTCTAAAGAAATTACCTTTCCTTCCGTTTCAACATTCTGAGTCCAAGGCAGCAGCAATAGACCAATTAGCGCACCCAAATACATCAGTAGCGCATACTTTCTCTTTTTCTGACTTTTACCAAATTGTACTTTATGCCACACAGGGTATGACGCTGCGTCAGGCGAATCAAAAAACTCGTCTGAGCCATTATTGGTTTCAGCAATCAATGTAAACCCCTTTTCAAAGGAAACCATTGTCTCATAAATAGAGGACAAGCCAAAGAGCAACTTCTCGATGCTATTGACCAGGAGAACAATGACTATCTCAGCCGCCAAAAATTGTCCCAATGAAATTTCTTGTTTTATGGCCAACCAAACACCCAACAAAAGCATCCCTGCCAAAACGCACATTTTGAAAAACAAGAATGAACGCATTTGAAAAAGTACTATGGCAAAATACTCACGTTTTGTTTGAATATAATTCATGGAGCGACCATGGAGCTCTTCCCTTTTATCCGTAGTTACATCATCAGACTTACTTTGCTTCAATAACCATTCATACATCCCATATTTCTCATTAGAAACATCAACTCCCGAGCTCAAAGCTGATTTGCCTTTGATCTTGATAATAAAATATAAACCAATCAAAAGTGAGAAACCAAACACCAAAAAGAATGGATGATAGAAAGAGATCAGTACAACACCCAAAAAAAGTTGCAATCCCGCCGTTATAACATCAATCACCGTTTTGCTGTACCCTTTTTGTATGGAGGAAATCTCAATAAAATACTTCGACTTAGAAACAAACTTCTGAAAACTCTCTTCTGTTGGTTTGATAAACAATCGCTGCGCATACTCGTATGCCATCAAGACAAACAAGCGCTCCTCAATTTGCTCCCCGGTCTGGACCATTTGAACTTGCCATCGATTGGCCATCCATGTAGCCAAGAGGACCATAACAATGATTGAAACTGTCCCTATCCTAAACTCCCCACCTGTGATAAAACCCATCAATGCTTGGATACCAAGTGGAAGAGCCAGCTGAAAGATACTAGCCAAAACAGAAAGAAGGAATATCTTTCTTAAGGCTTCACCCTCAAGACGCATCCCTTGTAACCAAAGTGCTCTAAATCCTTTTTTCATAAAATGACATTTGTCAGCAAATGTAAACACATGTACAAGAAGAAAGTTCGTGAAAATACTTAACAAATGAAAAAGCAAATTGTTGCTAACCCTCATTCACCCGCCAAGCCATGGGAATAATTGTCACCTCAAAAAAATCATTGAACACCTCATGGTCATCCACATCGGGCCAAAAATTTTCTATATCGGTCCATTCGGATAAAAAATGAACGAATAGTTCAGTAAAATGATCGGATAGCCAGTGATAAACTTCGATTTCATCTGACCAATCCGGGATTAAGAAAAGATCTGCCTCCAATGGCTGCACAGGAGCATGTGGATCATGAAAAGGAAGGGACCAATTTAAAAATTGGGTGGTCGGCTTTAATACAATCGCCGTATGGGGGATTCTTTCTATTCTTTTCATTTTTTCAATTGTATAGTGAGGCAAAATCAATCAAAGCTGCTTTTTGAAATGAGTATTTCTTTTGCAAAGGCAGATGCTGACAGGCGTGTATCATGGATCCACAATCATGTACATCCAGCAATTTATTGTTCTTAAAATGAAACAAAAAACTGGAATAATTCCATGAATGATTGCCGATCAACAAAAATCCCAATGCATCAGATTGGGCATAACAGACAGCACATTGGGCAGGAACAATTCGAAGAAACTGATCTCCGCAATTTTGAAAAAAGTCAATCATTTGATAGGTCCTGGCAACAAAAACATCCCGAGGCATCTCAATCAACAACGCTCCAAGCGTTTCTTCAAAACCGCTCCATTCCAATGATTCATTCAAATCCATCATGGCTTTGAACCATTTCTTGGCTGGCAATATGCGTTCTTCCAATTCATCATTCCAAGAATATGGAATCAACTTCGTCCAATCTGTGGTTTGCAAAATCTGAACGCTCTTAAAGCAGTCCTGGACAGAAAGCAACTGTAGATTAAAATGGGGGGAGTTTCCGTTGTTGAATTTGCAATTGATGTATCGGGCAATACACGACCTTGTGAAATAAGAATCTGTGTATTGAGCCATGATTTGTTTCATTTCATGCTCGACCCAATAACGACAAGCGCGCAAATAAGGATCTGCCAATGTGCCGTGGCGATGAATGTCATTTTTGTCCCAAAAGACAAAGTGTTGGGGGTGATTCACGCATCGATAAATGACATCATCATGCTTTAATGGAATATGCGTAGAAATGGAAGCAGCATCCACTTGGCAGGTGGGCATCTTGCAATAGGGACAGAACTCACCTTTGATGGACTTCTCAGAGAAGGAGATATTGGATAGCATGGATATTCGGTTTGTCGGTGCAAGCAAATTCCCCTCGTTGTAATCTATTTACAATGGGCTACTCCGAATTTTCAAATGAATAAATTTATCAGATACAATAATCATCCTTTTTTCCAATTAATAAAAAGACTGAATAAGCAGCATTAAATTTAAGTGCATGGTCATCTCTGTGCACTTTGTGCATTCTCTGTGTTCTTCGCGTTAATGAATCGTAGATTACCTGTTGCCATAGAAATCTTGATCCGGAGAAAAATTCTATTATCGATGGCTAAGTTTGAAAGTATATCAAAGATTATTTACCAATCGCTTAATTCCTGACTTTAATACAATAGAATTAAAATTCAGCAAAAGACCAAGTTTATAACCACCTAAACGCAAATATGCCAATGTTTGAGCCGTATGCAGATCATTTAAAGATTCAACGCTTTTGATTTCAATCACAACTTTGTTTTCAACCAAAATATCAATTCGATAAGCACAATCAATTTTAAGATCATCAATAACAATTGGAACCATAAATTCCTTTACAACATTCAGACCTCTCTTTCGAAGAGAGTGGAACAATGCTTCCTGATAAACCCTCTCCAATAATCCGGCTCCCAACTTTTTATGTATGGCAATCGACTCTCGAATAATCAAGTATGAAATCTCATTTTCAGTCATATTTTTTTCTCAAATTTCTGACTAATTGGAATTAAATACAACCGATAAATTATGCGAAAAAAGTCCAACAAAAAGAAAGGACCGGATTTTTAAAGACTCAAAACATTTTTACTTGATTTCACCTTACATTAATAACGCTAAGAGCACAGAGTACGCGCAAAGAGCACTAAGGCTTTTATGCAAATACCATATTAATTATATAGCATAAAACCAATGTGTAAAATCTTTCAAACCAAAAAATCACCCCATCATCGCCTCTATCTCCTCCACTGTTGTGGGGAAATCAGCGAACAAATCCAATGGATCTCCATTGGTGACGACGATGTTGTTCTCGATGCGGATACCCAAGTTTTCTTCTGGAATATA
>JACCDI010180899.1_pt1 | contig 27896 bp, 27 predicted proteins | sample 7442791 | NCBI WGS metagenome assembly JACCDI01 (sample SAMN15323434, study PRJNA562643) | freshwater metagenome | isolation source: river surface water | place: USA:Blue River Watershed | collected 2017-08-15
CGAGCATGGGCTATTCGAAGCAGATCACCGGCAGCTATCAATTGGGACTGACGATCTTCGCATCGCTGGCGGTGCTGGCGCTGGTCGGCTTGTCGTCGGTGAAGGCACGCTGGCGCACGACCTGGGGCAGCGCGGCGATGACGGCGGCGAAGATCTGACGCACGTCCGCAGCGAACATGGTCCCGGCTGAGTCCGGGACAACGTTCGCAAAGTCATTCGCCACTAAAATTGTGGTCCCGGCGCAAGCCGGGGGCCGCAACGCCTCTATTCCAAAGCAAGCTGCGCTAACATCGCGGCACATTGCCGCACTGCGTATCCATGCCCCTCCTCCTTACCGCCGCCCACCACACCGCGACCGGCCTTCGCGAACACAACGAAGATTTCGTCGGCATGGTCACGCCGGCCGAACCGGAGATCTCGACCAAAGGCATGATCGCCGCCGTTGCCGACGGCGTATCCGGCAGTGATGGCGGTCGCGAGGCGGCCGAATACAGCGTGCGCGGCCTGCTCGCCGATTACTACGCGACGCCCGATACCTGGCCGGTCACGCAGGCGCTTGACCGCGTGATCAAGGCAATCAACAGCTGGGTGCAGCAGCAGGGCAGCAAGCGCTCCGAGCGCGGCGGCATGGCGACCACGCTGACCTCGCTGGTCGTTCGCGGCAACTACTATTACTTCTCGCACGTCGGCGACAGCCGGCTCTACCTGCTGCGCAATGGGGTGCTCAAGCGCCTCACCACCGACCATGTGTGGGATCGCGCCGAGATGCGGCATGTGCTCACGCGCGCCATCGGCCTCGACTCGCAGGTCGCGATCGACCACGGGATGGGCGAGCTGCAGCAGGGCGACATCTTCCTGCTCGCGTCCGACGGCGTCTGGGGCGCGCTGCCCGAGAGCGACATCGAGTGGCACCTGTCGACGCTGGCCGAAGATCCGACCAGGCCGGAATACACCGCGAAGCTGCTGGTCGACGCGGCGCTGGCGAACGGTTCGAAGGACAATGCGACCGCGGCCGTCGTGCGCGTGCAGCAGCTACCGGAAGAAAACCTGCGCGACGCGCTGTCCGGCGCAAATCAGCTGCCAGTGCCGCCGCGCCTGAAGCCCGGACAGTCGCTGGATGGCTACGTGGTCGAAGAAGCGATCCACAGCTCGGCCACGACGCTTCTCTATCGGGTGCTGGATCCGCGCACGCAGAAAAAACTGGTGCTGAAGACGCTGACGCCGGAGCGCGCGGACGATCCGCAGGAGACCAGCGCGTTCGTGCACGAGGAATGGCTGGCCAGGCGCGTGGTCGCGCGTTTCTTCCCCCAGGTGGTGAGCACCGAGCCGAAGAACTATCTGTATTACCTGTCGACCTGGCACGACGGCCGTACGCTGCAAGCCCTGCTCGACGCCGGCGGTCACCTGACCGTGCCCGACCTCGTGTCGCATGCGACGAAGCTCGTGCGCGCGGTCGGCGCGCTGCACCGTCGCAGCATCCTGCACCGCGACATCAAGCCGGCGAACGTGCACCTTGGCGACGATGGCGAGTTGCGCGTGCTGGATTTCGGCGTCGCAGTGAGCGGCATGGAAGCCGAGCAGCAGGACCTTGCGCCTCAGGCGGGCACACCTTCCTTCCTCGCGCCTGAGCAATTCGACGGTCAGCCTGCGTCGGCGCAGACCGATCTGTACGCGACGGGCGTCACTCTCTACTACGCGCTGACGCGCCACTATCCGTACGGCGAGATCGAACCCTTCCAGCGGCCGCGCTTCGGCGACCCGGTGCCGCCGACGCGCTACCGGCCCGACCTGCCGCAATGGCTGGAGTACCTGCTCCTCAAAGCCGTTGCGAAACGGCCGGAGGATCGCTTCGAGACTGCCGAGGAGATGCTGCTCGCGCTGGAACGCGGCGCGTCGCGGCCGGTGCAGGCGCCCGCGCCGGTACCGTTCGCGCAGCGCGATCCGCTAGCGCTGTGGAAAATCGTTGGGGTGGTGTCGCTGGTGGTGAACTTGCTGCTTTTGTATTTGCTGGTGGTGGGGTGAGGAACTGAGTGGTGGGTTTAGCGAAACTTCGTTTTCGCCCTCGGCGCTACCTACCCCAATGATTCCGCTGTTCGCTACAGGAGGTTAGCGCCGAAACGAAACCCACCAGAATAGCGAGGACAGCGCCCCATCGCGGTGCGCTACGCACCGCCACAAGGCATCTCACCCGAGCAGATCGGCAACATCCAGCATGCGCTGCGCGACCTCGGCCAGCTTCAGGTTCTTGTCCATTGCCAGCCGGCGCAGCTTCGAATAGGCCTCGTCCTCGGTGCACTGCTGGCGCTCCATCAGCAGCCCCTTCGCGCGCTCGACGATCTTTCGCTCGGCCAGCTTGTTGCGCGTTTCTTCGAGTTCCTCGCGCAGTTCCTGCTCGACCTTGAAGCGGGTCACGGCTACATCCAGCACCGCCTTCACGCGTTCAGCCGACAAGCCGGCCACCACATAGGCAGATACGCCGGCGCGGATGGCCTCGTGCATCTTGTCGCGATCGTCGTCCTCGGTGAAGCAGACGATGGGCCGGCGCGCGGTCGCGGTCGCGGCGACCACGCGCTTCAGGGCCGCGTCCGACTGCTCGTCGACAATGATCAGGTCCGGCTGCAGCTTCGCGATCTGCGCCTCGAGATCGTCGCCCGGCGGCAGCGCGGCCAGGATGTTGTAGCCGTTTTCCAGCAAGCCGATGCGCAGCGCGCGCGCCCGGTCGGCCTGCTCGATCTCGGCCGCGTCGGCGCCATCGGGCGCGACCAGCGAGTTGACGACGACAATTTTCAGTCTTCTGGAATCGTTCATGATTTGATAATCTGTCCGCCGCCCTCATTGGCGGCGCGGGTATTCAACTACAATACGCGTCTGCAAGAAGCTTGCCATCCCAATTTCCCTCCACCGATGATCATCCTGGGCGTCGAATCCTCGTGCGACGAAACCGGCCTCGCGCTGTATGACAGCGAGCGCGGTCTGCTGTCGCACGCGCTGCACTCGCAGGTCGCGATGCATGAAGAATACGGCGGCGTCGTCCCCGAACTGGCCTCGCGCGACCATGTGCGGCGCGCTATCCCGCTGCTGGAGCAGGTGCTGAAAGACAGTGATGTGCCGCTGCCTTCGATCGATGCCATTGCATTCACGCAGGGTCCGGGACTGGCCGGCGCGCTGCTGGTCGGCGCATCGGTCGCCAACGGGCTGGCGCTGGCGCTGAACAAGCCGGTGCTGGGCGTGCACCATCTGGAAGGCCACCTGCTTTCGCCACTGTTGTCGAAGCAGCCGCCGCAGTTTCCGTTCGTCGCGCTGCTGGTTTCCGGCGGCCACACGCAGCTGATGCGCGTCGACGGCGTCGGCCAGTATCAGATGCTGGGCGAGACGCTGGATGACGCGGCCGGCGAAGCCTTCGACAAGTCCGCCAAGCTGCTGGGGCTCGGCTATCCGGGCGGCCCGGCCATCTCGCGACTGGCGGAGTTCGGCGATCCGAGCGTCTACGACCTGCCGCGCCCGATGCTGCACTCGAAGAACCTGGATTTCAGCTTCTCGGGCCTGAAGACCGCCGTGCTGACGCTGGTGAAGAAGCAGCAGACCAATCTGTGCGAGCAGGACAAGGCCAATATCGCGCGCGCCTTCGTCGATGCGATCGTCGAGGTGCTGGTGGCGAAGTGCGTCACTGCGCTGAAGCAGACCGGCATGAAGCGCCTGGTGATCGCCGGCGGCGTCGGCGCGAACGCGCAGCTGCGCGCCGCGCTGAATGCAGCGGCCGCGCGCAAGCGCTTCGAGGTGTTCTATCCGGAGCTGGCGCTGTGCACCGACAATGGCGCGATGATTGCGTTTGCCGGCGCAATGAGGCTGCAGAAAAATCCTGATGCGGCCCGCTTCGACTACAGCTTCAATGTGAAGCCGCGCTGGCCGCTGGATGCGATCGACGGCTGAGGTTTACTCAGCCTTCTTTCCGATACGGCTTTCCTTGCCGCTCAACAGATTGCCGATGTTCTTGCGATGCCGCCAGATCAGCAGCGCGCTCATCACCAGCACAGCAAAACCCTTCGCATCAAGGCCAAACAGCAGCGTGTAGTAGAAAGGCGCGAACACGGCTGCGATCAGCGCTGCCAGTGACGAATATTTGAACGCATAGGCGATCACGACCCAGGTGATCAGCGTCGCAACGCCCAGTACCGGGTTCAGTCCCAGCAGCACGCCCAGCGCGGTAGCCACGCCTTTGCCGCCCTTGAAGCGGAAGAATACCGGCCACAGGTGCCCCGCGAACACCGCCATCGACACCAGCGCGACGCCCGCATCGCCTAAACCCAGCTGCTCATCGTAGTAAACCGCCAGCGCGACAGGGATCACGCCCTTCAGGCAATCGCCAAGCAGCGTCAGCGCGGCAGCCGCCTTGTTGCCGGTGCGCAGAACATTAGTCGCGCCCGGATTGCCCGAACCGAAGGTTCGCGGATCGGCAATCCTGAACAGTTTGCTCACGACGATCGCAAACGAAACCGAGCCAAGCAGGTAGGCGGCGATGGCGAACAGCAGTGAATTCATGGGATTCCTTTCTATTGACTTTGAACATTATGCAACAGTCCGGCGAGCTGTCAGCAGCATCGACAAAGCTGAACGTGCTGGCAAGGGAAAAAGACATCGCATGCACCAGGTCCGGTGAGAAGTTCCGGCTCGCAGGAGCCTTGCAAAAAGCAAGGTTCTTCAAAAGCCGATCAACTCAAAGCCGGGATTGGACTTTGCGCTACACTTTTGATCCTCACAAGTTAGCGGTAAATGTTCGAAAACATTTCGTTTGGTTTGAAGAGGCGTATCACTTCGAATGGGAACAGGCTTGGGTTACGGTCGATCAGCGAAAACGCTATCCGGAAACCAGATTCCGCGCGCTGGGCTACATCCGCCAGCGAGTTTATGTACTGGTTTTCTGTTTGCGAGGTAATGCGGTACGACTGATCAGCTTACGCAAAGCTAATTTCAGGGAGGTACAACACTATGCCCAAGCTAAAGCCAGAAACGATTTTCCCGACACCTGAGGAAGAGCGGCAAATCGCGGCTGCCATCGCGGAAGATCCCGATGACTTTGAAATCGACGAGAAATGGATCTCAAACGCAAAGCCGGCCAGCGAATTCTTTGACGAGAAGACGATGCAGTCACTGCGGACCCTGGGTCATTCCAGAATGCTAGCGATTCCCGATCCGGAGCCTGATCCCGACATACGCCTGCAGGTCTTTCACCCTCTCGGATGATGCTGCGCATGAATCTTCTTCAGCCGCTCGCGCGCGACGTGCGTGTAAATCTGCGTGGTCGAGATATCCGCATGGCCGAGCAGCAGTTGCACCACGCGCAAATCCGCACCATGGTTCAGCAGATGCGTCGCGAATGCATGTCGCAGCGTGTGCGGTGACAGCGGCGCATTGATGCCGGCACGCAGCGCATATTTTTTTATCAGCGTCCAGAACATCTGCCGCGTCATCGGGCCGCCCAGCGACGTGACGAACAGCGCATCGGCGATTTTCCCGCCAAGGATGGTGCCGCGGCCTTCGGCCAGATAGCGCTCTATCCAGCCGCGCGCCTCTTCGCCGAAGGGCACCAGCCGCGTCTTGTTGCCCTTGCCGGTGACGCGCAGCACGCCTTCGTTCATGCCGACCTCGATGGTCTTCAGCAGCACCAGTTCCGACACGCGCAGGCCGCTCGCATACATCAGCTCCAGCATCGTGCGGTCGCGCAGGCCGAGCGGCGTGTTCACGTCGGGCGCGCCGAGCAGCGCCTCGACATTCTGCTCGGACAAGGTCTTCGGAAAGCGCGGCGCCTGCTTCGCGGATTTCAGCTTCAGGCAGGGATCGACGCTGATGCGGTGATTGCGCAGCGCGTATTGATAGAATCGCTTCAGCACGGTCAGCCGGCGGTTCGACGACGTCGCCTTGCTGTCCGCATGCCTGAACGCAAAATACGCGTTCAGGTCCGCCTCGCCGGCCTCATGCAGGGACTTCGCGCGTTGCCCGTGCAGCCATTCGGCGAACAGCAGCAGGTCGCGCTTGTACGCATCGAGCGTGTTCTTCGACAGGCCGTCTTCCAGCCACAGCGCGTCGCAGAACTCGTCGACGATCGCCTGTCCCGGCCTTTCTCGCCTTGCCTCGGCCAGCGCCATCAGCAGAAACCCGGCACCCGCTCGTGCAGCAGCAGCCAGCGCTTCACATTCTGGTGAAAACCGCCGTCATGCTTCGCGAAGCCGCCAATGCCGCCGGTCGCGGTCACGCGATGACAGGGAATCACCAGCGGATACCAGTTCGAGCCGCACGCCTGCCCGACCGCTCGCGGCGCGGAACCAATGCGGCGCGCGACTTGCGCATAGGTCAGAACCTCGCCGCGCGGTATCGCATTGATCACGTCCCACACCTTGCGCTGGTGCGCGGTGCCGACGGCGGGCAGCGGCAGCGAGAATTCGAAATCGGGATCCTTCAGGTAGGCCTGCACCTGCGCCGCGGCCTCTTTCGACAAGGGGTCGCGCGCGGCCTTCGGCAGGTATTCGGGCGGCAGGTAAACCAGTTCGCGCAGCTCATCCTGGTCGATGCGCACGCCGATGCCGCCGAACGGCGCCGGCACCACGGCCGTGAACAGGTCGGGGGAAAAGGCTTCGGGCATCACGGCCATGATTCGCTCCTGCGGATGGCTCCCGCCTGTCCGGGCGGTGCGGAAGAGGTGAGGCTGTCCATCATCGGCAGGAATCGCATCGCCGTCAACCTGCGGCAGCGTGGCGCGCCAGCGCCCATTGCACATGCTCCCGCACCATCGCCGACGGATGGGTTTCCCGCGCACGCAATGCAGCAACAATGTCCGGATCGCCGGGCCTGCCGTCGGCGGCATTGCCGAGCCCGACCGCGATATTGCGCAGCCAGCGCTCGTGGCCGATGCGGCGTATCGGGCTGCCTTCGAGGCGCGCATTGAATTCTTCGTCGGTCCACGCGAACAGTTCGACCAGGCTCGCACTGTCGAGCCCGTTGCGCGCGTCGAAATCCGGCAGCGCGCTCCTCTGCGCAAACTTGTTCCACGGACAATGCAGCTGGCAATCATCGCAACCGTACACGCGGTTGCCTATCAGCGGGCGCAGCTCGACCGGAATGTCATCCTTCAATTCGATGGTCAGGTAAGAAATGCAGCGGCGCGCGTCGAGCCTGTACGGCCCGACGATCGCTTGCGTCGGGCAGACGTCGATGCAGGCCCGGCACTCGCCGCAGTGCGCGGACGTCGGCTCGTCGACCGGCAATGGCAGGTCCGTGTAGATCTCGCCAAGAAAATACATCGAGCCGGCGTCGCGATGGAGCAGCAGCGTGTGCTTGCCGCGCCAGCCGAGGCCCGCCTTTTGCGCGATCTCCACTTCCATGACCGGCGCGGAATCCGTGAAGGCGCGATAGCCAAAGGGACCGATGCCGGCGGCGATCTTTGCTGCCAGTTGCTGCAGCCGCGACCGCAGCACCTTGTGATAATCGCGGCCGCGCGCATACACCGACACGACCGCCGCCGACGGATCGGCCTGGCGTCGCTGCTCGCGCTCGCGCCAGTCGTCGCCGGCATCGCGCGGCAAATAATCCATGCGCGCGCTGATCACGCGCACGGTTCCGGGCACGAGTTCGGCCGGACGCGCGCGCTTGCCGCCATGCGCTGCCATATAATCCATCTGCCCGTGAAAGCCTGCTGAAATCCATTGCTGCAGGCTCTCGTCGGCATTGCCAAGGTCGGCATCGGCGATGCGCACCTCGGCAAAACCGAGCTCCCGGCCCCAGTCCCTGATCGAGCGGGCGAGCGCGGCAAGTTGTTCGGCGGTGTGAGGCATGAGGATGGACATCAAGGCAACGCGCACAACGCGCAGGCGGACATTTTAGGCTATGCAGCACTGGAAGGATTTCCTGAGGGATGAAGAAGGCACGCAGGCGCTCGGCGCGGCGCTCTCGCGCGTGCTGGCGCCGGGACTGTCGCTGCACCTGCACGGCGACCTCGGCGCCGGCAAGACTTTCCTCACCCGCTCGCTGCTGCATGCTGCCGGGTACGAGGGCCGCGTGAAAAGCCCGACCTACACGCTGGTCGAGCCGTACACGATCAGCCTGAATGGCCGGACGGTCGAGCTGATGCATTTCGACCTGTACCGGATGGGCAGCCCGGAGGAATTCATCGAAGCCGGGTTTCGCGAGTACTTCGGCGCTGACAAGGTCTGCGTGGTCGAATGGCCGGAGCAGGCGGCCGGACTGATACCGGCGGCCGACATCGATGTTTTCCTCGCTGCCGAAGGTGAGGGCCGTGCGGTAGAATTGCGCGCAAATTCCGATCTGGGCGCGTCATGTCTGGAAAAACTGCACCTCAGCCCGAATCTCTGAAGCCTGAATCTCCGCAAGCTTCGCGCCGCGTCGCCTTGAAGGCCGGCGCCACCCTGCTGCTGTCCCTGGCCACCGCCCGCTTCGCCCATGCGACGCAGATCGCCGCTGTGCGCGTATGGCCGGCAGCCGACTATACGCGCGTCACGCTGGAAACCGACAGCAAGCTGAAGGCAACGCACTTCCTCGTGAAGGACCCGAACCGCCTGGTGGTCGAGATCGAGGGCGTCGACCTCGACGCGAAGCTGAAAAGCCTGATCGCGAAGATTCAGGCCAACGATCCCTACATTTCGCAGGTGCGCATCGGGCAGAACCGTCCGGGCGTGGTGCGCATGGTGTTCGACCTGAAGGCCGAGACACAGCCGCAGGTGTTCACGCTGGAGCCGGTCGGCGAGTACCGGCACCGGCTGGTGTTCGACCTGTATCCGGCGAACCCGGTCGACCCGATCGCGGAGCTGCTGAAGAAGGACCGTGCCGCGCCTGTCATGCCCGGCGCGCCCGCCGTCGCCGCGCAGCCGGCGCCTGCCGCGCCCGCCGCCAAGACCGAACTGCCGCAGGAAGAAACGCCGTCCATGACGCGAATGGTCACCATCGCGCTCGATCCCGGCCACGGCGGCGAGGATCCGGGCGCGGTCGGCCGCGGCGGCAATTTCGAGAAGAACGTGGTGCTGGCGATCGCGCAGCGTCTGAAGGCGAAGATCGAGCAGCAGCCGAACATGCGCGTCATGCTGACGCGCGACGGCGATTATTTCGTGCCGCTGCACGTGCGTGTGCAGAAGGCGCGCAAGGTGCAGGCCGACCTGTTCGTGTCGATACACGCGGACGCCTTCATCGAACCGACCGCGCGCGGCTCATCGGTGTTTGCACTATCGGAAAAAGGCGCAAGCTCGACCGCCGCGCGCTGGCTGGCGAACAAGGAAAACGCGGCCGACCTGATCGGCGGCATCAACATCCGCAGCAAGAACCAGCAGCTGGCCAGCGTATTGCTCGACCTGTCGACCACCGCGCAGATCAATGACAGCCTGAAGCTAGCCAAGCATGTGCTCGGCGAGATAGGCTCGATCAACAAGCTGCACAAGGGTCAGGTCGAACAGGCCGGCTTCGCGGTGCTGAAGGCGCCCGACATTCCCAGCATCCTGGTCGAGACCGCGTTCATCTCGAACCCGGAAGAAGAAGCGAAGCTGACCGACGAGAAGTACCAGGACCAGATGGCAGAGGCGCTGGTGCGGGGCATACGCAAATACCTGCACAAGCACCCGACGCTCAATCGCGGGAAGATGACCTGAGCCGCATCCGCTTCACGAACTTCGCAGCGGCGGCCAGCGCCACCGGCCCCGCCGCCGCCGCGACGCCGACCAGCACGATCACGTTCAGGTGATCGCGGATGAGCGGGATGTTGCCGAAGAAGTAGCCCGCCATCACCAGCACTACCACCCAGGCAAAAGCGCCGGCGACGTTGAAGAGCTGGAAGCGCGCCATGCCCATGTCGGACACGCCGGCAACGAAAGGCGCGAAGGTCCGGATCACCGGCAGCCAGCGCGCCAGCACGATGGTCTTGCCGCCGTGCGCGTCGAAGAAAGCATGCGTCTTTTCCAATGCACGGCGGTCGATCCAGCGGTAATCGTGCGTGAAAACCTTGCGCCCGAGCGCCCGCCCGATCAGGTAATTCACGGTATTGCCGCTGACGGCGGCGACGATCAGCAGCGCGATCAGCAGCGGCGCGCTCATCGCGCCGTTCGCGCAAAAGGCGCCGCCGATGAACAGCAGCGTGTCGCCGGGCAGGAAAGGGAACACCACCAGCCCGGTTTCCGCGAACACGATCGCGAACAAGAGCGCGTACACCGCAGGTCCGTACAGCTGCAGCAGGTCGCCGAGCGCCTTGTCCACGTGGAGAACGAGATCGAGCAGTTGCGAGAAATCCATGATGGTGCGGGGACAGGCGTGCGAAAGCACCGATGATACACGCGCGCCGCGCATCGCTTGCTGCGAAAAGCCACGCTATTGGCTCGGTATAATCACGCAATGAGCACCTCCGCCAGCGCGCCGCGCGTCATCCGCCAGCTTCCCGACCAGCTGATTTCCCAGATCGCAGCCGGCGAGGTCATCGAGCGGCCGTCGGCCGTCGTCAAGGAATTGCTGGAAAACGCGCTGGATGCCGGCGCGACCCAGCTGACCATTCGGCTCGAAGCCGGCGGCGTGAAGCGCATCGCAATTGCCGACAACGGCTGCGGCATAGCGCCGGAGCAGATGCCGCTCGCGCTGGCGCGCCATGCGACCTCGAAGATCGCGAACCTGCATGACCTGGAAAACGTGACCACGCTCGGCTTTCGCGGCGAGGCGCTGGCTTCGATCGCGTCGGTCGCGCAGCTGACGCTGACCTCGCGCACCGCGGACGCCGCGCATGCGTGGCAGGTGAACGGCCATGACCCGCACTCGGCCAGCCCCGCGTCTGGCCCGCAGGGCACCGTGATCGACGTGCAGGACCTGTACTTCAACACGCCGGCGCGCCGCAAGTTCCTGAAGACCGAGCAGACCGAATACGGCCATTGCGTCGAAGTCGTGCGGCGCATCGCGCTGGCGCGTCCGGACGTGCGCTTCACCGTCACGCACAATGGCAAGACCACCGAGCACTGGCAGGAGAGCGAGCTGGCGCAGCGCAGCGCGCAGATCCTCGGCGAAGAATTCGCGCAGGCGCGGCTGCCGCTGGAAGAAGGCGCGGGGCCGCTGATGCTGCGCGGCTTCGTCGGCCTGCCGACCGCCGCGCGCATGCGCGCCGACTCGCAGTATTTCTATGTGAACGGGCGCTTCGTGCGCGACAAGCTGCTCACGCATGCAGTGCGTGCCGCATACCAGGACGTGCTGCACGGCGACCGCTTTCCGTCTTACGTGCTGCAGCTCGACCTCGACCCGGCGCTGGTCGACGTCAACGTACATCCGTCGAAGATCGAGGTGCGCTTCCGCGACAGCCGCGCGGTGCACCAGTTCGTGTTCCATGCGGTCAGCCGCGCACTGGCAAAGACCTCCGCGACGTCCCACGGCGAAGCGCCGGCGCCGTCGGCAGGGCTTGGCGCCGCGCCGTCGTCACCGTCTAGCCCGCTGCCGTGGATGAACACGGGCATGCGGCAGCAGTCATTTGGCGTTGCGCAGAACCCGGTCACCTACGGATCGATGTTCGCGGACAGCCTGCGCTCGGAATCGATGGCGACGTCGCTCGCGCTGCCGTCGCAGGCAACGAAAGAAGCCGATGAGGAATTCCCGCTCGGCTTTGCTGTCGCGCAGCTGCATGGCATCTACGTGCTCGCGCAAAACCGCGCCGGGCTGGTGCTGGTCGACATGCACGCGGCGCACGAGCGCATCCTGTACGAGCAGTTCAAGCAGGCGCTCGACACCGACAATGTGACGCTGCAGACGCTGCTGATCCCGGTCACCTTCCATGCCGACGCGGTCGAGGTCGGCACCGCCGAGGAGCATGGCGACACCTTGTTCTCGCTCGGCTTCGACATCGCGGTGATGTCGCCGACCACGCTTGCGGTGCGCGCGATTCCGGCGCTGCTGAAGAACGCCGACGCGCAGGCACTGGCGCGCGACGTGCTGCGCGACGTGCGCGAATATGGCGGTTCGCGCGTGCTGGTCGAGCGGCGCAACGAATTGCTGGGCACCCTCGCCTGCCACACCGCCGTGCGCGCGAACCGGCTGCTGACCCTGCCGGAGATGAACGCGCTGCTGCGGCAAATGGAGGCGACCGAACGCTCGGACCAGTGCAATCACGGCCGGCCGACCTGGGTGCAGCTGGCAATGGCTGACCTCGACAAGCTCTTCCTGCGGGGCCAGTGACGATGAAGATCTCGCCACTGCCGCAGTTCGCGCACGCGCCGCTGCTCGCGCTGATCATTTCGATGATGATGATGCAGCCGCTGTCGACCGACCTGTACCTGTCGTCGCTGCCCAGCCTCGTCAGCGGCTTCGGCGTGCCGGTTGCCACGGTGCAGCTGACGCTGAGCCTGTTCGTGATCGGTTTCGGCAGCGCGCAGCTGGTGGTCGGCCCGCTGTCCGACCGCTTCGGCCGCCGTCCCGTACTGCTGTGCGGCCTCGGACTGTATGTCGCCGCGAGCGCGCTGTGCGGTTTGTCGCAATCGATCGGTCTGCTGATCGCAGCGCGCTTCATCCAGGCGCTCGGCTGCTGCGCGGGGGTGATGATCGCGCGGGCGATTGTGCGCGACGCTTATGAGCCGCAGGACAGCGCGAAGCTGCTCGCGCGTGCGAGCACCTGGATCTCGCTGGCACCCATCTTCGGGCCCATCCTCGGTTCCTACCTGCAGGTGGCCTTCGGATGGCGTGCCGCGTTCGTCGCGCTCGGCGTGTTCTCCGCCTGCGTGCTGGCCGCCTGCATCCTGCACCTGCCCGAGACCAACCGGCACAAGGACCCGAAGGCGACCAACCTCGCGGGCATTCTCGCCAACTACAGGCTGGTGCTCGGCTCGCGCGATTTCTGGCTGAACGTGACGCCGGGCGCGCTGTCGTACGGCGGCATCTTCATCTTCATTTCGGGGTCGAGCTTCGTACTGATCAAGGTGCTCGGCGTGCCCACGCAATGGTTCGGCTACTGCTTCGCACTGGGCGTGTCCGGCTACATGAGCGGCAGCCTCGTGTGCCGCCGGCTGCTCAAGACCATTTCCGGCGAGCAGGCCTTGCGCATCGGCACCGCTTGCTCGCTGACGGCGGGACTGTACTTCCTCGTCGCGACCCTGCTCGGGTTCTGGCACTGGTCAGTGGTGGTGCTGGCGATGTTCCTCGCGATGGCCTCGCACGGCATCAACTTCCCGGTGTCGCAAGCAGGCGCCGTGTCGCCCTTTGCGAAGCAGGCCGGCACCGCCGCCGGGCTGATGGGCGCGGTGATGATGGGGTTCGCCTTCATCGTCGGCAGTATTGTCGGCGCGACGCACAACGGCACGCTCTATCCACTGGCGATCATCGCTGCGGTGCTGGGCACGCTGAATTTCGCGTCGGTGCGGCTGATCGCCAAGCGCGCCGTGCTCGCATGAACAAGCCGCTGGCAGTAGCCATCATGGGCCCGACCGCGTCGGGCAAGACCGCGGCCGCGCTGGCGATCGCACAGCAGCTTCCGTCGGAAATCATCTCGGTGGATTCGGCGCTTGTCTATCGCGGCATGGACATCGGCACCGCGAAGCCGACGCCCGATGAGCTGGCCGCCGTGCCGCATCACCTGATCGACATCCTCGACCCGAAAGATGCGTACTCGGTGCGACAGTTCCGCGACGATGCCTTGCGGCTGGTCGCGGAGATACAGTCGCGCGGCAAGCTGCCGCTGCTGGTCGGCGGTACCATGCTGTACTTCAAGGGCTTGCGCGACGGGCTCGACGACTTGCCGCAAGCCGACCCCGCACTGCGCGCACAGATCGACATGGAGATCGCGCGGCACGGCATCGCCGCGCTGCATGCGCGCCTGAAGGAACTCGATCCGCTTACCGCAGAGCGCCTGAAGCCGACCGATACGCAGCGCATACAGCGCGCGATGGAGATCATCCTGCTGACCGGGCAACCGATGTCGTCGCTGCTGGCGAAGTCGGAAACGCCGGCATTGCCGTTCGAGCTGCTGCCGATCGCGCTCGAGCCGTCGGACCGCAGCGTGCTGCACGCGCGGATCGCGGAGCGCTTCGACAAGATGCTGGCCGCAAAACCGGGACTGCTGGACGAAGTGGAAACGCTGCGCACGCGCGGCGACCTGCACCCCGGGCTGCCGTCGATGCGCTGCGTGGGCTACCGGCAGGCGTGGGAGTATCTGGACGGCCAGATCACGCGCGACGAACTGCGCGAGAAAGGCATCGCCGCCACCCGGCAGCTGGCGAAACGGCAGCTGACCTGGCTGCGCGGGATGGAGGACAGGATCGTGATCGACTGCCTGTCGCCCGATGCGCCGTCGCAGGTGCTGGAAACCATCGGCAACCGGATCAGTTGACAGGCACAGACTTTCCCAAGATAATGTCGGGCTTCGTGGTGATATAGCTCAGTTGGTTAGAGCACAGCACTCATAATGCTGGGGTCGGTGGTTCAAGTCCACCTATCACCACCAGAACACGAAAGCCGCTGATTCCAACGAATCAGCGGCTTTTTCATTGGTCTGGCGGCAAACCCGGATCCCTGAAAAACATGAACCACCGAATTCCGTCCCGCAGCATCCCGGCCATGCTGCTCTGCCTTGCCTTCGCGCGGGCGCAGGCCCAGCCTTTCTGCGCATTCGATTACGAGTCGAACGAAAAGCGGGCGAGCCACAAGACCAGCATGTCGGTCGCGGCGACGCTGGGCTACAAGAGCGCCGCCGGCAACGAGTATTCGATCAAGGCCTCATTCAGCCAGCCTTCGCTCGGTCATGGCGAGTTGTCGGAGGGCCTCGAGGCACAGGCAAAGCTGCCTTTCCTGGCGAACGATCGCTACACCCCCTATGCGGTGCTCGGATTGGGCGAGAAGATCAAGTCCGCCGAACATTTCGCGGTCTACTTTGCCGGCACGGGTGTCAAATTGCCCATGACGGACGCAAGTTCGGCGGACCTCGGCATCGTTTCGATGAACGCCTTCGACCCGGGCCGGCGGATCTACACCACGCGTCTGCACGCCGCGCTCTCGTATGCGCTCACGCATTCGGATTCGCTCAGCTTCCGTGTCGCCCGCAGCTTCGGCGTCACCAGCGAAGAGAAGGATTCGTGGCGGCTGATGTACACGCACTTCTTCTAGCCCGGGAGCTTGCTGCGACGTGAAGGCGGCGCACAGGCCGTCACGCACGGCTCACTTCATCGACGACTGTATCTTCCTAGCCTGCTCGAGGTGAGCCACGAAGGTCGGGCGCGTGCTGACCAGCATGTTCTTCAGTTCCGGGTTTTTCGCGTTCGGTATCAGCGACTTGTCGACGGTGTCGATCACGGTCTGGTGGTAAGTGACTTCGTTGTCGATGTAGGCCTTGTCGAATTCCTTGCCCTTGAGTTTCTTCAGCTTGTCGAGGTTGGCCTCGCCCCCTTCCTTCAGCGTCTTGCTGGTCTGGCTGTCGGCCGGCTTCACCTTCAACTTCTTCACCAGTTCTTCCGCCTGCTTGTTGACCTGCGTGTGCGACGTGACCATCATCTTCGCGAAGTCCTTCACGTCCTTGCTGCTGCCCGATTTTTCGGCGAGCTTGCCGGCATCGATGTCGACCTGGTTCGCCGCGACCACGATGCCGGCGATCTGCGGATCATCCGGATTCGGAGATTGCGCCCACGCGAATGGGACGGCCAGCGAGAGCAGAACGCCCGTGAATGCAACCAGAAAGGATTTCATCATCACTCCTCGGAGGTTTCCATAGAGGCGCTGATGGTAGGGCGACGGGAATTTGCCGTGCTGAGTTACCCCAATAACTGGCCGTTCCGCAGAAAACCCGTCTCTGATAACGGGGATCAAGGCGTCGCATACGGGCGCGACAAGACGTCCCGCATCGTCATTCGCACCATAGCAGCTTGCCCTGCCCGGCTTCATTCAATTGCGCAACCAGCTGATCCGCCTCCGGCTCCGCAATCGCGCACCCGAATTCCACCAGTTCGCCGTGCTTCACGTCGAGCAATTTCCCGCCGGCGACTTCGACCACCCGGCGCGCCATCCCTTCGAACGCATACGGCACGCTGAAATTCAGCATGCGCTGCCGCACCACCGGCATCTTGTCGGCGTCTTTCAATGCCTGCGCGACGCAATCGGTGTAGGCGCGCACCAGACCGCCCGCGCCGAGCTTGACGCCGCCGAAATAGCGGACCACGGTCGCCAGCACGCCATCGAGATCCTGATGCCTGAGCACATCGAGCATCGGGCGGCCGGCCGTGCCGGAAGGCTCGCCATCATCGACGGCCGCCGAATGGCCGCCGGCGAGCAAGGCCCAGCACACATGGGCCGCACCCGGATGCTGCACCCAGAGCTCGGCGACGATGCGCTGCGCGGTCGCGCGATCGGGCACCGCCTCGACGCGGCCGATGAAACGGCTTTTCTTGATCAGCAATTCGCTGCTGACGGGATGGACGAGGGTCTGGGGCACGATGCTGGCGGGAGGTGGTCGGAACAACACGGAAGGCCGCCGGCCTGCGAGGCCCGGCAGCGGGTTCGTTGGGGTTAGAGTCAGTCCTTGTTCAGCGGCCGCGTCACCACTACTGCGCCGCGCAACTGGCCCACGCTGTAGCCGGTCGCCTGGTCGTGCGGATACTCGGCGCGGATCTTCTCCATCAGCGGCGCGGGAATGTCTTCGGCCTTGCCATGGCAGGTCACGCACAGCTGCTGCGTGACGATCGCCTTTGCATAGCGCAGTTCCTGCTTGCCGTTGCCGGTGTCGACGATCTTCCAGTACTCGAGGTCGGCCGGCTTTTCGCCTTTCGCGAGGCGTGCATCGAAATCGGCCAGCGCCTCCTTCTGCCACGCATTGGGCACGCCCATCGTCGCATTGCGCACGCGGGTGCCGACACGGCTCACCTGCGCGCCATGCTGTGCGGACAGGCTTTTCGCGATGGACGGCGCTGTCTCCTTGCACACGCTGACTGCGGCGGCCGGGCCGTCGCTGGCCATCGTGGACTTCAGTTTCTGGCCGAGCTGGGTCGTCAGCTCGCTGGCGATGCTGCGAGCGGATTCGACGCTACCCGGCGGCAGGTCGGACATGTCCGCCATCGCGGGCGATGCGGCGAGGCCCGCGATGACGGCGGATAGGGCGACAGAAGCCCGGAGGGGGCGAAGGAACGCCGTTCGGACGATTACCGTGGACATATTGTTTTTCTCCTGTGATTGGCAGACCTGCCGGCATTCCGGCAATGGATGGGTTCCAGCCATCCATTATTTGGCGGGACAGGCAATCGGTCAATTCAGCGTCAGGCGAACGACTTGTGACGCCCCTGCTATAATTTTTTGCAATCACGCTGCAATCACGGCGCGGCGCGCCTGCGCCGCTCCGGCCATGCCTGCAGGCCGCCGCTGAAATCCTTTCCCCCGATGCAAAAGAAGCTATTCATCAAAACCTTCGGCTGTCAGATGAACGAGTACGACTCGGACAAGATGGCTGATGTGCTCGGCGTCGCCGACGAGATCGTGCGCACCGACACGCCGGAGGATGCGGACATCATCCTGTTCAACACCTGCTCGGTGCGCGAGAAGGCGCAGGAGAAAGTGTTCTCCGACCTTGGCCGCGTGCGCGACCTGAAGAAAAAGAATCCGAACCTGGTGATCGGCGTCGGCGGCTGCGTCGCGTCTCAGGAAGGCAAGGCGATCGTGCAGCGCGCGCCCTTCGTCGATGTCGTTTTCGGCCCGCAGACGCTGCACCGCCTGCCTGACCTGCTGCAAAAGCGCCGCGACAGCGGCAAGCCCCAGGTCGACATCAGCTTCCCCGAGATCGAGAAGTTCGACCACATGCCGCCGGCGCGCGTCGAGGGCGCAAGCGCCTATGTGTCGATCATGGAAGGCTGCAGCAAGTACTGCAGCTATTGCGTGGTGCCGTATACGCGCGGCGAGGAAGTGTCGCGCCGCTTCGATGATGTGCTGACCGAGGTCGCGAACCTCGCGTCGCAGGGCGTGCGCGACATCACGCTGCTCGGTCAGAACGTGAACGCGTATCGCGGCGCGATGGCCGACGGCGAAACTGCCGACTTCGCGCTGCTGATCGAGTACATCGCCGAGTTCGACGGCATAGAGCGGATACGTTACGTGACCAGCCATCCGAAGGAATTCACGCAGCGGCTGATCGACACCTATGCGAAGGTGCCGAAGCTGGTGAACCACCTTTACCTGCCGGCACAGCACGGCTCGGACAAGATCCTGTCGGCGATGAAGCGTGGCTATACCGCGATGGAATACAAGTCCATCATCCGCCGGCTGCGCGCGGTGCGGCCGGACATCACGGTCTCGTCGGACTTCATCGTCGGCTTCCCCGGCGAGGACGAGCGCGATTTCGACGCGCTGATGAAACTGGTCGATGACATCGGCTTCGACAACAGCTTCTCGTTCATCTTCAGCCCGCGCCCCGGCACGCCGGCGGCCAACCTGCAGGACGACACGCCGGCCGACGTGAAGCTCGCGCGGCTGCAGAAGCTGCAGAAAGTCATCGCCGACAACACGCGCCGCCATTCCGACGCGATGGTCGGCACCGTGCAGCGCGTGCTGGTCGAGGGCCCGTCCAGGCGCGACCCGCAGGAACTGCAGGGGCGCAGCGAGAACAACCGCGTCGTCAATTTCGACGGCGGCCCGAACGCAAGCCGACTGGTCGGCCAGTTCGCGGACGTCACCATCACGGAAAGCCATCCGTTCTCGCTGCGCGGCGAGATCGTGATCCGGCAATGAGAAGATCAATTTGAAGAATCCTGCACCGAAACATTTTTCCCCTGACCCGGTCGACAATGCGCGGCTCGCGAACCTCTGCGGCCCGCTCGACGAGAACCTGCGCCAGATCGCTTCCGCGCTCGACGTGACGCTGTTCCGCCGCGGCGAGAAGTTCATCGCCGATGGAGAGAACGCGGCGCGCGCGGTCGAGCTGCTCGAACGCTTCTATGCGGAAGCGGACCGCACGATCTCGGTCGAGGACATACAGCTGGCGCTGGTGGAAACACGTGCCGGCGGCGACAAGCCTGCGATACTCGCGAAGAACCAGGACGAGACGCCGGAAAGCCCGGTGCTGAAGACGCGGCGCAGCGACCTGCGCGGGCGCACTCCGCACCAGAGCCAGTATCTGAAGAACATCCTCGAGCATGACGTGACCTTCGGCATCGGCCCGGCCGGCACCGGCAAGACCTATCTCGCGGTCGCGTGCGCGGTCGATGCGCTCGAGCGCGACGCGGTGCGCCGCATCGTGCTCACGCGTCCGGCGGTCGAGGCGGGCGAGCGGCTCGGCTTCCTGCCGGGCGACCTCGCGCAGAAGGTGGACCCCTACCTTCGCCCGCTGTATGACGCGCTGTACGACCTGCTCGGATTCGACCGCACGCAGAAGATGTTCGAGAAGCAGGCGATCGAGATCGCGCCGCTGGCCTACATGCGCGGGCGCACGCTGAACCATGCGTTCATCATCCTCGACGAGGCGCAGAACACCACGCCGGAACAGATGAAGATGTTCCTGACCCGCATCGGCTTCGGCAGCAAGGCGGTGGTCACCGGCGACGTCACGCAGATCGACTTGCAGCGCGGCCAGAAGAGCGGCCTGGTCGATGCGATGAAGGTGCTGGATTCGGTGCGCGGCATCGCGTTCACGCGCTTCACCAGCGCCGACGTGGTGCGCCATCCGCTGGTCGCCCGCATCGTTGATGCCTATGACGCCGCCAATCTTTCGGGCCACCGCGATGCCGACAAAGCCTAAGCTCACCCTGTCCGTCCAGCATGCCGACAAGCGGCTCGCTGACGTCCTGAAACGTACCGACATCCGCCGCTGGGTGCAGGCCGCGCAGTTCGCGCCGGCCGAGTTCACCTTCCGTTTCGTCGGCGAAGACGAAGGCCGCGCGCTGAACCGCGACTATCGAGGCAAGGATTACGCGACCAATGTGCTGACCTTTGCGTATGCCGACGGCGAGGAAATCGCGGACGACGACGTGGTGCAGGCCGATATCGTGCTGTGCGTCGACGTGCTGCTGAAGGAGGCCGCCGAGCGCTCGATTCCGGTGGAGCAGCATGCAGCGCACCTGATCGTGCATGGCGTGCTTCATGCGCAGGGCTATGACCACGAGGACGACGCCGAGGCGGCCGAGATGGAAGGGCTGGAGACCGAGATTCTTGCCGGATTGGGAATGCCGGATCCTTACAGGGCCTGAGGGATTCGATGCTAGGTCCTGGCTTGCGCCGGTACGACGGTATTCGGAGCCTTACCCTTTGCCGGCTCATTCCGGCGCAGCAAGGGATCCATCGTCGCAAATCGCCACCAATTTCAATCGGGCAACTCCCCATCCGCCCGCCCATTTCATAATCCCCCAAACTTTTTGCGGTATCCTGTGCCTTCCTGAACTCCGGCTTTGCGCCACATGCAAGATCATCCTCCCGGCGGTCACCGCGCCGAACACAAGCCGCACCGTACCCTGTTCGAGCGCCTGACCGCGCTGATCTCCCCGGAACCCGAAAACCGCGCCGAGCTGCTCGAGCTGCTGCATGACGCGCACGCGCGCAACCTGATCGACGCCGATGCGATGTCGATGATTGAGGGCGTGTTTCAGGTGTCCGACCTCGCCGCGCGCGACATCATGATCCCGCGCTCGCAGATGGACGTGGTCGACCTCGCCAAGCCGATCGCCGAATGGATCCCGATGGTGCTGGAAACCGCGCACTCGCGCTTCCCGGCGGTCGACGGCGACCGCGACAAGGTGGTCGGCATCCTGCTCGCGAAAGACCTGCTGCGTTACTACGCGGAAGATTCCTTCGACGTGCGCGACATGCTGCGCCCGGCGGTGTTCATTCCGGAATCGAAGCGGCTGAACGTGCTGCTGCGCGACTTCCGCGCCAACCGCAACCACATGGCGATCGTCGTTGATGAATACGGCGGCGTCGCCGGCCTGATCACGATCGAGGATGTGCTGGAGCAGATCGTCGGCGACATCGAGGACGAGTACGACTTCGACGAAGAGGAAGACAATGTGCTCGCCGTCAAGGATGGCGACTTCGGGCAGCGCTGGCGCGTGAAGGCGCTGACCGAGATCGAGCAGTTCAATGAAGCGCTGTCGGTGAAGCTGCCCAATGGCGACGTCGACACCATCGGCGGCGTGGTCGCGAAGCACCTGGGCCGCATGCCGCGCAAGGGCGAGCAGTTCCACATCGACCGCCTGCGCTTCGAGGTGCTGCGCGCCGATGCGCGGCAGGTGCATGTACTGCTGGTCGAAAAGCTGCCCGAGCGGCTGTTCGGCGAGCCGAGCTGATGCCCTGCTGTTTCCTTAATTGCCCGCATCAAAGCGCGGGCGCATGAAGTTCCTCTCCCTCCCGGTGCTGGTCGCGCTGCTGGCCGGCGCATCGACGGTCTTTGCGTTCGCGCCTTACGGCTGGTGGCCGCTGCAGCTCGTTGCGCTGGCGCTGCTGTTCCTGCTCGCACAACATGCGCCATCGCCGAAAGCGTCTTTCCAGATCGGCTGGGCCTACGGCACCGCCTCGATTGCCGCCGGCACGCATTGGCTGTACGTCAGCATGCATCACTATGGCGGCATGCCTTCCGTGATGGCCGCGCTGGCGGTGTTGTTGCTCGCAGCCGGGCTCGGCCTGCTGTACGGCCTTGCACTGGGGCTGGCGAAACGGATTGCGCTCACGTTGCGCGCGCCGCTCACGCTGATGCTGCTGATGCCCGCCTCCTGGATGCTCGCCGACTGGACGCGCAACTGGATCTTCACCGGCTTTCCGTGGATCGCGACCGGCTATGCGCACAACATCAGCCCGCTGGCCGGCTATGCGCCACTGGTCGGCGTGTTCGGCGTCGGCTTTCTCGCCAGCGTGATCGCCGGCTGTATCGCGACGATGCTGCAGCTAAGGCGTGCGCATCGCGCCGCGCTGGCCTTGATCATCGTGATACCGCTTGCCGGCATCGCGCTGTCGACATTGCGCTGGACCGCGCCGCACGGCCAGCCGATCACGGTGCGCCTGTTGCAGGGCAATGTGCCGCAGGAGATGAAGTTTGACGCCGCGCAGCTCGATGCGTCACTGCAGCTCTATCGCGCGATGATCACCGAGAAGCGCGCCGACCTGATCGCCACGCCGGAGACTGCGCTGCCGCTACTGGCAAGCTCGCTGCCGCGAGGCTATCTGGAGCAGCTGGAATCCTTCGCCAGGGGTCAGGACAGCAAGCTGCTGGTCGGCATTCCCTGGACCACGGCGCCGGGCATCTACCTGAACAGCGTGATCGGCATGGGTGGCGGCAGCGAATATCGCTATGACAAGCACCACCTCGTTCCTTTCGGCGAGTTCATTCCGATGGGTTTCCGCTGGTTCGTCGACCTGATGGAGATGCCGCTCGGCGATTTCGGCCGCGGCGACCTGCAGCAGCCGGCGTTTCAGGTGAAGGACCAGTGGGTACTGCCCAACATCTGCTACGAGGACATCTTCGGCGAGGAGATCGCCGCGCAACTGTCGGCCGCCGCCGACCGCAACGCGCCGGTGCCTAGCCTGCTGCTGAACGTTTCCAATATTGCATGGTTCGGCGACACGATCGCGCTGCCGCAGCACCTGCAGGCGTCGCAGATGCGCGCACTGGAGCTCGGCCGGCCGATGCTGCGTGCGACGAATACGGGCGCGACCGCGGTGGTCGACGAGCGCGGGCAAGTGGTCGCGCAATTGCCGCCGTTCACGCGTGGCACGCTGGAAGCCCGGGTGCAAGGGACGCAAGGGCTGACGCCGTATGCGCGGATCGGCAATGGGCTGCCCGTCGGGCTGGCAGCGGCCTTTGTCATTCTGCTGTGGCTGAGGTCGCGGCGGCACAAGGGTCCGGCGTTTTCCTAGCGCTGCGGCAAGCCCGCAAACCCCCTCCCCCCTCGTAAAACCCGATAAAATCACGGGTTTTCGAAAATCCTTCCAAATTCCGATGCTGACCTTCCAACAAGTCATCCTGAAACTGCAGGAATACTGGGACGCGCAGGGCTGCGCGCTCCTGCAACCGTATGACATGGAGGTCGGCGCCGGCACCTCGCATACCGCCACCTTCCTGCGCGCGATCGGGCCCGAGCCGTGGCGTGCCGCCTATGTGCAGCCGTCGCGCCGCCCAAAGGACGGCCGCTACGGCGAAAACCCGAACCGCATGCAGCACTACTACCAGTACCAGGTGGTGCTGAAGCCCGCGCCGGAAAACATCCTCGAGCTTTACCTCGGCTCGCTGGAGGCGCTCGGCCTGAAGCTGACCGAGAACGACGTGCGCTTCGTCGAGGACGACTGGGAAAACCCCACCCTCGGCGCATGGGGCCTCGGCTGGGAAGTGTGGCTCAACGGCATGGAAGTCACGCAGTTCACCTACTTCCAGCAGGTCGGCGGCATCGACTGCAAGCCGGTGCTCGGCGAGATCACGTACGGCATCGAGCGCCTCGCGATGTACCTGCAGGGCGTCGAGAACGTGTTCGACCTGGTCTGGACCGAGTGGGAAGAGAACGGCGTGAAGAAGTCGCTGACCTATGGCGACGTGTTCCACCAGAACGAAGTCGAGCAGTCGACCTACAACTTCGAATACTCGAACGCGGAATTCCTGTTCTCGCTGTTCTCGAACTATGAATCGGAAGCCAAGCGCCTGATGGAAGCCAGGCTCGCGCTGCCCGCGTACGAGATGGTGCTGAAGGCCGCGCATACCTTCAACCTGCTGGACGCGCGCGGCGCGATCTCGGTGACCGAGCGCGCCGCCTACATCGGCCGCATCCGTAACCTCGCGCGCGCCGTCGCCGCCGCCTACTACGCATCGCGCGAGGCGCTGGGCTTCCCTATGCTCGGCGACACCCGTCAGGCGGCCTGACCGGCCTCAGATACCGAACACAGAAGAACATTCGATGAAACACACACTGCTGGTCGAACTGCTGACCGAAGAACTCCCTCCGAAGGCGCTCGCCAGGCTCGGCGATGCGTTCGCGACCGCGATGGTCAATGGCCTGTCCGCGCGCGCTTTCCTCGACGACGGCGCCACGCACATCTCGTATGCGACGCCGCGCCGCCTCGCGGTGCAGATTTCCGGCGTGCGCGCGCAATCGCCGGACAAGCAGATCCGCGAAAAGGTGCTGCCGGTGACGGTCGCACTCGACAAGGAAGGCAAGCCGGCCGCGCCGCTGGCGAAGAAGCTGGCAGCGCTGGCCGCACAGGCCGGACGCGACAGCATCGCGATTGAAGAACTCGAGCGTGCCAGCGACGGCAAGGCCGACAGCTTCTTCTTCAGCTACACCGCGCCGGGCCAGCCGCTGGCTGCCGGCCTGCAGGCGGCGCTCGAAGAGAGCATTGCAAAACTGCCGATTCCGAAGCTGATGAGCTACCAGCGCCCGGACGGCGAGACCGTGCAGTTCGTGCGCCCGGTGCATGGACTGATCGCGCTGCTCGACGACCAGGTGGTGCCGCTGTCGATACTCGGCCTGCAGTCGGGCCGCAGCACGCTCGGCCACCGTTTCCTGTCGAAGAAGCCGGCGCTCTCGATCGCCTCGGCCACCACCTACGCCGACACGCTGCGCGAAGAGGGCAAGGTGCTGGCGAACTGCGCAGCGCGCAAGGAAAAGATCCGCGCCGACCTGCTCGCGAAAGCCGGCGACGACGCGATCCTGATGCCGGAATCGCTGCTCGACGAAGTGAATGCGCTGGTCGAGTGGCCCGTGGTCTACGAGTGCAGGTTCGACGACGAATTCCTCGCGGTGCCGCAGGAATGCCTGATCCTGACGATGCAGACCAACCAGAAGTATTTCGCGCTGACCGACAAGGCCGGCAAGCTGCGCTCGCGTTTCCTGATCGTGTCCAACATCGAGACGGCGGAGCCGAAGCACATCATCGGCGGCAACGAGCGCGTGGTGCGCCCGCGCCTGTCGGACGCAAAGTTCTTCTTCGAGCAGGACAAGAAGAAGAAACTGTTCGACCGCCTTGGCAACCTCGGCTCGGTCGTCTATCACAACAAGCTGGGGTCGCAGGCCGAGCGCAATGCACGCGTGGTCGCGCTGGCGGTCGCGATTGCCGAATCGCTGGGCGCTGACCCCAAACTCGCCGAGCGCGCCGCGCAGTTGTCGAAGGCCGACCTGCTGACCGACATGGTCGGCGAGTTCCCGGAGCTGCAGGGCATCATGGGCACCTATTACGCGCGCCACGACGGCGAGCATGACGAAGTGGCGACCGCGATCGGCGAGCACTACCAGCCGCGCTTTGCCGGCGATGCGCTGCCGTCCACCCGCACCGGCACCGTGGTCGCGCTCGCGGACAAGCTCGAGACGCTGGTCGGCATCTGGGGCATCGGCCTCGCGCCGACCGGCGACAAGGACCCGTTCGCGCTGCGCCGCCACGCACTCGGCATCTTGCGCATGCTGGTCGAGCAACGCCTGCCGCTGTCGGTGTCGCACCTGCTCGCGCTGGCTGCGAAGCAGTTCGCCGGCAATGCAAACTTCAATGACCCGGTGGCCGACGTGCAGGCCTTCGTGTACGACCGCCTGCGCGGCCTGCTGCGCGAGCGCGGCCATGCGCAGGATGCTGTCGAGGCAGTGGTGTCGCAGGCGCCGGATCGCCTCGACGACATCGCCGAGCGCCTCGACGCGGTGAAGGCCTTCGCCGCGCTGCCGCAGGCCGAGTCGCTGGCCGCCGCGAACAAGCGCATCACCAACATCCTGAAGAAGAACGAAGGCGTGCACGGCGAGGTCAAGCCCGAGCTGCTGCAGGAAGCGGCCGAGCAGCGCCTGTACGGCGCAATGACGGACACGCGCACCGAAGTCGACAAGGCCTTCGCCGCCGGCGACTTCACCGGCACGCTGAAGGCGCTGGCCGCGCTGCGCGACGATGTCGATGCATTCTTCAACGACGTGATGGTGATGGCCGAGGAGGCGGCGCTGCGCGCAAACCGCCTCGCACTGCTGAACGCGCTGCACGGCATGATGAACCGCGTCGCGGACATCTCGAAACTGGCTGCCTGAGATGCCGCACCCGCCGCAGCCGCCGAAGAAGCTGGTCATCCTTGATCGTGACGGGGTGATCAACTTCGACTCCGACGACTACGTGAAGTCGCCGGCCGAGTGGCGCCCGATTCCCGGCTCGCTGGAGGGGATCGCGCGGCTGAACCAGCATGGCTATCAGGTGGCGATCGCGACCAACCAGGCGGCGATCTCGCGCGGCCTGTTCGACATGAAGACGCTGAACGCGATCCACCAGAAGCTGCACCTGTCGGCGCAGGCGGTCGGCGCGCACATCGATGCGATCTTCTTCTGCCCGCACGCGGCCGATGAGTTCTGCGATTGCCGCAAGCCGCGCCCCGGCCTGCTGAAGGCGATCGGCGAGCGCTTCGACACGAACCTGAAGGGCGTGCCGATGGTCGGCGACGCGCTGCGCGACATGCAGGCGGCGTTCGAGGTCGGCTGCGCGCCCTATCTGGTGTTGACCGGCAAGGGAGCGAAGACGCTGGAAAAAGGCGGGCTGCCGCCGGGCACGCAGATCTTCGACAATCTTGCGGCGGTGGTCGACCGCCTGCTGCATCTCGAACCATAAACCGCGCCGCCGGTTGCGCCGGCGGCACCAACTCGCAGGAAGCCCCATGTCCCGTCCGCTGCTGTTCGTCCGTTCGCTGGTCTTCGCGCTGCTGATCGTGATCGCGACCGTGGTGTGGGCGATAGGCTGCTTCGCGTTCGTGCTGCTGCCCTACCGCCAGCGTTACTGGATGATCATCCGCTGGAACGTGTTCATCACGTATGCGGCGAAGTATGTGTGCGGCATCGACTGGAAGGTGAAGGGCTACGAAAATCTGCCCGACGCGCCGGTGATCCTGCTGTCCAAGCACCAGTCGGCATGGGAGACCATTGTCTATTGCTGGCTGATGCCGCGCCCGATGATCTTCGTGTTCAAGAAGTCGCTGCTGTACATCCCGTTCTTCGGCTGGGGCCTGGCGATGCTGCGCATGATTGCGATCGATCGCAGCAAGGGCCGCGAGGCGATGAGCCAGGTGATCGCGACCGGCAAGCGCCGCCTCGATGACGGCCAGTGGGTGATCATGTTCCCGGAAGGGACACGCACGTCGGTCGGCAGCCAGGGCAAGTACAAGGCCGGCGGCGCGATCCTCGCGATCGGCACCAACACGCCGGTGGTACCGATCGCGGTCAACTCGGGCGACTGCTGGCCGCGCAATGCATTCATCAAGAAGCCCGGCACCATCACCATATCGATAGGCAAGCCGATCTCGCCCGCAGGGCTGGGCCCCGCCGAACTGATCGCCAAGGTCGAGGACTGGATAGAAGCCGAGATGCGCGTGATCACGCCGTCCGCGTACAAGGCAGCCGAAACCGTCCGGGAAACCTGATGTCGCTCAAGCGCCTGTTCAAGAAGAAACCGGTCGATCCGAATCAGCTGTCGCTGGACGACCTGTTCGGCGAGACGCCGGACAAGGATGCGCCGCCGTCCACGGTGCCCGACACGCCGATACCGCCGGGACATCGGCGCATCCGGCTGGACACCCTCGCCCTCGATTACCGCCTGCTGCGCTCCAAGCGCAAGACCATCGGCTTCCTGATCGACGACGACGGCCTGCGCGTGACCGCGCCGCGCTGGGTCACGGTGGCCGAGATCGAGGCGGCGATCCACAGCAAGCAGCAATGGATTTTCCGCAAGATCAACGAGCAGCGCGAGCGCTCGGTGCGGCGGCTGCAGCCGCCGATGGAATGGCGCGACGGCGCGAAACTGCCTTACCTCGGCGAGGACATCATCCTGCGCGTGTCCGACACCGGCACCGTGGCCGGCGTGCGCTTCGACGAGGCCACGCGCGAGCTGCACGTCAGCCTGCCGGCCTCGGCCAGCGAGCAGCAGCTGAAGGATCGCGTGCAGGGCTGGCTGCAGAGCGAGGCCAAGCGCGTGTTCGCGGAGCGCCTTGCGATCTATGC
>JACCDI010768460.1_pt1 | contig 27866 bp, 25 predicted proteins | sample 7442791 | NCBI WGS metagenome assembly JACCDI01 (sample SAMN15323434, study PRJNA562643) | freshwater metagenome | isolation source: river surface water | place: USA:Blue River Watershed | collected 2017-08-15
AATACTTGGGTGAATGGTTTGTGCCAGTGCAGTTCATTGGCTTGGTCTGCCCAAAACTGGAGCCGATCAGTTTTGGCTTTCTCGTAAAGCTCTGGCTTTGCAATCGCATTTGCCACGAACTCTGAACTTGGTGCGAAACGCCTTGTTTCGTGCAGCAAATTCTCTATTTCAGGTGCAACAGACATCATTGTCCTCCAGGTGTTGACTCGTTCATAATGCCAGAAATTCGAATCTGGACCCAATAAAGAACCCGAGTCTCAAATCAGCAAGATTTATCGAATTCCCCAAAAGGGGGACAAAATCTACGTTTTTCCGCATAGAATCGGGGGGGCTGGCTAGTTCAGCTCGCGGTGCAACGTCCCCCCATGTTTGCACCGCCCGGCGGCAGGTTTCCCCCAAACCTGCCGCCCCTTTTCTTTTCCACAGTTTTCTCTCTGGTTCTAATTCGTTGCTGTTTCGCAAACACCATTGGATGCATGCAGCTGCCAGCAGAACTTGAATCCCTCTTCACCCAAGGGGTGACCGAGGTAATGTTTGTCGGCGCTCACAACTGCTACTTGGATAAAAGTGGCGTCCTTAGTGCGGTTCATTCTCCGCTTTCAGATGACTCGGAATTCGGCGAATTGCTGATTGAGCTGGCGCTTGAGGCAGGCGCGCGACTCGACATCGCCAAGCCCCTTGCCGATTTCAGGGTCGCGAATTACCGGCTGAGCGCTCAGCTAAAAAGCGCCGTGGCAGATCGGCCATGCCTGACAATTCGCAAGCATCCAAAGACAGCAATCACCCTGGACCATCTCATGGCTGCAGGTTTTCTCACTCGAGAGCAAGCTGTTTTTTTTGTTGAGGTTTTGCGACAAGGTAGTACGCTATTGATCTCCGGTCCAACCTCGGCTGGGAAAACTACGTTACTTGGGGCGCTGATTCGAGCGAGTGAACAGCGTGTTGTGCTTGTTGAGCAAACTCCCGAGCTCGTGCTTGACCCACCTTCGATTCGACTAACAGAGCGGCCCAACAACCAGCAGGGCGTTGGGCTGATTTCGCAATCTGAACTGCTCACCGCCGCCTTGAGAATGCGACCTGACCGTCTGGCTATCGGAGAGGTGAGAGGGGCAGAGTTTGTAGCTCTGCTGCAAGCTGTAAACAATGGTCACCCGGCGCTTGCCACCATTCACTCGCGGACCATCGAAGACTTAGCCTCCAGACTCATCCTGCTTGGTCAATTGGCTTCCATTTCTGCTGAATTGGTGGCAACACTTTGCCAAGCCATTGACTTTGTGATTCAGGTAGAGAACCTCTCCGGTCATCGCAAATTGTCGAAGATCGGAAAGTTAATATCAGAGCCCGACTTTGGGGTGGTTGAAATTGAAGTTTGACCAGTTCGAGAGTTTGCTCAAGGCCGGTGTGGATACCAAAACAGCCATAGCTCTGCTGGATCTTGAATCCGAGGAGCAGTACGAGCTGATCAAGTTTGCAATCTCCTGCGGGGCTGGTCTGGTCGAGACAGCACAGATTCTGGCTGAACTTGAACAGATCGATGAGCAGACAAAAGCCGAGGTGACCCAAGCGCAACAGATTCCGCAGTCCACCAGGCAATTGATGCTGTGGCTTCCTTGGCTTGGACTCGGCCTAGCCGAAATAGCGGGGCTTGGTGCTCTGAAAGCGGTTCTTTCTCCGATGGGACTTCTGTTCCTGCTCGGCGCTGCTGCTCTCAGTTATCTGGGATCTTGGCTCACAAAGCGGATGACCGCGAGCGCTCTGGGTGCTATGGCCAGACCTAAGCAACCTTTGTTGCGACTAGCAGTGGCAATTGAGGCCGGGGTAGCGCTAAGCGATGCACTCTCACTTGCCGGTCTCACAAACGATGAGAAAGTTATTGGCTTTGCCAAAGCAACCGGGGTCAGCCTCAGAGAGTTGATTCGAGTTCAGCTCAGGACGGACCTCCTGAACTGGCGCACCAATTGCCTCAGGGCCGCAAAGATCCTCTCTGTGAGGTTGATGGTTCCGCTCGGACTCACGACCCTTCCCGCGTTTTTGCTGCTCACCGTTGCACCAGTTTTGCTTGGGGCACTATCAAAAGGAGAAACATGAACATATATAAAGAGGACGGGGCGATCACCGCGGAATACGCAATTGCCACTTTGGCTGGAGTTGCGTTTGCGGGCCTGATGCTGCTGGTGCTCAGAAGCGAAGAGGTAAGGGCAATGCTCTTCAAGTTGGTGGGCAGGGCACTTGGCTTGGAAATCTGATCGCGGAGCAGTGACCGCCGAGTTGATGGCGCTAATCCCAACGGTGCTACTTGGCCTCACGGCCCTGGGCTGGCTGCTGTCTCTGATGGGGCAGCAGCTGGCTCTTGAGCAAGATCTGGCAAGCCTGCTGAGATTGCATTTGATCGGGCGCGAACTAGATGTTGCGGATGGCTTAGAGCTTCGGCCGTTCACTAAAGGAAGATTGAGCTGCCTCGTCCTGGAGCGTCCTGGATTGGTAACACTCAGGAGTGAGCAATGCGGAATTCCGATCGCTTAGACAGCGGCGCGGTGACCGCGACTTTTGCCATCGTGCTGACTGGCTTGGCTGGGCTTTCGGTTGCTATGTCTTTGGGAGCGGCCGCTGTGATTCAAGATCGAAAACTGCAGGCTGCCACAGACATTGCAGCATTGGTTGCGGCTGACACACACAGGGGGCTAGTCTCTGGAATCGTTTGTGAGAATGCCCTGCAAATTCTTGAAAGTGTTGGCTTCGGTTTGCAGCAATGTCGTATTGTCAGAGACGGCGTGGAGATTCGAGGCCATAGCATGGTGTCGTTTTTTCGCTTAGAGAGTTACGCAGTCGCTGGTGCTCCTGACCAGTAGATATAAGGAGAAGTTGTGGCAAAAAAGCTTGTGATTGTTGAGTCGCCTGCGAAGGCGAAGACAATCGCCAAGTACCTCGGATCGGATTTCGAGGTGCTTGCATCGGTTGGCCACATTCGCGACCTTGCTGAACCAAAAGAACTGCCTGCAGAGAAGAAGAAGGGTTCACTGGCGAAGTTTTCCATCGATGTTGAGAGTGACTTCCAGCCTTACTACGTCGTGTCTCCTGGTAAAGCCAAGACGGTTTCTGAGCTGAAGTCGGCCCTGAAAAATGCCGAGGAGCTCTATCTCGCCACTGATGAAGACCGCGAAGGCGAGGCGATTGCCTGGCACCTACTCGAAGTCTTGAAGCCAAAGATCCCAGTTCGTCGAATGGTGTTTAACGAGATCACCAAAGAGGCAATTGCTGATGCTGCCAAAAACACGCGTTCCCTCAATGAAGATTTGGTTCAGGCTCAGGAGACCAGGCGTGTTGTAGACCGTTTGGTGGGATATGAAATCTCGCCGGTGCTGTGGCGAAAGATTAACCGCGGCCTTTCCGCAGGCCGAGTTCAATCACCTGCCATGCGAATGCTTGTGGAGCGTGAGCGCGAGCGAATGGCTTTTGTTCCAGCCAGCTATGGGTCTGTAACCGTTTCGCTAACAAAGGACGGCACTTCTTTCGAGGCGAAGCTTTTGGAGCAAAATCAAAAGCGAGTTGCGACTGGCAAGAGCTTTGACGCAAATGGCAAGCTCACACAAGATGCAGTCGTCCTATCGCCCGATGTGGCTAAGCAGATTTCTGAAGGTCTTCAAGGTTTGAGTCTGAAGGTGGCATCGGTGGAGGCAAAGCCTTCTACCAGAAAACCGTATGCACCTTTCACCACTTCTACTCTGCAGCAGGAGGCATCTCGCAAGCTTGGCATGAGCGCCAAGCAGGCGATGGACACCGCTCAGCAGCTTTATCAAGACGGTCACATTACATATATGCGTACCGACTCCCCATCGCTATCTGCCCAGGCGACGGAGGCAGCTAGATCCGCGGCGAGCAAACTCTTTGGTTCTGATTTGGTGCCAGCGGCAGCGCGCGTGTACGGAGCTAAGTCGAAAAATGCCCAAGAGGCGCACGAGGCAATCCGCCCATCTGGTGAGAGCTTCAAGCATCCGGATGAGCTCAGGTCAGTCCTTTCGGGCAAGAGCCTCGCGCTCTATGAACTCATCTGGAGACGAACGGTTGCATCGCAGATGGCCGATGCAAAACTCTCTACCACCTCGGTGAGATTGACAGCCGCGCTGGGGTCTGACCAGCTGGTGTTTAGCGCCAGCGGAACTGTCGTCACTTACAAGGGTTTCTTGGCTGTCTATGACGAAACTCGTGAGGACGAGGATGAGGATGATGCAAAGCTGCCAAACCTCGCGGAGGGTGATTCCCTAGAGGTCCAAAGCTCTGAGTCAAAGCTACATTCGACTCAACCACCTGCCCGCTATACCGAGGCCTCACTCGTGAAGGCGCTGGAAGAGCAGGGCATCGGTAGGCCATCTACCTATGCCGCCATCATCTCGACAATCCTGTCCAAGGGGTATGCAGTGAAGCAGGGTAGCGCCCTGGTTCCAGAGTGGATTTCCTTTACCGTCACTCGCTTCTTGGAGGAGAACTTTGGTGACCTTGTGAACTACGAGTTCACCGCCAAGATGGAAGAGGACCTAGACCGAATCGCAATCGGAGAGCTCGACAGAACCCTCTGGCTCAAAGACTTCTACTTCGGCGAGCACGGTCTGAAGGGAACCGTTGAGTCGCTGGGAGAATCTGACCCCAGAGCAATCAACAGTTTTGAGATTAGTCCAGGGGTTTTGCTTCGCACCGGTAAGTACGGTCCATACATCGAGCTCGAGGAAGCTGGCGAGCGCAGAATCGTGAACATCCCCGAGGGGCTCGCCCCAGATGCTCTTACAGCGGAAAAGGCAGCCGAATTGATTGCGGCCCCTCCCGCATCAGATCGCATCCTAGGCAAAGACCCAGAAACCGGTTTGGAAATTGCGGTCAAGGACGGTCGCTACGGGCCCTTCGTGACATTGGTCGACGAAGGTAATCCAAAGCCGAAAACCGCATCGCTTTTCAAGGACATGTCGGTTTCAACCGTGACTCTCGAGGATGCAATTCGCCTACTCTCGCTTCCTCGTGAGGTTGGTGTAGATCCAGAGTCGGGCCAGCTGATCACAGCTCAGAACGGTAAGTACGGTCCATACCTAAAACGAGGTGTTGACTCGCGATCACTAACCAGTGAGTCCGAGATCTTCAGCATCACCCTCGAGCAGGCGGTGGAGATCTACAAGCAGCCGAAGTACGGCGCTCGCCGAACTGCTTCAACTCCACTTCGCGAATTCGGCGAAGACCCAGCCTCCGGCAAGCCGGTCGTTGCTAAGACGGGGCAGTTCGGAAACTACGTAACCGACGGTGTGATCAACGCCACAGTGCCAAAGGATGAACCGCTTGATGAACTATCCAGCGACCGCGCCTTTGAACTTCTGGCTATTCGACGTGAGAAGCTTGGAGTTGAGCCAGGTGAGGCTCCGAAGACCCAGAAGAAGACCACTCGAAAAAAGCGCTGATGTTTATCTCATTTGAAGGCATAGACGGGGTTGGAAAGTCGACCCAACTCGAGATGCTGCAGGCCTATCTGACCGATAAGGGTCACACCGTGCTTCGCACCCTAGAGCCTGGTGGAACCGAATTGGGTCAAGAGATCAGGCACCTGCTGCTTCACCGCAAAGGGGATGTTGCTCCTCGCGCCGAAGCTCTGCTCTACGCCGCCGATCGGGCGCACCACGTAGCAACCAAGATTCGCCCGGCACTTGCACGCGGTGAGATTGTGCTAACAGACAGATTCTTTGACTCCTCTGTTGCATACCAGGGGGCCGCTCGAGACTTAGACGTAAACCAGGTTCGAGACATCTCGTTATGGGCGGTAGATAACCTGATTCCAGATTTGACAATCCTGTTGGACTTACCCGCTGACGACGCCATGTCTCGAAGATCTAAAACTGGAACCGAGCCAGATCGACTGGAGCAGGAGAAAGTCGACTTCTTCGAGCGAGCGAGGCAAATGTATCTAGAGCTCGCAAAGGAACCCCGCTTCCTAGTGGTGGATGCTCGCAAGTCAGTGGATGAGATTCAAAGTGAGATTCGTGCCCGACTCGCTCAGCTAGGAATTTCTTGAGTGGCAAAGTCTGGGATGATTTGCTCGGACAGCCAGAGGCCATCGAGCAACTAACCCGCGTAGTATCCAAAAAGAGTGGAGGTGTACATCACGCGTGGCTTTTCACCGGACCTCACGGTTCGGGCAGATCGAACCTCGCAATCAGTTTTGCTGCGGCACTGCAGTGTGAAAACGATGGTTGTGGTGAATGTCAGAGCTGTCGATTGGTGATGGCCTCTGCTCACCCAGATGTCACTTTCTTCTCAACGGATCGAGTGCAAATCAGCATTGATGAGGTTCGAGAGCTTGTAAACAAAGCTTCACTCTCATCAAGTATGGGTAAGTATCGAGTTCTGATCATCGAAGATTCAGATCGCATGACTGAGCGCACTTCGAACGTGCTGCTGAAGGAGCTGGAGGAGCCGAGCGAAAACACAATCTGGATTCTCTGTGCACCGTCGGTTTCTGATCTACTTCCCACAATCAGATCGCGCACCCGCAATCTGAACCTCAGGTTGCCCTCGACCGAAGAGGTGGCTCAGCTCCTAAACCAACGAGATGGCATCAATCTGGAGCAGGCAAGGGTCGCGGCGCGACAGGCCCAGAATCATGTGGGGATGGCAAAGCGTTTAGCGCTGAGCACCGATGCTAGAAATCGAAGAAACGACACAATCTCGTTGGCTTTGGGAATCAATAATCTCTCCAGCGCCATGATGGCGGCAGACCGATTTCTGCAGTTAGCCAAGAAGGACGCCGAGCAAGTTTCAGAACAAAAAGACCAAGAAGAGAGGCAAGCCCTCCTGGCTGCTTACGGATTCTCAGAAAGTGACAAGCTTCCCCCATCGGTCAGAGCTTCATTCAAGGACCTCGAGGAAAATCAGAAACGTCGTCAAACCAGGTTGCTGCGCGATGGTCTGGATCGAATTTTGACCGATCTCGAGTCGATCTATCGAGATGTGTTGGCAATTCAGCTGGGCACCGGCACGGATTTGTATAACCCGGAGAATTTGTCGGAGATCACGGCGCGCGCAGAATCGGGGACTGCGGAAATGACAATCGCAGTATTGGATGGTATTTCCAATGCGCGCTCGAGACTGGCCAGTAACGTTAGAGATCTGTTGGTTTTGGAGGCGCTCTGCGTGAAGTTGATTTTTAGGAGGCAAAGTGCGAACTAGGGCTTTGTTGCTGTCCACTGCCTTGCTCCTAGCAGGTTGCTCACCTGTAGTAAGCGATCTCTCTTCAGTTGACTCCATCGAAGAGGTTTTGACTCAAGAGGTGGTTTGGACTCCGTGCGAAGGCAGCTTCGAGTGTGCCGAAATTGCTGCGCCGCTCGATTGGCTGAACCCCACCGACAATTTCATCACCCTGGCAATGATGCGCGACACTGCAGCCAGTTCCAAGCCAGCCATTTTTGTGAACCCGGGCGGACCTGGCGTATCTGCAATCAAATGGATGCGCGAGGGTTATGACTCAATCGGATCTGCGGACCTAAGATCGAGCTTCCAGCTCGTGGCCTTCGATCCACGTGGCGTGGGGGAGTCCTCTGCCGTGAGCTGCAGCTCGGTGGAGAAAAAAGACGAGGTCTACTACGGGCAGTCTCCTTATCCCTTCGGCTCTGAGGAAGACATCGCGTATTCCAGAAAAGTCCTGAGTGAGTTTGCTATCAGCTGTCAGGAAACAGGCTTCGATGTTGCTTACTTCAATACCCAACAGGCGGCGCGCGACCTTGAGCTGATGCGAGAGCTTGTAGGGGGCGAGAAGCTCGATTACCTGGGATTTAGCTACGGAACCTTGTTGGGTTCGACCTATGCGGCCTTGTTCCCAGACAAGGTTGGCCACCTGGTGCTTGACGGCGCAATCGATCCCCTCATGTCCGAGACTGAAATGCTGCTGGATCAGGTTTCAGGTTTTGACAAGGCATTTAGGGCATACCTAGATGATTGCATCGGAAGAGACGAGTGCCCTTTCAAGGGCTCTGTCGACCAGGCGTTAGTTGTGGTTGCGGACTTTCTCAAGAAGCTCGAAACCACCCCTGTGCAAACCCAGGTTGATAGAAAGTTGACCATCACATCCGCCCTCTCAGGCATTTTCGCAGCGTTGTATTCGAAGGACTCTTGGCAATACCTGACCCAGGCATTTCAGGAGGCATTGGCCGGCGATGGCACAACCATGTTGCTATTGGCCGATTACTACAACGACCGTGATGTCACCGACGGCTACATGTCGAATCTCAACGAGGCCAACCTTGCCATTTCTTGCGCCGACTCCAGAATCAGCGATCAAGAGGCCCTCGGCCTAAACGATGATTTCTTGGTGGCAAGTGAGGTGTTTGGCAAGTACTTTGCCTACCCGTCTCTGAGCTGTGAATCATGGCCTGAAGGTAAGTCAATGGTCAAACTCGACTTCACTCAAAAGCTCGCATCAGCACCGTTGGTGATAGGCACCACGGGAGATCCTGCGACCCCATATGAGCAAGCTGTGGCGCTTTCGGAACTTCTGGATGGCGCGGTACTGCTCACCTTTGAGGGTGAGGGTCACACCGCTTATGGCTCTAATGTCTGCGTTGATGCAATCGTCGAGGCCTACTTCCGTGGTGAAGATATCGGTACCGGGAATAAAACCTGCGCAGGTTGAGTTAGACGCAATCTTTTTCGCTAGAGTCTGAGAAGCAGCAATGCTTCGGTCGGTGTTGACCGGCCGAATGAACAAAGGAGTTCAATGTCGGATCAGCAGCATGGAGTTTGGGAAAAGACTCAGTCCAGTCCCGAATTCGCCCAGCTGAGAAAGAGCTTCAGGGGATTTGCATTCCCTCTGACAGCAGCGTTTCTCTCCTGGTATTTCGTCTACATCTTGCTCACGGCTTTCGCCCGTGACTTTGTAGTAACCCCAGTTATTGGAAACATCAACATCGCCTTCATTCTTGGCGTGCTCCAGTTTTTGTCTACGTTCGTGATTATGTGGCTCTACGAACGTCACTCCTCGCACGTCCTTGATGGCGCTAGCGACAAGCTGCGCGATGAGGTGGAGAAGGAGCTAGCCAAGTGAATTTAGACCACACAACAGTCTCGAGCGCACTGTTCCTTCTTTTTGTTTTGGTAACTCTCTTCGTGGTGTTCCGCGCTTCACGCCAGAACACCAAGGCAACCGACTTTTACAACGGTGGAGGCAACTTCTCGGGTTTCCAGAATGGTCTTGCTATCGCCGGTGACTACATGTCGGCCGCTTCCTTCCTCGGTATCGCAGGAACCATCGCCCTTTTCGGTTATGACGGATTCTTGTACTCGATTGGATTCTTGGTTGCTTGGTTGGTAGCGCTTTTGCTGGTTGCCGAGCCGCTTAGAAACTCCGGTCGGTTCACAATGGGTGACGTATTGGCATTCCGCATGCAGCAGCGTCCGGTTCGCACCGCAGCGGCAACCTCAACCGTTGTCGTTTCGGTTTTCTACCTGCTCGCGCAGATGGTTGGTGCCGGTGCGCTGGTTTCCCTGCTGCTTGGCTTCACCGATCCAAGTTCAAAGAACCTGGTAATCGTTGGCGTTGGCGTTTTGATGATCATCTACGTGACCGTTGGCGGTATGCGGGGAACCACATATGTGCAGATCATCAAGGCATTTTTGCTGATGACCGGTGCGGCAGTGATGACCATCATGGTTCTGGTGCACTTCCAGTTCAACATCTCAGAGATGCTGGGCGCCGCACAGGCAGCCTCTGGTAATCCGAGCTTCCTCGAGCCGGGTCAGAAGTTTGGAAAAGACATCTTCGATGAGGCAGGAAACCTTGATGCCCTCAAGACTTTGTTCTCCAAGCTGGATCTAATCTCGCTTGCGTTAGCGCTGATCTTGGGTACCGCTGGTCTACCTCACATCCTGATTCGTTTCTACACCGTGCCAACCTCTAAGGACGCCCGAAAGAGCGTGAACTGGGCCATTGGTCACATTGGTACCTTCTACCTAATGACCATCGCCCTCGGCTTTGGTGCTGCAGCGTTGGTTGGTGCAGAAGCGATTACCGAAAAGGACAAGGCGGGTAACGTTGCCGCTCCTATGCTGGCCGAGTACCTCGGTGGTGGAGCCGGAACCGTTGGTGGTGCAGTGATGCTGGCCGTAGTTGGTGCGATCGCATTCGCAACCATCTTGGCTGTGGTGGCAGGTCTAACCCTGGCTTCATCGTCATCGCTTGCTCACGACCTCTACGCGAACGTAATCAAGAAGGGCAATGCAACCCCTGAGGAAGAAGTAAAGGTTGCCCGTATTGCTGCGTTTGTGATCGGCGGCCTAGCGATTGTGCTTGCAATTGCGGCCCAGGGTCTAAACGTTGCATTCTTGGTGGCTCTAGCCTTTGCAATTGCTGCCAGTGGCAACCTACCTGCGGTGCTGTTGTCGCTGTTCTGGAAGGAGTTCAACACCCGCGGTGCGGTATGGGCCATCTACGGTGGTCTGTTCTCCGCTGTCGGCCTGTTGATCTTCAGCCCAGTGGTTTCAGGTGCGGCAACCAGTTTGATTCCGCTAGACAGCGGAATCGTATTCAACTGGTTCCCACTGGCTAACCCAGGAATCGTCTCAATTCCATTCGGCTTCTTCATGGGCTGGCTTGGAACAAAGACCTCCAACGAGCGCAACTACGCAAAGTATGCCGAGCTCGAGGTTCGCTCCCTAACCGGTGCGGGCATCGCCAAGGCAGTGCAGCACTAGCTCAACAAGAGTCAAAACCCCGAGGCTAATGCCTCGGGGTTTTGCTTTAGCTAGAGATACAGTCCAGCCAAGATGAACCCAAAAATAGCCACAAAGATCGCTGGGGTCACAAACTTCACAACCTCAAGCCAAGGTCTGAAAGAAATCACTCGCGTTCTAAGCGCCGAGCTGCCTGGAAGAATCTTTAGGTCATCAATAGCTGCCTGAGCCTGGGCTGCTGCAGAGTATTCGGCCAATGCACCCAAGATTCCAGAGGCCAGCAAAATCAAAGCAAACGCATGTTTCACAGACTCATCAGTGGCGGCTATCGCCGGAGTTGTCAGGGCCGCAAAAGCAAGTAGGCCGGTTGGCGCGAGTTGAGCCAGGATGATGTGTAGTCGGTTTTTCTGAAACTCTTGGATTAGTTCTTGCTCAGTCATGGTTCTCCAGTAGGTAGTTTTCAAAGATTAGGTTCTAATTGCCCAACAATCGGTTACAAGAAAACCTTTCAAAAAGGTTTCGAAAGTTGCTATCTGGTGACCCACAGGGCATACCGCCATGGTTGCCGATTGTTGCAGAAGGCGATGAACCAGGTTTGTTTTTACCAACTGATGCACCTTGGATAGTGCACGCCGATTTCGCAACCCTAGTCGGCGGGATCCGGGCACTCCTGATGCAAGCGCTGCATCCGGGGTCATTGGCTGGCGTGGCTCAACATTCGAGATACGAGCAGGACCCGTTGGGCCGGCTATCGGGAACCATTCGCTGGCTCACGATCACCACCTTCGGTTCAATAACTGCGATTCAGAACGAAGCTGGTCGAGTTAACCGCATGCACACCAGAGTGGTCGGCGAGTATGAGTCTGCCGATGGTGAGAGGTTGGGCTACCGCGCGGCAGACCCGCACCTACTGCTCTGGGTGCACATCGCGTTCATGGAGAGTTTCTTGAGGGCTCATCAGAACTACTCCAAACGACCCATCCCTGGAGGGGCCGATGAATATGTGAGGCTCTGGGCACGGTCTGTTGAACCTCTTGGCTTGGAAAGAGCCCCGCTGTCTGAGTCAGAACTTCTAGAGACTCTCGAGAGCTTTAGGCCCGAGCTGGTCGTGACTGAGAAGACCTCAGCGGTTATCAATTGGATCAGGCGAGCACCTCTGCCGCCGCTGGCAAAGCCTGTTTACGCACTGCTGTTCCAATCGGCTCTTGCTAGCTTGCCAAAGGAGTACCGAGACCTGATCGGACTCAAAGGAGCGCCACTGTGGCTAACCCGACCAGTGACCACCTCCCTGCTTAGGGTTATGCGCTTTGCAATCGGCCCAGAATCTCCAATTGAAGATGCTGCACGGGAGCGCCTAGTTCGTGCAGGTGTTTGGAATAAAGACGAGCGGCAGAGTCTTTAACTAGTTGATTTCAAAGCTCCCAGCAGTGAATCCCAAAAGTTTTTGCTGCTGGTGATAAACCCTGATTTGTTCAGGGCCTCCTATATAAAAGGGGCACCACGGCAATGGTGCCCCTTTTGCTTTTGGTAGTCTTTTCAACGCGCCACCCTAGCTCAGTCGGTAGAGCAGCTCCCTCGTAAAGAGCAGGTCAGGAGTTCGATTCTCCTGGGTGGCTCCAATTGGGATTATCGGCTCTCAAGTTTTTGTTTCAACAAAAAAGAGGGGGATTCCGTGGCCACAAACTTCAAAGCTCTCAAGCCCTCCTTTTTCGCAATCCCCATCATTTCTCTGATTTTGCTCGCCTTGACCTGGGAGCGAAACTTGAGCGCTCCAATCCTTCTTGCACTTGGAGTGGTTCTGGTTCTTTCTGTCTTTGTGGCAGTGCACCATGCTGAGGTAGTAGCGCTCCGGGTTGGTGAACCATTCGGGTCCCTGATTCTTGCGGTGGCGGTAACCGTTATTGAAGTTGGCATGATCATTGTCTTGATCCTTGACGATCCGGCTGCCGCGAGAGACCTGCCAAGAGACACTGTCTTTGCTGCGGTCATGATTACAACCACGGGAATTGTCGGCGCGTCACTTCTGGTCAAGACGCTCAAGAACAAAGTGGCGACCTTCAACGCTGAGGGCGTTGGGGGTGCGGTAGGAGCACTTGCTGCCCTTAGCGTTCTTAGCTTGGTGCTGCCAAGCGTTACAACGTCATCGCCGGGCCCTACATTTACCCCATTTCAGTTGGCGTTTGCGGCAGTTGCGTCGCTCGCCATGTACCTAACATTCGTCGGTGTTCAAACGGTCCGACACCGCGACTATTTCTTGCCTCCAATCAAACCCAACGTGACGCAGTCTGAAAACTCCCACGTAACTCCGCCCAGTGCAAAACTCGCTTGGTGGAGTTTGGCTGCTTTGTTCGGATCACTAGTGGCAGTTGTAGGTTTAGCGAAAGTCACAAGCCCATTGATTACTTCGGTGGTTGCAGACTTCGGGTTACCTCAGATGGTTGTTGCAGTGAGCATCGCCGTTGTTGTCCTCCTACCGGAGTCGGTGTCAGCAATCAAGGCAGCTTACTCAGGTCGAACCCAAACGAGTTTGAATCTCGCCTACGGCTCCGCTCTTGCTTCTATTGGTTTGACCATTCCGGTGATAGCGGTGCTGTCTATAGTCTTCGACTACAAAGTAAACCTTGGCCTGAATCCAAGTGAAATCACCCTTTTGTTCCTCACACTTATTGTCTCTACTTTGACCGTGGTTCAAGGAAGGGCGACGCTACTGCAGGCTGCCGTCCATTTGGGAATCTTTGGTTCATTCATGATGGTTGTTTTTGCCCCCTAGAGATTCAAATGTTGGGGAGAAACGTCTAAACACCGCGGCTTCTATACTGGGGCATGAACTCACTTGGGGGAGTGAACATGCCTCGGTCCAAATTCTTCAGGACTATGTCTTTCTTGACTTCGCTTGCGTTGCCGGTAAGTCTTGGAGTGGCGCCTCCTGCTGCCGGTGTCGATCAGTATTGGCACAAGGATTTCCAGAATTTCTCAGCCTCAAATGCAATTGACTACCAAAACGGCTGGCGAAAGCTAGCCATCGATGACTCCTTTAATGGCAGTGCAACATCTTCGATTTTCGCTGGTTGGGTCAGGGGGATAGACACCAACTTTGATCTTTGCCAAACCGTTGACTCCGGCCCGTGTTTAGACCCAACTTTGAGCTACATCATGGGTGAATCAATTTTGCCCGTGTGCTCCGAATCAATTTCAGAGAACTGCATCATCGGTCTATCGGTTGGCAATGGTCCATCAGTTTCACCGGCGGCGTTCGGCGGTGCTTTGGACGGCTTCACATTTCCAGCTAACCCAACCAAAGGCGTTCCAGCTGGCGGAACCGTTTCAGTGTGGAACTCGCCAGAGTTTCCGCACAGCGGAGGTGACTCATACGCTGTGAGCGCTCAGATCAATTGGTATCTCTCCGGTGGCAACATTAGTTTCAGGGACCTCACCATCCGAGTTGCTGCGGTTCAAGAGAGATTCAGCGCACAGTCTCAGGTAACTGTTCCGTACACAGTTGTGAGCCAAGTGCCTGGAGCAAATCGCCTTCAAGGCCGAGCAGCAAATCACAATCCCGGTAAGAACGGGTGCTTCTATACGCAATCCCAGATTTGTGCATATGAACAAGAATTCAGCCCGGGAACGAGATTGAAGCTCATTTTGAATGTTTCTAACAGAGTGACTGGTTGGCTTTACGGACGTCTCAAAGATCCTCTCGTCTCTATTTCTAGTATCGGAAATGGTCAGAGCAGAGTTGAGATCGAAGCGGAGCCTGTAACTGTTCCCAAGCTTCATGTTCGTTGGAATATCGCAGACATTCCTGATGTTATCGACGATCGCATGGGACGTGGAGCGTTTGGTGATGGCAATCTCATGGCAGGCTCAACTGATCAAGAATCTTTTGGAATTGTGCAAAAGTTACGCCGACAAACGGCAGACGTAGCGACTGGGCAGAAAACCTACTGGTCTTTGGCTAGCCGACTTGGACCCCAGCAGTGTGTCGGTGCTTCCTCGGGAGTAGCGGGCATCATCACCACTAACGCCATGGTGTTTTCCGGTGGCCCTCCGAAGTTTGAAAACGGATACCTGAACTACGAGGTTGCAGGTATGCACTATCAACCCGATGGGAAAACTGTTCAACTCGGTACCTACGACATGTTAATTCGGTCGAATGTTGCCCGCTGTCTCTATGGGTACTCGAATGCGCCAATCTCAGCCACGGTAGCTGTAGTTGGGGATGGGGTTGAGCAGAAAGTCGCTTCAACCCTGGTGTCGGAGAGGGATGGCTGGCTCAAGCTCGCAGCCTATGGCTTCACCTACTCAGAAAAGGAAGTCAAGGTTGCCATCAGCCAGGCTCGAATCAAGAATTTTGGACGGTACTCCGGTAGCAACAGAAACTTCTCGCTGTGGCAGCGCTACGAACTAGGCGAATTTGCAAGACAAACTTTGAATAGCAAGCAGTTAAGCTGCAGCGTTACCTACCTCAAGGCATCCGATAGGAAACTCGCGCAGCAACGGGCTGAAACGGCTTGCGCCTATCTGCGAATGCTGAACCCAAAGGCAACCTTCTTGTCTCAAACCTCGCAAACTAAGTCAAAGTTTCACGCAAACGTCTTAACTGTCAGTTCAAACTAGCAGGTTTGTTTACCGGTTCTTGTTCAATAAGGTTGTCATGCAACGATTCGAATTCTCACGGATGGCTGAGGGGGAAATTTGAGAAGCAAGCTCTTTGCAGTTCTGGGGACGATTGCGCTGCTAATTTCAGCGGCAGTTTCCCCATCCAGTGCCGCGGGAACCAACTATCTTGAGGGCATTCAGCTATCAGATGAGCGTTGGCTAGTTCTAGCCTCTGAGCAAACTCGAGCCGGGGTTCACTCGATGTTGGCACTTCAGCCGGGGGCGGTCGATGTTGGCGGTACCCGAGGTGATTGGATTCAATGCTCTGGAGCTGATGATCCTGTGTGCTCGACTCCGGAAGCTTTGAAGAGCATCCTCGCATGGTCCCTGATTCCCAGTTGCGAGGAGAAGACTGACGACGTCTGCATTGAGTCACTGAAACTTGGAATGTCAACGAGCGAGCTTGTTGACGCCAGCTACCTTGGCGAAGAGAGGCAGAGGCAGGATTTTGCGGCCAGTTCGTCAGCGAATCTTCTGCGAGGCGCTGGGGTTCCGATTTTTGAATCGCCCAACATCCGCCACTCGGACGGGGGTAACCAGTTTGCGGTAATGATCAAAGTTACCCAGTTCTGGTTCGATTCGCAGAAGCGCTTCGAGCCGACAATGGTGGAGGCAGAAATCATCCCGTTCAGTCGAGTCTCCGGTGGGGGAGCGTCTGTCTGTGCTTTTCAGGTTTCAAACGCTTGTGCTGATCCGGCCGACTTTGTGAAGGACACAAAGGTTCAATTAACCTTCCGCTTGCCAAGCGCACTTGGTGGCTGGTACAGCGGCAGGATGAAAGATCCTGTAATTGAAGTAACTCCGATTTCACCGTCAGTAAATCGAATAACGGTAGCTTCGGAACCGGTTGAAGTCGCCGCGCTGGGGTTGGTCAAGGACAAGTCAAGCTTCACTCCCGTTGAAAACATGTGGGTCCAGAACAACGGACGCTGGTTCACCAACGGTGGCACAGCGACCGGAGCGAACAGCTGGCAGGACAACATTTTTCCGTTCATCGAAAACTATCGACCACAGGTCCAGGACCGCGCAATCGGAACAGACATGGTTTGGAAGATGCGCACAATCGATGCCGGAGGTGGGTCAGGGTGCCTAGCGGATAAGTCCAAGGTTCTAGGAATCGTCACTACAAACGCCTTGGGTTATGACATCGGGTCCCCAGCATTCAAGGACGGTTACCTCGAGTACAACGTCGCAGGCCTTCACTATCTGCCGAATGGGAAGGATCTGGTGCTTGGTACCTATGACCTAGTAATGCGCTCCGAAACCGCAAGGTGCCTCTACGGCTTTTCGAACGCTCCAGTTTCGGCAACGGTGACGGTGGTTGGAGTTGGGGATCAGACTGTTGCATCAACGATCGTTTCAGAGCGAAACGGTTGGCTAAAGCTTGCGGCCTATGGCTTCACATTCTCCGAGAAGGAGATTCAAGTCAAAATTGCGCAGCCTCAGAGCCGCAATCTACCTAAGTTCACTGGAACTCGCGTCACTCTTTCCAATGCACAGAAAAATGCCATTTGGAGCTTCAGCCGAGGGGCTTTGAACAACCAATCCTTCACCTGTACTGTGTTGTACCAAAAGTCGAGTCAGGCGCGTTTAGCTCAGGGTCGAGCAAACGCAGCATGCGCTGAACTCAAGAAGCTTCTTCCCAACGGCACATTTAATTCGACTGCTCAACAAACTGGCAGCAAGAGCTTCGATGGGAGGCTTACGCTTTCTGCAAACTGATTGCCTCGACTACTTCGCTAGTGTTGTCCCATGGCTGATCAGGTATTTACTGAAGAAGAAAAAGCAGCAATGCGCGAACGTGCTCGTGAGGCACGTGAATTCAAGAAGCTCTCGGGCGAGGAGCAGGTTCAGCGCAAGATTGCCGAGATGGATGCCCATGATCAAGAGATGGCACAGCGAATTCACAAATTGATCCTCGGAATTTCTGACAAGCTCAGCACCAAGACCTGGTATGGCATGCCCGCTTACTACCTGGGTGACAAAATCATCTGCTTCTATCAGTCAGCCAGCAAGTTCAAGGTGCGCTACTCAACATTTGGTTTTCAAGAGGCTGCAAACCTCGACGAGGGAACCTTTTGGCCAACCAGCTACGCACTGACCAAGCTAACCAAAGAGGTTGAGGATCAAATCGTTGAGTTGGTAAAGAGAGCCATCAACTCTTAGGTTTCAGCTCGCATGCTGGAGTGCCACCCGGCAGGCGGTGCCTGTTCTTCGCTATGAGCAAATAGACGAGTTCTGCAAAACTCAAGATCACTGGGGTCTTGATGAACCAACCCGCAATTGACCACGGGGTCTTTGCTGATGCAAGCGCTTCTCCAATGGCTCGAGCGCCTGAGTAGCGCTCACCTCTGTCAAGGAACTGAACTGCATTTTGGGCATCCTCGAGCCTGATGCCAACACCGTCTAGGTCAAGATGTTGGTATGGCTGAATGTTGAGCTTTTGATGAGTCAGCCGATCTAAGAGTCGAGCTGAAGATGAGCAAAATGAGCAGTCACCGTCGATTATGAATAAAGGTTTGCCCATGTCAAGTTCAACCAATCGGGGCTAACTTGAATTTCATTTTGACGTGGCAATGCTTGGCTTGTTCGCGCCTGATGACTTGCCAACCTGAACGATGTTTGTTGTTGTTTTTAGGATCGGGTTCTGGGACAGAGCAAATTGGCATAGTGACTCGGCCTGTTTAGAAGCAAGCGCTCGCGCCGCATTTTGGAAATACGTAGAGGTGCAGACCAGAGTCTTTGGCTTGAATTTCTTCAGAAAAGCTCGAATCTCGCTCTGCTGAGCCTCCGAAACCACAGCTTGATTTCTATTGAATCCCGAGAGTCCCTTCGTCAATCGCCTCTCACCAGCGACAACCTTTATGGTTGGGGCTGAGTAGTGGAAACCATGAGCCTCGATTCGAATCATGTCCTTAAATCGACCAACAACGGTTGTCGCCGTTTGGTAGCTTCCATCCTCATTTTGAACGAAAACTTGCAAAGTCGCAGCAGCGCTGAGAGAGTTCTGCGGCCACTTGCAGTCAAGATAGGCCTCTGGCATCCAAAGTCGGAAATATCCAACTACAGGCACTCCAGCGCTGTTAGCGTGAGGTGATTGGATCGAAAAATTAAGGGATTTGGTGCCCTCATCCCAGAAGGGCATTCCTGCCCCTGGCGCATTGTGCGACTCGACGGTAAATCCCCTGTCGCCACAGGTTTCATCGAAATAACTCCCACCGTTTCCGAGGTGGTGTACGAGAAAGTCCAGTCGATATGAGTCGCTGTCTGCTTTCGCCCCGGTCCGCATTTTTACATCCCAGTTGTCGCTGTAATAGGAGATGCTCTGTTGCTTACCTGAGAAAACCCAACGAGTGCCGCCATTGATTTTTTGAACGTCATAATCAGCCTCGACAGCGTGCAGCTGAATATCCTGCGGCTTGAGCCAACTTGTTCTGATTTTGATTTCGAAGCGATTTTCAAACATTTTCGGAGCTTGCACATAGGTCCTCATGGAAGAGCCCACATGCTTCTTGCCGTCGGGCAGAGTGCCGATGACCATTTTTGGAGACTGCAGTTCAACCCAGACGCGGACCTCCTGGCCACCCAAGCTGAAAACTTCAACGCCTCTGAAATGCTGATTGCCTTTCGCATCAGCGAATTCACCCAAGGATCTGTATCCCTGATAGACCAAGGCGCTAGAAGTCGGTGAGATTAGGGAAAAACTCTCAATGCAGTCAAGCTCACCTGCGGACTCACACATCTGGAGATTTACGGTCATCGGTTTTGATGTGTCCAGTGTTGGTGAGGATGCGTGTGACACGGGAACGATGCCGCCAAAAAACAGCGCGAGTATCACAAAGAAAGTTCGTCTCATTCATTCCTCCGATGAACTTCAAGTTACTGGATTTCTCCCGCCCGAAGATTGGTCAAAAAAGGGGACAGACAATAACCAGCTAATTAGTTGTATCTGGGCCAGTCAGCTAGTAGACATAAGTGAATTCCATTACTAGGGGGAAACTATGCGTTCACCGCTAAAGAGACTTGCAGCAGGACTTGCCACGGCCGCACTTCTTGCAACTGGATTGGTGGCATCGTCGCTACCAGCATCCGCAGAGGACATCAATGTCCCGAAGGTCACATGGCCAGCCTGTGATGATTTCCGCACCGACTTCTGTATTGAGTCTGTAAAGGTTCAGCCACTTGGCACCAAGACCGCGCTTGAGCTGAAGTATGAGCGCACCAAGGTTGCTGCCGCTCCAACGGCCCCAGCTTCGGACTCTGCTGCTGTATCAGGCTCCGCTCCAGTGACCCCAGCACCCACCATCGAGCGTGTGGCTGGTAACTCAGTTGCTGGTGTTTGGACTCACCCTGACTGGGAGACTTATGGTCTAAACGGTGCCGGCTACGACGGTCTGACCATCGATATGAAGGCAGCCAACCAGTTCACCAATAACATCTTCTTCACTGCCTACCCGGGCATGTTCGACTCCGCAGGCAAGCCCTTCATTGCCCTCAAGGCAGACGGTTCTCGTCTGGCTCTAAACCTGGACGTCGATACTAAGATCACCATCACCGCTCGCATTGGTGCGGTGAAGACTGGTGTTTCAATCGGTGTTGCTAACAACCTGACCAAGACTTCAGAACTTGGCACTGAGGCCAACCCAGGCAAGATGATCATGACTGGTACTCCGGTTCAAGTACCTCAAATCACGAACATTCGCCAGTGTGAGGGTGAAACTGGAGTTGCTTCTGCAGTTGTCACCACAATGCAGGGGTTTGTTGTGGTTGAGACCGAGACCAGCGGCTTCGGTGTCGACGGTCTATCGGGCCGCATGGCGATCTCCTCTAACGGTGTCTCCTGCGGCATCTCTACCCCGGTTTGGGATGAGGCATCAGAGACTCTGACCTGGCAGGCGGGTGCACCACACTTCGAGCCAAATGGAACAACTCCAAACCTTGGTTTTTACAAGGCAGTTATTCCAGCCAACGATGCGCTACTACTTTGGGGTCTATCCGACCCAACCAAGGTTGTCTCCGCACTTGAGGTAAACGTGATTTCTGAAGCTGGTGGCTCAGCAAGAGTCTCTGCGAAGAACATCTCGTTCTTGAAGGGCAACATCATCATCGAAGCAACTGGATTCGAGTACTCGAAGCCAAAGATTCAGATCAAGAAGATCTCCTCCTACAAGGGCTTTGCCAAGCCAAAGACACTGACCTGTGTTGACCCACTGACCAAGAAGAAGGTTGTGTTCAAGGACGCCTACGGCTGCCCTAAGGCCCCTTCGAAGCCAGTGCAGAACTTTGTGACCAGCGCATTTGCTGCCACCAAGTCAACGATTACTGCTGCTCACCGAACCAACGTCAAGGGGTACCTAAAGAACTTCCCTGAGGCGACTGTGTTCGTTTGCACCGGCGTTCACCGAGTCAACGCTTCAGCTTCTGACCGACTAATCGCTCAGAAGCGTGCTGACGCAGTTTGTGCCTACGCGAAGAGCCAGGACAAGAGCCTGACCTACACCTCCACCACTCAGGCTTCATCATCGGCTGGCTACCAGAACAAGGTGATGATCACTATGAGAAGTGGTGAGTAGCTAATTCAATAGAGAAACCCGGGCCACTGGCCCGGGTTTTTTCTTACTCGCAGACTGTTCCGTCTGAATCACCATCGCGATACCAGTCGTACTCGCTGTGCACACCTCTGACGTATGGTCCATAGCCATTGGCCTTCGCCTCACGACAGGTGCCAAATCTAGGATCCTCTCCAGCCTTGGTTGACCTGGGTGCTGGTTGCGAAGGAGCAATGACAATTTCGGCTTTGTTTGGGATGCTGTAATCGCCGGGGCAATTTGGTACCAGCTCGGCTAACGCGAGCGCCTCATCGCTATCAACAGTGAGGCTCCAGCGGTATTTGACCGCTAGCCAGTCATAGGTGTACTGGCACAGGTATGGGGTGTTTGAGGGGAGCCAACTTGCGGGATCTCTATCAGACTTCGATCGGTTACTTGAGGCAGTTACGGCGATGAGGGAACCCGAGAAACCAAGGTCATTTGCAAAGCGCTTCCTCGTTTCTGAGCTCCATTGGTAAGCGCCTGATCTCCAGGCCTCGGCGAGGGGAACCATGTGATCGATGTCTAGCTCTGAAGGATCGTTTATTTGTCGATTGTCATACGGTGAAATCCAGCTTCCAAAGACCGAGCATCGCTCGCCGATTTGGGGATCTGCCACGCTCTCCGCTATCAAGACCTCACGACGGGTATTGCAGCCGTCAGAATCGGCGTCAATCCAGTGTTGAAAGAGGTCTCTGTCATAGCCGGATTGAAATTCTGGGCTGATCTCTAGCGCCGCAAGTAGCTCAACAAGGACATTCTCTTGCTCAGGTTCAACTATCTGAGAGAGAGTTGTTTCGACGGCGCTAGGCTCAGGCTCATTGGACGGGGTATTGGTTGGGCTTTCAGTTTGAGTCGGGGTTTCGCTCGGGGATTGCGAGGTTGCGTTAGGAGTTTCTGGGCTCTGATAGGTGCATCCGACCAGTAGCAGCGATACCAGAGCGACTGAGATTCTTTTCAAGTTGCCATCCCCAACAGACCACTTGTATCTAGCCTAGGCGTATAGTTTCAGGGTGAGTTCTCAAAAGAGTTCGCAGCACATGCACCCAACTCGAATTGTCGCACTCGCTTTCACACTCGTTATCTTTCTCGGCACAGCACTATTGATGATGCCAATCGCAAGCAAAGACGGTAAGTCTTTAGATTTCTTTGATGCACTTTTCACTGCAGTCTCAGCTGTAACAGTCACCGGTCTGGCAACCACCGATACAGAGTTGCACTGGACGCTGTTCGGACACGTGGTAATTGGGTCACTTATTCAAGTTGGTGGCTTCGGAATCGTTGGCTTTGCATCCTTGGTGGCCTACCTGTTGGACGGCCGAATCTCACTGAGAAACAAAATGTCTGCGAGTTCAGAAGCCTCGCTAAACGCACCTGACATCAAGACGCTGCTGAAGAACATCGCGCAACTGATGCTCAGTTTCCAGCTCGTTCTCTTCGTGTTCTTGTTCGTGAGATTTTTGACGCACTACAAATACGACTGGCAAGACGCACTTGGGCATGGGTTGTTTCACGCCATTTCAAGCTTCAACAACGCCGGTTTTGCCCTCTACAGCGACAGCATGATGGGGTTTGCGAGAGACGCCTGGATCATCGTCCCGGTGTTTGTGACTGTGTTTATCGCCAGCCTGGGATTCCCGGTTTTGGTTGAGGTGATTGGTCGACTGATCAACAAGTTGAAGCTGCGCTTCAACCCCGATTTCCGTTCCGAGTATCCAAGGCAGTGGTCACTGAACTCCAGAATCATTCTCTGGTCTAGCTTTGCCCTTTTGATCTCGGGAACACTGTTTATTGGAGCACTGGAGTGGAATAACCCAAACACGTTGGGGCCACTTGATCCAATCAACAAAGTCTGGGACTCCATCTTTGCAGCCGTTATGCCCAGAACAGCCGGATTCAACGCCATGGACATCAGTCAGCAAAATCCGGCTACCTGGCTTGGTACTGAGATCTTGATGTTCATTGGAGGTGCAAGCGCATCCACGGCCGGTGGTATCAAGCTTGGAACCTTTGTTGTGCTGCTGTATGTGATTTATACCGAGATTCGTGGTGAGGCGGCCGTCAACATCGGTAACCGCAGACTCCCTCGTTCAATGCAGCGTCAGGCACTAACCATCGTTTCCCTCACAGCTTCGGTGGTTATTGGCGCAACGGTGCTGCTTCGACTCACCACACCCTTTACCCTCGATGAGATTTTGTTCGAAGTCGTGAGCGCAACAGGAACAGTTGGTTTATCAACCGGTATCACTGCAGACCTGCCACCTCACGCAAAGTTCCTGCTTGCACTGCTGATGCTCTTTGGGCGTCTGGGCCCAATCGTTGTTGCTACCTCGCTGGCTCTTAGAAAGAGCAAGCGCCACTTTGAATACCCACAAGAAAGACCGCTAATCGGCTAAGTTCGATTACGAGAGAACGGCAAAACATGTCAACTAATCGCAAGCGTCGCAGTTTCAACTCTGCCACCTTCGTTGTGATCGGCTTGGGTCGATTTGGATCAGCTCTGGCCCGCGAGTTGGTGAACTCCGGCCATGAAGTGCTGGGCATCGACTACGACGAGAAACTGGTGCAAAACCTGGCTTCCGAGCTAACCCACGTCGTGAAGGCTGACACCACCGACGAGGCGGTTCTAACCGAGCTAGGCATCAAGGACTTTGACACCGCAGTGGTTGCAATCGGTGCAGACATCGAGGCCAGCATTCTGACCACCTCACTGCTTCTTCAACTGGGAATCAAGAACGTCTGGGCCAAGGCTAACTCTGAGTCACACGGTCGAATCCTCAGGCAACTGGGCGCTCACCATGTGATCTTCCCCGAGGATGACATGGGTAAGCGAGTAGCGCACATGGTCTCAGGCGAGACCCTTGAGTATGTTCCGATCGATGAAGACTTCGTGATGGTGAAAACTTACGTGCCACACAAGTTTGACGGCATGCCTCTGTCTGAGGCCAAGATACGGGCAACTTACGGCGTGACGGTGGTGGCAACATCTTCGGGCGATGGTAAGTACACACCAGCCTTCCCCGAGACAATCCTGCGCTCGGGACACCAGATTGTGGTTGCAGGACCAAAAGAACCACTGGACGAGTTCTGTCAGCTAGATCACGAATGAGACTGACTCTGACGGCGCTTCTCAGCGCGATTGTGGTGTTTGCGGGGCAGTGGTACTACCAACCGAGTGTTGAAACCTCTGTCATCGCCTCGCTGGTGACTCTTCTGCTTTTGGGTGTTGTGACCTGGAGCGCCACGAGATTCGGTGCTGGCCTAGCCGGATTTTTGAAAACTTTTCTGGTTGCTGTGGTTTCTGGCCTGATGTTCTCCCAGGCGATGGACATCACCTATTCAATCCTCGCAGCCCCAGCTGGCGGCAGGTTGGGATTCCCGCTTGAACTTCTAGTGGTTGGTGCAGTGCTCGCGTTACTGGCGAAACTCTTAGCGCTTGCGATTGGGTCGAAGGTAGAAAAACAGACCGGCGGCGACGAGTCCCAGCGAGGCCCACAGTAGCCAGTAGCCAAAGGGATCCTGCGATTCCTGGTTGGTTGCAATCAGGACTGGCTCTTCGCACGCTACAAACTCAAAGTTTGGATCGGCTACAAAACCGGTTCCATTCACGAGGGTGAATCCAAAGCTATCTGTGATTGGGTGACCATCTGAGGGCACCACTCGCCACGCAACCTGATACTCACCCGGTTGGTCAAGATCAATTTCGAGTCGAGCGTTTTTGCCATCCACCAACCCGCAACCCTTGTTGATTTGATTTCCGTCAGGTCCAGTAACCAGAATCTCCGAACCGGAACCACTTAGGTTCAGCAGCTCATTATTGAAATCCAGGCTGATTACCACTCGTCCGGCCTCGACTACCGAGTTTGGCTTGGCGAGCTGGTCGACCAGCTCATCATGAGCGTTCGCAGGCAGAGGAATTGCAACAAGGAGCAGGGCCACGAGAACGCGAATAAGCTTCATGGGTAAAAGCTTATGCGGAGGATCATGAAGCAAAGACTTATTGGAGTCGCCGTTGGTTTGGTGGTGGGTCTGATTGGACTTTCCCTGCTGCTGGTGGGCCCTTTGAGCCCTAACCGCACTCCCGCCCAGACTCAAGCCACCCAAACCGCTCAGGCCACGGAGGCCCCGGTGGTGTCTGAAAGTGCAGTCGCTACAGTCTCTGAGGAAATCGAACCCTGCCTTGTGACCGAGTATGAGAACGACCCGCTGATTCTCAACCTGCAGGCGCAGGTGAGAGATGCTTCAACCTCAAATGTCATCTTTGATCGCTCAGGCAATGTTGCTGCTCGCCCTGCCTCGGTTCAGAAGTTGCTGATTGCCGCAGCGGCACTCAAGGCTTTAGGTCCTAACTACACCGCAACCACAAGGGTCTACCAGGATCAGGCCAACAAGTCTGTTATTTACCTTGTAGGTGGTGGCGACCCAACAATCTCTCGCCTAAAGGAAGGCGTGCAGTCGGTTTATCGCAATGCACCAAAGCTCGATGTTCTTGCCGCGCAAGCGGTGCGCTCGCTCGGTGGTGCGACGGTGTCCAAGATCGTGGTGGACAGCTCGCTGTATGGCGGACCAAGCGGTGAGTACCTAAGTGTTTGGGACCAGCGAGGCCTGTCCGAGGGATATCAGCCATATGTCTCAGCACTGCAGGTCGATGGTGACCGAGACAACCCTGCCAAGCTCTCCTCCAAGCGCAGCAAGGACCCGGTGAAGCGCGCGGGGGATTGGTTCAAGAAATCATTGGGAGCTGCGGCATCTGGAGCGGTTATCGAAAAGGGAGTAACCCCACCAAATGCCAAGGAGATCGCGAAAATTTCCTCCAGACCAATAGTCGAGTGGATCGACTACATGCTTGAGGTCAGTGACAACACCACAGCAGAGGCGTTGGCAAGACTTGTGTCGATTGATCTTGGGCTCGGCGGCGGTTCTGGCACTTTGACCCAGGCAATCCAGCAGGCGCTCTCCGGAACCGGCATCAACCTGACCGGCATCAAGATTGAAGATGGCTCTGGGCTTTCCCGCTACAACCAGGTTTCCCCATCAACCATCAATGACCTATTGGTCCTGATTCCAAAGGATCCTGAGCTGTCGGTGATGCTTACTGGATTCCCGGTTGCTGGCCAGCCAGGCTCACTATCTGATCGCTTCTCAACCTTGCAAGGTGATGTCGTAGCGAAGACTGGTTGGATTCGAACCGGTTACACACTTGCCGGATACCTGAACCTAGAGGACGGCAACCAGCTGATCTTCACCGCCTATAACTTGGGTGAATCGGTGAATCTGGATCACCGTGCAGCCCTTGATCGACTTGCCGAAGGCTTCTACAACTGTGGGACTGCGCTGAGGGATAGATAAATGGCAAAGGCACTACTGGTAATCGATGTTCAGGTTGATTTCTGTGAGGGCGGAGCCCTTGGTTGTGATGGTGGCTCGGCAGTTGCCAGAGGAATAACCGAATACCTGAAGAGCTCAAAGTCAAACTACGACTTCGTAATTGCATCAAGAGATTGGCACACACCAAATGATGCCAATGGTGGGCACTTTCCTCCACAGGGTGAGGCTCCCGACCTTGTCACAAACTGGCCGCTGCACTGCATCGCGGGGGAGCCGGGAGCCGAATATCACCCCAACCTGGATGCATCGCTTATCGACATTCACATCAAAAAGGGTCAGGGTAGCCACGGATACTCGATCTTTGATGGCACAGCGGAAGATGGCGAAAAGTTCGAATCGTTACTCAACCGACTTGAAATTGACAGCGTCGATGTGGTTGGGATTGCCACCGACTACTGCGTAAGGGCATCCTCGTTAGATGCCAAAAGTGCTGGTCTCTCGGTCCGCGTCATCACGTCGCTGACGGCCGGAGTTGCCAAAGGCAGCACCGAGGCGGCTATCGATGAAATGGTTGATCTTGGCGTGAGCGTGGTGCCAACGCCCTAGCGTTCGCGCTTTGCGCCTTCCGAGGGCACGACAGCAAAGACCTTCGGCTCGAGATACCCCTTGGCCAAGAAAGCCGCCTTACAGTTTTTCTCAAGGGTGCCAAGCAGTGCCTTATCGATCACCGCAATGGCTGCACCACCAAATCCACCACCGGTCATGCGAGATCCGATCGCGCCGGTTTCCATGGCAATCTCAACCGCGAGATCCAGCTCCTCGATTGAGATTTCAAAGTCGTGGGCCATGGAGTCGTGAGAGGCCAGTAGCAGCTGACCAAACTTGGACATGTCACCGGTCTGCAGGGCATCAATGCTGTCCAGCACCCTTTGGTTCTCGGTGACAATATGGCGAACTCGCCTGAAATCTACATCGCTGAGTAGTTCTCGAGCTCTAGGAAGATCCTCTTTACTCAAACCCCTGAGTGAGCTCACACCCATGGTGCTGGCACCACGTTCGCAAGACTCTCTTCTGACCCGGTAACCACCATCCGAGTGTCGGTGGGCTACTCGGGTATCGATTACTGCGACAACTAGGTCTCGTTCTTCAAGGTGAAGTGGAACGGCCTTAGCTTCTAGTGATTGGCAGTCAAGGAATACCGCGGAGTCGCGTTCGGCGAGCATGGATGCGGTTTGATCCATCATGCCCGTCGGTGCGCCGACGACATCGTTTTCCGCCCGCTGCCCTAAGAGCGCAATCTCTTGCTTTGTTCTTCCTGCTGACCAAATCTCATTCAGCGCGACACCAATTGCACACTCAATAGCCGCTGAGGATGAGAGTCCGCTACCGACTGGAACGTTGGATGTGAAAAAGGCATCAAATCCAGACTTTGCCCACTGGCGCATGACCCATGCAACACCGAGAGGGTAAAGCGCCCAGTCCAGGTCTTCTGGCTTGGAGGAGAGGTCAGTTTCGTAGGTTTTGCCATCGATGTCAGAGCTGACTCGACATAGTGAGTCAGTTCTTGGGCTCAGTGCCACATAGGTTCTCTTATCG